>Ga0316605_10001175_pt1 | contig 15448 bp, 14 predicted proteins | sample OWC_soil_day20_n_FD_207666 | JGI IMG/M metagenome (GOLD analysis project Ga0316605, IMG submission 207666) | Wetland soil microbial communities from Old Woman Creek delta, Ohio, United States - OWC_soil_day20_noCT | ecosystem: Environmental > Terrestrial > Soil > Wetlands | place: USA: Ohio... | reverse complement strand
CAAGTCCTTTCCGCAGATCATCGAACTCGTCGGCCGGGTGATGGCGGACTTCGATCTTATCGGCACGATCAAGCTCGTGCTGATCACCAACGGCAGCCTGATCGACCGCCCCCGCGTGCAGGACGGCCTTCGAAAAATGGCGGCGCTGAACGGCGAAGTGTGGTTCAAGTTCGACAGCGCAACCGCCAGCGGCATGCGCTTGATCAACCAGACCCGGATTTCTGCCGACAAGCAGTTAGCGCGCCTGGCCGGGGTTGCCCGTCTGTGTCCGACCTGGCTGCAGACCTGCGTATTTGCCTTGGATGGCGCGCCCCCTTCCGTTGCGGAGCAAGCCGCCTATCTGGCCGCGGTGAAGCAACTGCGGCGTGAATCGATACCGCTGCAGGGCGTGCTGCTCTACGGCCTGGCACGGCCTTCGATGCAGCCCCAGGCGGGCCGGCTGTCCGCGCTGCCCGCCGAGTGGCTCGATGCGTTTGCCGAAGCAATCCGCCAGGCCGGCTTGCCGGTGAAGGTGTCGCCATGATCCACGGCATCGGCACCGACCTGCTGGACGCCACACGCATCCGTGACGGCCTGGCGCGCTTCGGCGAGCACTACGCCGACCGCATCCTCGCCCCGGCGGAGCACGCAGGCTATTACGCCAGCCGCGATCCGGCGCGCTATCTCGCGAAATGCTTCGCTGCCAAGGAAGCGTTCGCCAAGGCGGCCGGAACCGGACTGCGCACGCCGGTCACGCTGCGCAACATCGCCGTGCTGCGCGACTCGCGCGGTAAACCCTACCTGCAATACGCCCCGGAACTGGCTGACTGGCTGGTGGCACGCAGCGTCACGGCACATCATGTTTCGCTGTCGGACGAGGGCGATCTGGTGCTGGCGTTCGTGGTGCTGGAGCAAGCCCATGCTTCGGCGAACCCAACGTGACGCCCGATTTCAAAAAGGAACAACCATGACCCTTGGCCCCTTGATGCTCGACGTGGCGGGCACCGAACTCACCGCCGACGATCGCCGCCGTCTCAGCCATCCGCTCGTCGGCGGGGTGATCCTGTTTACCCGCAACTATCGCGACCCCGCCCAGCTGGCCGCACTGACCGCCGAGATCCACGCGCTGAAGTCGGCGCCGCTGCTGATCGGCGTCGACCACGAGGGTGGCCGGGTGCAGCGCTTCCGCACGGGCTTCACGCGCCTGCCGCCGATGCGCACCTTTGGCGAAATCTGGAACGAACACCCGCAACAGGCAAAGCATCTCGCGCGCGAAACCGGCTTCGTGCTGGCGAGCGAGTTGCGCGCGCACGGCGTCGACTTCAGCTTCGCACCCGTGCTCGATCTCGATTACGGCGCCTCGTCGGTGATCGGCGACCGCGCCTTCCACGCCGACCCGCACGCCGTGTTCCAGCTGGGACAGGCGGTGATGCTGGGGATGAAGGACGCCGGCATGGCGGCCTGTGGCAAGCATTTTCCCGGCCACGGCTACGTCGCGGCGGATTCGCATGTGGACATCCCGGTGGACGAGCGCACCCTGGCCGACATCGCCATTTCCGACCTGGTGCCGTTCCGCCTGATGATCGAGGCTGGGCTTGCCGCGATCATGCCGGCCCATGTGATCTATCCGCAGGTTGACGCCCAGCCGGCAGGCTTCTCGCGCATCTGGCTGCAGAGGCTGCTGCGCCAGCAGCTGAACTTTGACGGTGCGATTTTCAGTGACGACCTGTGCATGGAGGCGGCGGGCGTGGCCGGCGGCGTGGTCGAGAGGGTGACTGCGGCGCTCGACGCCGGCTGCGACATCGCGCTGGTATGCAACCGCCCCGATCTGGCCGACGAGGTGCTGGCCAGCCTCAAGATCGATTGGCCTGCGCCGGCCCGCGCGCGGCTGGCGCGCATGCACGGCCATCCGCATCCGCCAGCGATGACCGCGCTGCGTGAATCGGCGCGCTATGCCAACGCGCTGCACCACATTGCCGGCCTGGGGGTGAACACGGCCGACCTCAACCTGCAGGTCGACCCGACGGACTACTGTGCACGATCATAAGCACGGCCACGCGCACGCAGCGCACGAACACCACGAGCACGCTCACGGCGGCCACAACGGTACCCTGCTGGTCGCTCTGCTGCTGACCCTGTCCTTTGCCGGGATCGAGGCCCTGGCCGGCTGGTGGTCGGGCTCGCTCGCGCTGCTGTCCGACGCCGCCCACATGCTCACCGACTCGTCGGCGCTGGGGCTTGCGGCCGCGGCCGCCTGGCTGGCGCGGCGGCCGCCCAGCCTGCTGCACTCCTACGGTCTGGCGCGCGCCGAAGTGCTGGCCGCGCTGGCCAACAGCCTGCTGATGCTGGTGCTGATCGGTTTCATCGTTGACGAGGCGATCGGGCGCATCGCCACCCCGCGCGACATTGCCGGCGGCACGGTCATCGGCGTCGGCGTCATCGGCCTCATCATCAATCTCATCGTCGCGTGGATCCTGCACCGCGGCGAGCAGACGCTCAACAGCCGCGCGGCCCTGCTGCATGTGCTGGGTGACGCGCTCGGGTCGGTGGCGGCGATCGCCGCCGGCGTCGTCATCGTCATGACCGGCTGGACGCCGATCGATCCGCTGCTGTCGTTGTTCGTCGCTGTGCTTATCGGCATTTCGGCGCTGCGCCTGTTGCGCGAGGTGATGCATGTGCTGATGGAAGGCGTCCCGCTCCATATCCGGCTCGACGCCGTCGGCCACGACCTCGCTGCGCTCGACGGCGTGCTGCGCGTGCATGACCTGCATGTGTGGACGCTGTCGTCCGGAACCATCGCGCTGTCTGCGCATCTGGAGATCCACAATCTGCATGACTGGCCGGACATCCTCGCTGCCGCACGCAAGGTCATGGACACACGACACGGCATCCGTCACCTCACCCTGCAGCCCGAAGCACTGACCGCCCAGCCGCTGGTTCGCAGCAACTTCACCCCGCATTCGCCCAATGCCTGATTGGCCCACAAGACCTAAAATGAGCGCCCCGACTCCGGGATGTTCGACTGCATCCGCAATGAACTTTGACCCTGCCTGCCGTGCCTGCCCGCGCCTCGCCACCTTTCTCGATCAGGTGCGCACACGCCACCCCGATTACCACGCCCGCCCGGTGCCCGCCTTCGGCGACCCCGCGCCGGATCTGCTGATCGTCGGGCTCGCCCCCGGTATGCACGGCGCCAATCGCAGCGGCCGTCCCTTCACCGGCGACTACGCCGGCGTGCTGCTGTATGAAACCCTGCACCGCTTCGGCTACGCCAGCGCACCAGAATCCGTGTCGGTCGACGATGGCCTCACGCTCACCGGCTGCCGCATCACCAACGCGGTGAAATGCCTGCCGCCGGCCAACAAGCCGGAACCGGGCGAAATCCGCGAATGCAACCGCTTTCTCGCCGCCGAACTGGATGCCCTGCCCGAACACGCCCGCATCCTGGCGCTGGGACAGATCGCGCATCAGGCGGTGCTGCGCGCGTTGGGCCTCAAGCTGAAGGATTATCCCTTCGCCCATGCCAGCGACTACCGCCTGCCCGGCGGCCAGCGCCTGGTCAGCAGCTACCACTGCTCCCGCTACAATACCCAGACGCGCCGCCTCACCCCGGAGATGTTCGCGGCGGTGTTCGAGAAAATTCATAGGGCGTGTTAACACTAATTTCACGCCCGCGACGAGGCCGATTCGGGATGCAGGCCGCGAAGCGAGACGCGCCGCAGTGTCGCTCACTGCAAGCGGCTCGCGGCAACGCGGACGCGAAATTAGTGTTAATACGCCCTAAAGGACTGACCATGCCCGTCGTCACCATCAAGCTCGCCGGCACGCTGACCCGCGAGCAGAAGCAGAAAGTTGCCGAGGAAATCACCGCCACGCTGGAGTGCCACGCCGGCAAGCCGGCTTCCTACACCTACATCGCGTTCGAGGAACTGCCGGACGAGAACTGGGCGATCGCCGGCAAGCTGCTCGACGAAGACGACTGAGCCTTGAGCGTCGACAAGGACTTTCTCGCCTCGCTGCCCACCCTGCCCGGCGTCTACCGCATGATCGACGCGGCCGGCGCGGTGCTGTATGTCGGCAAGGCGAAGGACCTGAAGAAGCGCGTCTCCAGCTATTTCCAGAAGAGCGACCAGAGCCCGCGCATCCGCCTGATGCTGAAAAGCGTCGACCACATCGACACCACGGTGACGCGCACCGAGGCCGAGGCACTGCTGCTGGAAAACAACCTGATCAAGGGATTGAAGCCGCGCTTCAACATCCTTTTTCGCGACGACAAGTCCTACCCCTATCTGCTGCTGACCGGGCACCGTTTTCCGCGCCTGGCCTATTTCCGGGGCACGCCCAAAAAAAGCGACCAGGCATTCGGCCCCTACCCCAATTCCTACGCGGTGCGCGAAAGCATCCAGCTGCTGCAGAAAGTGTTTCAGTTGCGCACCTGCGAGGACACGGTATTCGCCAACCGCTCGCGCCCCTGCCTGCTGCACCAGATCAAGCGCTGTACCGCGCCTTGCGTCGGGCACATCACGCCGGAAACCTACGCGCGCGACGTCATCGAGGCCGCCCAGTTGCTGCACGGCGAGGCCAGCGCGCTGACCGAAGCCATCACCACGCAAATGAACGCCGCTGCAGAGAAACTGGATTTCGAGACCGCCGCCTTCCTGCGCGACCGCCTGCGCATGCTGGCGACGGTGCGCGAGAAGCAGTTCGTCGACACCACCGGGGGCGAGGCTGACGCCGACGTGGTCGCCGTAGCCGAGGCCGGCGGCGTGATCGCAGTCAACCTCACCATGATCCGCGGCGGCCGCCATCTCGGCGACCGCAGCTTCTTTCCGCAGCACGGCGAGGGCGCGACGCTGGCCGAAACGCTGTATGCCTTCATCGCCCAGCACTACCTCGACCACCCCATTCCAGCACGCATCCTGGTGAGCGAAGCCATCGAGACTGACGCGCTGGAAGCGCTGCTCTCCGAACAGGCCGGCAAGAAGATCCAGATCCAGCACCGTGTCACTGGCGAACGCCGCGTCTGGCTCACCATGGCGCAGGCCAATGCCCGGTTGTCGGCCGAGCGCCGCAGCGCCGACCGCGCCAACCAGTCGCAGCGACTCGCCGCGCTGCGCGAGACGCTCGACCTGCCGGCGCTCAACCGCATCGAATGCTTCGACATCTCGCACACCATGGGTGAGGCAACCGTGGCATCCTGCGTCGTCTACGAAGGCGACGACCTGAAAAAATCCGACTACCGGCGCTACAACATCAGCGGCATCACGCCGGGCGACGACTATGCCGCGATGCACGCCGCGCTGACCAAGCGCTTCCACAAGAGCGTCGAGGAAAGCGGCGTGCTTCCCGACCTGCTGCTGATCGACGGCGGCAAGGGACAGGTCGCGATGGCTGTGGAGGCGATGGCTGAACTGGGCCTGAACGACGTGCCGCTGCTCGGCGTCGCCAAGGGCGAGGCGCGCAAGCCCGGACTGGAAACGCTGATCTTCGCCGACGGCCGCGAACTCAATCTTGCCAAGGACCATCCCGGCTTCCATCTGATCCAGCAGGTGCGCGACGAAGCGCACCGCTTTGCCATCACCGGCCACCGCGCCAAGCGCGGCAAGGCGCGGCTGCAGTCAACGCTGGAAGACATTGCCGGTATCGGCCCGAAGCGGCGCAAACAGCTGCTCGAACACTTCGGCGGCTTGCAGGGTGTGCGCAATGCGGGCATTGACGCGCTTGCCTCGGTCAACGGTATCAGCCGAGAATTGGCGGAAACCATCTACAACACCCTCCACTGATGCCGCTCAACCTCCCCAACCTGCTTACCTGGCTGCGCATCCTGTTCATCCCGCTGATGGCAGGCGTGTTCTACCTGCCAGACGGCTGGGTGACCGCCGCCGAAGCCAATCTGCTGGCTGCGTCATTTTTCGGCATCGCCGCGCTGACCGACTGGCTCGACGGCTATCTGGCGCGCGCGCTCGGCCAGACCTCGGCCTTCGGCGCCTTTCTCGATCCGGTTGCCGACAAGCTGATGGTCGCCGCCGCGCTAATCGTGCTGATCGACCTCGATCGTGTGGCGCCGCTCATCGCGCTCATCATCATTGGCCGCGAGATCACCATTTCCGCCCTGCGCGAATGGATGGCCAAGGCCGGCAAGTCCGCCAGCGTCGCGGTCTCTTTCGTCGGCAAGCTGAAAACCACGGCGCAGATGATCGCCATCGTGCTGCTGCTGTATTTTTACCCGGTTGCGGGCCTGCCCACGGCGACCATCGGCACCCTGCTGATCTGGGTCGCCGCGCTGCTCACCCTGGTATCAATGGCGTATTACCTGGTGATGGCGGCGCGCGCGCTGCAAAATTCTTGATGAAAATTGCTGCTGGGAGTTGACAGAAAAAACCGGAATCTCCATAATGCGCAGCCTTCAACGCGGGAATAGCTCAGCTGGTAGAGCGCAACCTTGCCAAGGTTGAGGTCGGGAGTTCGAACCTCCTTTCCCGCTCCAGAATTCCGGGGAAAACAGATGGCGCAGTCCGGACGTTTTCCCCTTTTCGTTTAAGTGGTTTACCGCGACGGCGCGATAGCAAAGCGGTTATGCACCGGATTGCAAATCCGTGTAGGTCGGTTCGACTCCGGCTCGCGCCTCCAGATTATGGATCAGCTATCCGCTTCGCCCGGATGGTGAAATTGGTAGACACAAGGGACTTAAAATCCCTCGCCAGCGATGGCGTACCGGTTCGATTCCGGTTCCGGGCACCATCTTCCCTTTCTGTCTACAGTCCCGAGTGATATAATTTCGGCGCTTGATTATTAACAATGGGCGGTTCGCCCATTTTTTATTTGTGCTGCGTCCCACACGATGATGGATTTGACCGCCCGCCTGGAACCCGTGCTTGCCGGACTCGGTTACGAGCTGGTACTGCTGGAACGCGCCGGACGCGGATTGATGCGTATTTTCATCGACAAGCCGGGCGGCGTGACAATTGATGATTGCGTCACGGTGAGCAATCACCTGAGCCACCTGTTTACGGTCGAAAACATCGATTACGACAGGCTGGAAGTGTCGTCGCCCGGGATCGACCGGCCGCTGGTCAAGCCGCAGGACTACGTGCGCTTCGCCGGCGAACAGGTGACCCTGAAACTGCGGGTACCGCTGGACAACCGGCGCCGCCTCAGCGGTCAGCTGGTCGGACTGGAAAACGATGCGGTGAAGTTGATCGTCGATGGCACGGACGTGTCGGTCGACTTGAGGAATGTAGACGTTGCCCGCCTGAAACCCATGGTTTAGGGCGGTCGCAGGAGGAAATATGAGCCGTGAGATATTGATGCTGGCCGATGCGCTGGCGCGCGAAAAGAACGTGGACAAGGAAGTGGTGTTCGAAGCCCTCGAACAGGCGCTCGCCTCCGCCACCAAGAAGCGCTTCAAGGAAGAGGCCGACGTGCGCGTGTCGATCGACCGCAACACCGGTGATTACGAATCCTTCCGCCGCTGGCAGGTGGTGTCCGAGGCCGATCTGGAATCCGAGGGTTACCAGATTCTGCTGATCGACGCCCAGGACAAGATTCCCGACATCGAAATCGGCGACTACATCGAGGAGCCGCTGGAGAACGTCGAGTTCGGCCGCATCGGTGCCCAGGCCGCCAAGCAGGTCATCCTGCAGAAGATCCGCGATGCAGAGCGCGAGCAGATCATCAGCGACTTCCTCGCGCGCAAGGAGCACCTGGTCAATGGCGTCGTAAAGCGCATCGACCGCGGCAACGCCATTATCGAATCCGGCCGCGTCGAGGGCTTCCTGCACCGCGACCAGATGATTCCGCGCGAGAACCTGCGCGTCGGCGACCGCGTGCGCGCCTACCTGCTGCGCATCGACCGCGGCGCCCGCGGCCCGCAGGTGGTGCTGTCGCGCACCGCGCCCGAATTCATCATGAAGCTGTTCGAACTGGAAGTGCCGGAGATCGAGGAAGGCCTGCTCGAGATTAAGGCGGCCGCCCGCGACCCCGGCCTGCGCGCCAAGATCGCCGTCGTCTCCCACGACCCGCGCATCGACCCGATCGGCACCTGCATCGGCCTGCGTGGCTCGCGCGTCACCTCGGTGACCAACGAACTCGCTGGCGAGCGCGTCGACATCATCCACTGGTCGGCCGACCCCGCACAGTACGTGATCAACGCGCTGGCGCCCGCCGAAGTCAGCTCCATCGTGGTGGACGAAGACAAGCACAGCATGGATGTGGTGGTGGACGAGGAACAGTTGGCGATGGCCATTGGCCGCGGCGGCCAGAACGTGCGCCTCGCCTCCGAGCTCACTGGATGGGAACTCAACATCATGTCGCGCGAAGCGGCGGAAGAGAAACAGTCGACCGAAAGCGGCAAAACGCTTGCCCTCTTCATTGAAAAACTCGACGTGGATGAGGAGGTCGCCCAGATTCTGGTCGACGAAGGCTTCTCCACGCTGGAAGAGGTCGCTTACGTCCCGCTCAACGAAATGCTCGAGATCGAGGCGTTCGACGAAGACCTGGTCAACGAACTGCGCAACCGTGCCCGCAACGCGCTGCTGACCGCGGCCATTGTCGGCGAAGAGCAGGTCGAGGCCTCCGCAGGCGACTTGCTGTCGCTCGACGGCATGGACGCAGAAACCGCACGCACGCTCGCCAGCAAGGGGATTCATACCACCGAGGATCTGGCGGAGCTGGCTGTTGACGAGTTGACCGAAATGGCTGCGATGGATGCTGAACGCGCCAAACAATTGATCATGGCCGCACGCGCGCCCTGGTTCGCCCAAGGCTGATACGCCACGAGGACTGCATGAACGTTGAACAATTTGCCCAAGAACTGAAACTGCCGCCGCAGCTGTTGCTCGAACAGCTGAAAGCGGCAGGCGTCAGCAAAAATGATGTCGTTGATCCCGTCACCGAAGCGGACAAGGCGCACTTGCTCGACTATCTGCGCAAGATGCACGGTGGCGGCGCTGAGACCGGCAAAACCAAGATCACCATTACGCGCAAGCAAACCGGTGAAATCCGCAAGACCGACAGCACCGGCAAATCGCGCACCATTCAGGTGGAAGTGCGCAAGTCACGCACCTACGTCAAGCGTGATGCCGCCGCGCTCGCAGCCGAGGCCCAGCCCGCTGCAGAACCTGGGGTAGAAGCCAAACCCGCTCCCCAAGCCGAGGAACTGGCCCAGCCGGTCGTCGAGAGCAAGGTCGAGACCCCTGCTCCCACCCCTGTCGTCGAACCGGCTGCAGCCCCAATGGCCGAGGCTGAGCCCGTTGCCGCACAACCTGCTGCAGTAGAGCCCCCTGTCGCCGCCGCTCCGGCTGAGACCTCTGCGGAGGCTGCAACCGAAGCCGCGCCGGTGGTGAAGAAAACCACCCGCATCAAGAAGGCCTCGATCCTGAACGAAGCCGAGGTCAAGGCACGTGAAGAGGAAGCGCGCCGCCACACGGCGCTGCAGGAGCGCCAGGCTGCGGACGCCAAGGCCCGTGCCGAGCGCGAGGCCCTGCGCAAACAAGCCGAAGCTGCGCGCGAAGCTGCCAAACTGGCTGAGGCTGAAAAGGCCGCCGCGCCCGCCGCACCGGCCGCGCCGACCGAAAAGACGCTGCACAAACCGGACAAGCCGGCTGCGGCCAAGGGCGCCAAGGGCCCGGACAAGAAAGCCGGCGGAACCTGGAAAGATGAGGCCGCGCGCCGCAAGGGCGGGCTCAAGACCCGTGGCGGAGCAGCCCCTGATGCAGGATGGCGTGGTCGCAAGGGCAAGTCCAAATCCGGCCATGAAGAAACCACTTTCGTTGCGCCGACCGAACCGATCGTGCGCGAGGTGCTGGTGCCTGAAACCATCACCGTCGCCGAACTCGCCCACAAGATGTCGGTGAAAGCAGCCGAGGTCATCAAAACGCTGATGAAACTGGGCAGCATGGTGACCATCAACCAGGTACTCGACCAGGAAACGGCGATTATCGTGGTCGAGGAAATGGGACACATCGGCAAGCCCGCCGCGCTCGACACGCCGGAAGCCTTCCTCATCGACACAGGCGAAGTCAGCGAACATGAAGTGCTCGCCCGTCCGCCGGTCGTCACCGTGATGGGCCACGTCGACCACGGCAAGACCTCGCTGCTCGACACCATCCGGCGCACCCGGGTGGCCAGCGGCGAAGCCGGCGGCATCACCCAGCACATCGGCGCGTATCACGTTGAAACCGAAAAAGGCGTCATCACCTTCCTCGACACCCCGGGTCACGAGGCGTTTACCGCGATGCGGGCGCGCGGCGCCAAGGCGACCGACATCGTGGTGCTGGTGGTGGCGGCGGACGACGGCGTGATGCCGCAGACCATCGAAGCCATCCATCACGCCAAGGCAGCCAATGTGCCGCTGGTGGTGGCGGTGAACAAGATCGACAAACCCGATGCCAACCCCGAGCGCATTCGCCAGGAACTCGTCGCGCAGGGCGTCACCCCAGAGGAATGGGGCGGCGACACCCAGTTCGTCGAAGTGTCGGCCAAGGCCAACACCAATATCGACGGACTGCTCGACTCCATCCTGCTGCAGGCCGAGGTACTGGAACTGCAGGCGGCGGCCGACGGCCCCGCCAAAGGCATCGTCATCGAGGCGCGCCTGGACAAGGGCAAGGGCCCGGTCGCCACACTGCTGGTGCAATCCGGCACCCTGCGCCGCGGCGACATGGTGCTGGCCGGCCAGGTCTATGGCCGCGTACGCGCGATGCTCGACGAAGCGGGCAAGACGGTCAACGAAGCCGGCCCCTCGATCCCGGTCGAGATCCAGGGTCTGTCCGACGTGCCGCAGGCGGGCGAGGACATGATGGTGCTGCCGGATGAGCGCAAGGCACGCGAAATCGCGCTGTTCCGTCAGGGCAAGTTCCGCGACGTGCAGCTTGCCAAGAAGCAGGCGGCCAAGCTGGAATCCATGTTCGAGCAGATGGGCCAGGGCGAAGCACAACAACTGCCCATCATCCTCAAGGCCGACATGCAGGGTTCCTACGAAGGTCTGGCGCACGCGCTGGGCAAGCTGTCGACCGACGAGGTCAAGGTCAACATCATCCACAGCGCGGTCGGTGCCATCACCGAATCCGACGTCAACCTCGCGCTCGCCTCCAAGGCGGTACTGATCGGCTTCAACGTGCGCGCCGATGCGTTGGCACGCAAGCTGGCCGAATCCAGCGGCGTCGATATCCGCTACTACAACATCATCTATGAAGCGGTGGATGAGGTGAAAGCTGCGCTGTCCGGCATGCTGGCGCCGGAGAAGAAGGAAAGCGTCATCGGCACGGTGGAAGTCCGCCAGGTGTTCGTCATTTCCAAGGTGGGCACCATCGCCGGCTGCTACGTCCAGGACGGCGTGATCAAGCGTGGCGCAGGCGTGCGCGTGCTGCGCAACAACGTGGTGATCCACCAGGGCGAACTCGATTCCCTGAAGCGCTTCAAGGACGACGTCAAGGAAGTCAAGGCCAACTTCGAGTGCGGCCTGTCTCTGAAGAATTTCAACGACCTCCAGGAAGGCGACCTGCTGGAAGTGTTTGAAGTCGTGGAAGTCGCGCGCAGCCTGTAATGCCGAAGGATTTTCCCAGGGCACGGCGCGTCGCCGACCAGATCCAGCGCGAACTGCCGGAGTTGATCCGGCAGGAAGTGAAGGATCCGCGCGTCGGCATGCTGACCATCACCGAGGTGGAGGTCAACCGCGACATGGAATTCGCCAAGGTCTACTTCACCACGCTGGGGGGCGAGGCCGAACATGCCGCCTGCCTGCAGGGTCTGCAGCGTGCCAGCGGCTTCCTGCGTTCGCAACTCTCGCACCGCATGCAGTTGCGTGTGGTTCCCAAGCTCAGCTTCGTGTATGACCGCTCGGTCGAGCGCGGCATCGAACTCACCCACCTGATCGAATCTGCGGTAGCCGAAGACGCCAAACACCCGAAAGACGCGTGAAGCCTGCCCGCCAGCCACTTGATGGCGTGCTGCTGCTGAACAAGCCGGTCGGCATCACCTCCAACGCCGCATTGCAAAAAGCCAAGTGGCTGCTCAACGCCAAAAAGGCGGGGCATACCGGCACGCTCGACCCTTTCGCCGACGGCCTCCTGCCATTGTGCTTCGGCGAGGCCACCAAGTTTTCCGCCTTTCTGCTCGATGCCGACAAGCACTATCGTGCCGTGCTGCGGCTCGGCCTCACCACCACGACCGGCGATCCAGAAGGCGAGATTCTCGCTACCCGCGAGGTCCATGCGAGCCGCGCCGACATAGAAGCGGTGCTGCCCCGCTTCATGGGCGAAATCGAACAGATCCCGCCCATGCATTCGGCACTCAAGCACCAGGGCCGACCACTCTACGAATATGCCCGTGCCGGCATCGAGATCGATCGTCCTCCTCGCAAGGTGCAGATTCGCGCCCTGGACGTCATCGAATGCGATCTGCCGCGCGTGGTGCTGGACGTGCAATGCAGCGCCGGCACCTACATCCGCACCCTGGCCCAGGACATCGGCGCCGCGCTCGGCTGCGGCGCCCACCTCACCGCGCTGACGCGGACCGCCGCGGGCGGCTTCACGCTCGAGGATGCACACACGCTTGCCGCACTCGAGTCACTCGATCCCGGCCAACGTCACGCCCTGCTCCAGCCCGCCGACTGCCTGGTGGCCCATTTGCCCGCAGTGCAACTCGATGCAGCCGACGCTGCGGCCCTGTGCCAAGGCCGCAGCGTCGCGCATCCATCGGTGCAGCCGGGACTCACGCGCGTCTATGCAGCCCCGCACACCTTCATCGGCCTGGCAGACGTCGACGCCGGCTATCTGGTGCCGCGCCGGCTGATCGCCACGCAACCCACCGCCGCGGCACAACCGGCACACACAACAAGCTTGAGCTGATGCCCCCATTTAGCGTAAAATTCGCGGTTTTCCCGGAACGTGTCCCGCTCAGCCGCAGGCCACGCGATTTAGAAGGAGTACACCATGGCTGTTACCGTCGCTCAAAAAGCTGAAATCGTCCAGAATTACCAACGCGCCGCCGCCGACACCGGCTCGCCCGAGGTGCAGGTTGCCCTGCTTACGGCGCGCATCAACGATCTGACCGGCCACTTCAAGGCCAACATGAAGGATCACCACTCGCGCCGTGGTCTGCTGAAGATGGTGAGCCGCCGCCGCAAGCTGCTGGACTACCTCAAGCGCACCAACCTCGAAGGCTACAAGACCCTGATCGATCGTCTCGGTCTGCGCAAGTAATTCCGTCAGAGCCACTGTCATGATCCGGCATCCTGCTGCACCGGCACAGTGGATGGGGCGTGTTGCCCCCTGAATTCCCCACGCCCCGCTCTTGCGGGGCGTTTTTGCTTTGAAAGGAACTCGTGTGAGCGCTATCAAGAAAACGTTTACCTACGGCCGTCACCAGGTCACCCTGGAAACCGGCGAAATCGCCCGCCAGGCCTCCGGCGCGGTCATCGTCAACATGGACGACACCGTGGTGCTGGTCACCGTGGTCGCCAAGAACGAAGTCAAACCGGGCCAGGACTTCTTCCCGCTGACCGTCGACTATCAGGAAAAGACCTACGCCGCAGGCCGCATCCCCGGCGGCTTCCTTAAGCGCGAAAGTCGCCCGTCGGAAGGTGAAACGCTGATTTCTCGCCTGATCGACCGCCCGATCCGCCCGCTGTTCCCGGAAGGCTTCTTCAACGAAGTGCAGGTCATCGCCACGGTGATGTCGTCCAATCCCGAAGTCAGCGCCGATATCCCCGCGCTGATCGGCGCCTCCGCCGCCCTGTCGCTGTCCGGCCTGCCGTTCGACGGCCCGGTCGGGGCCGCGCGCGTCGGCTTCATCAACGGTGAGTATGTGCTGAACCCGGCCAACTCCGAATTGAAGGATTCGGCACTTGATCTCGTCGTCGCCGGTACCGAAACCGCGGTGCTGATGGTCGAATCCGAAGCGATGGAACTCCCCGAGGACATCATGCTGGGCGCCGTCGTTTTCGGTCACACCCAGATGCAGGCAGCGATCAACGCGATCAACGAACTGGCCGACGAAGCTGGCGCCGACGCCTGGGACTGGCAGCCGGTCGCCGAAGATACCGCGATGGTCGAACGCCTCAAGGCACTGGCCGAAGACGGCCTGCAAGCGGCCTACAACATCAAGCAGAAACAGGCACGGATGGCCGCAGTCGACGAAGTGCGCAGCAAGGCTTTCGCCGAACTGATCACCGCCGACATGGACACGGTCGCTGCCAACCATGTCAAGGACGCGTTCCACCGCCTGGAGGCTGGCGTGGTGCGCAACCGCATCCTGTCCGGGCAGCCGCGCATCGACGGCCGCGACACCCGCACCGTGCGCCCGATCACCATCCGCACCGGCGTGCTGCCTCGCACCCACGGCTCCGCCCTGTTCACCCGCGGCGAAACCCAGGCGCTGGTGGTCACCACGCTCGGCACCGGCCGCGACGAGCAGACCATCGATGCGCTCGAAGGCTCTTACTCCGACCGCTTCATGCTGCACTACAACATGCCTCCCTACGCTACCGGCGAAACCGGCCGCGTCGGCTCGCCGAAGCGCCGCGAAATCGGTCACGGCCGGCTGGCCAAGCGCGCGCTGATGGCCGTGCTGCCAACAAAGGAAGAATTCGGCTACACCATGCGCGTGGTGTCGGAAATCACCGAATCCAACGGCTCCTCGTCGATGGCCTCGGTATGCGGCGGCTGCCTGTCGCTGATGGACGCCGGTGCCCCGCTGAAGGCGCATGTCGCCGGCATCGCCATGGGCCTGATCAAGGAGGGCAACCGCTTCGCCGTGCTGACCGACATCCTCGGCGACGAGGATCACCTCGGCGACATGGACTTCAAGGTCGCGGGCACCGAGAAGGGCGTGACCGCGTTGCAGATGGACATCAAGATCACCGGCATCACCACGGAAATCATGCAGGCCGCGCTGTCGCAGGCGAAGGAAGGCCGCATGCACATCCTCGGCATCATGAAGTCCTCGGTCTCCGGCAGCCATGAGATGTCGGCCTACGCGCCGCGCATCATCGCGATGAAGATCAACCCGGAAAAGATCCGCGACGTCATCGGCAAGGGCGGTGCCGTCATCCGCGCGCTGACCGAGGAAACCGGCACGCAGATCGACATCCAGGAAGACGGCAGCGTGAAGATCGCCTGCACCAGCATGGAAGCCGGCGAACTGGCCAAAAGGCGCATCGAGGAGATCACCGCCGAGGTCGAGGTCGGCAAGGTCTACGAAGGTCCGGTCATCAAGCTGCTGGACTTCGGCGCGATCGTCAATGTGCTTCCGGGTCGCGACGGCCTGCTGCACATCTCGCAGATCGCCCACGAGCGCGTCAACACCATCGGCGATTACCTCAAGGAAGGTCAGGTGGTGCGGGTGAAGATTCTGGAAGCCGACGAGAAGGGCCGCCTGCGTCTGTCGATGAAGGCACTGCTGGAAGTCCCCGCTCCGGCGCCCAGCGACGAGGAAAAAACCAGCTGAACGTAATAATCCCGCACCCCAT
>Ga0316605_10001173_pt1 | contig 15452 bp, 13 predicted proteins | sample OWC_soil_day20_n_FD_207666 | JGI IMG/M metagenome (GOLD analysis project Ga0316605, IMG submission 207666) | Wetland soil microbial communities from Old Woman Creek delta, Ohio, United States - OWC_soil_day20_noCT | ecosystem: Environmental > Terrestrial > Soil > Wetlands | place: USA: Ohio... | reverse complement strand
GTGCACGTGCCGCGTGCACCTGCACGTGCTCGATCGCGTTGATTCGAACGATGGCGACCGTGTTCTTCCGAATCGGCAGGGACTCGGACTTGTCAGCGACCTTGGTCGCGGTCGACTGGTCGTCACGTCCGTCGTTGAACGACTCGCACGTGCACGGTCAACGCGACCAATCCGTGCCTAATCGGCGACGTGGACGACGACCTCGGCGGAGAGGCCCGGGCGCAGCGTGACCCTCGGTGCGTCTTGCCACGTGATCTTGACGGGCACGCGCTGCACGACCTTGACGAAGTTGCCGGTCGCGTTGTCGGGCGGCAGGAGCGAGAACCGCGCGCCGGTCGCCGGCGAGATCGTGTCGACGACGCCTTCGAAGTGTCCTCTGTAGGCATCGAGCTCGATGTCGACGCGATCGCCGGGACGCATGTGCGCGATCTGCGTCTCCTTGAAGTTCGCGACGACGTACGTGTCGGTCGGGACGATCATCACGAGCGTCTGGTTGACGTTGATCGACTGGCCCGGGTGCACGGCGAGCTTCGAGACGACACCGCTGATCGGCGCCGTGATCGTCGCGTGCGCGCGGTCGAGCTTCGCCTTCGCGAGCGCGGCGGTCGCGGACTTCACGCGCGCCGTGGCGAGCGCTGCGGCGGCTTCGGCGGCGGCGACTTGCTGGTCGACGGGCGAGCTCTGCGCGACGCGGCCTTCCGCCTCGGCGACACGCGCGAGCGCTTGGCTGCGCTGATCGCGCGCGGCGTCGAGCTGCGCAGTCGCGGAGGCGAGTGCGGCGCTGGCGACATCGCGTGTCTGCATGGTGCGGTCGAGCTCGCGGCGCGTGATCGCACCCTTCGCGAGCAGGGCCTGCGCGTGCCCGAGCTCGGTCTCCGCGATGGCGAGATCGGTCTTCGCGCGTGCGACGGCGGCCTCCGCGGCGCGGATCGTGTCGTTCGCGCCGCGGGCGCTCGCACTCGCGCCCGTCACGGCGGCGCGCGCAGAGGACAAGCCGCCGCTCGACGAGGAGTGCACGATCGCGACCTGCGCGCGTGCAGCTTGCTCTTGGGCGCGTGCGGCTTCGAGCTCTGCTTCGGCGCGCGCGATGTCGATGTCGAAGCCCTCGGGATCGATCTCGAACAGCACGGCGCCGGCCTTCACGGTCTGGTTGTCGTGGACGCGCGCGACCCTCAACGTCCCGGCGACGCGCGACGCGATCGGCACGACGTCGGCCTCGACCTGCGCGTCGTCGGTCTTCTCTTGGCCGTGCGTCAGCCAGCGGTGCACGAACCAGACGCCGGCGACGAGCGTGGCGATGGCGGCGAGGACGAGGTACGCGCGCTTGCCTTTGCGACGGCGAGGGGGCTGTTTGACGGGTGCTTCCATGATGATCACTCCACGGCGAGCTCGACGTGCGCCGGCTTGTCCCGCTTGACGCGCAGGAACAGCAAGATCGGCAACACGACGAGGAACGCGATCGTTTGCAGGACGAAGGTCTTGTCGAAGCCGATCACGACGCCCTGGAGGGCGACGCGACCGGCGGCTTGGTGAAGGTCGATCGACGAGAGCTCGGGACGCAGCACGTTGACGTGTGCCGCGAGCGCGGTCTGCGCCTGCGCGCCGTACTGCGTGAACAGCGTCGCGAACAGCGAGAGGCCGATCGACCCGCCGACCTGGCGCACGAAGCTGTTGACGCCCGCGGCACCCGCGAGCTGGTGACGCGGCACCTGCGAGAGCGCGGCGGTCGTCAGCGGCACGAACAGGAACGCGAAGCCGACGCCGGTGATCGCGAGCGGCCAGAACAGATCGTCGCTCGACGTCATGAGGTTGATGTCGGCCTGCATCCAGCAGCCGAGCGCGGTCATCACCATGCCGCTGCCGACGAGCAGCGCCGGGGAGGTCTTGTTGTAGAGCCGGCCGACGAACGGCGACGCGATCATCATCGCGATCGTGCGCGGCAGCAGCACGACCCCCGACTGCGTCGCCGAGAAGTGCAGCATCTCCTGCGTGAACACGGGCAGGAGGAACATCGAGCCCATCAGCATCGCGAACACGATGCCGGCGACGAACGTGCCCGACGCGAACGTCGGATCGCGGAACACGCGCAGATCGACGACGGGTGCGGTCGCGGTGAGCTCGCGGATGATGAACCCGGCCAGCGCGACGACGGCGACGTACGTGCCGACGACGATCTTCGTCGAGTCGAACCAGTCTTGCGACGAACCTTCCTCGAGCACGTACTGGAGCGCACCGATCGCGAGCCCCATCAGCACGAGGCCCGCGTAGTCGAAGTGCTGCTTCGCGAGCTGCGCGCGGGCGCGGTTCTCGCCGAGCACGTCCTCGGGCTCGTGGACGTTGCGCGCGGTGAGGTAGATGCCGAGCACGCCGACCGGCAGGTTGACGAAGAAGATCCACGGCCACGAGTAGCCGTCGGTGATCCAGCCGCCGAGCACGGGACCGACGGCGGGCCCGACCATGATCACCATCGAGAACACGGCCATCGCCATGCCCTGCTCCGACGGTGGGAACGTCTGGCGGAGGATCGCCTGCTGCGTCGGCTGCAGCGCGCCGCCGCCGAGGCCCTGCACGATGCGCCACAGCACGAGCATCTCGAGCGAGCGCGCCGTGCCGCACAGCACCGAGCCGATCGTGAAGATCGCGAGCGACGCGAGATAGACGCGCTTCTGGCCGAACAGGGTCCCGAGGAAGCCCGTCAGCGGCATGACGAGCACCATCGCGATCATGTACGCCGTGGTGACGAGCGTGATCTCCTGCAGCGACGCGCCGAGCTCGCCGCGGATCTGCGGCATCGCGACGTTGACGATCGAGGTGTCGATCGTCGCCATCAGCGAGCCGAACGCGATCGAGACCGCGACCGTCCACTTGCCGACCGGCGGCCTGCTCACGCACGTGCTCCGTCGAGGAAGATCGACACGATGGTGTCGGCGTCGCCGACGAGCGGCGCGTCCTCGCCGATCCGGCGCAGCACGACCGCGCGCAACGCGCCCGCGATCAGCGTCGGAAGCAGCTCGGCACGACCCGCGGCGATCGCCTTCTCGCGCACGCCGATCTTCACGAGCTCCGTGATCGCGACGTGGACGTCCGTCGACGTTGCCGAGGGTGCGATCCGGTGCTCCGCTTCGATCGCGACCTTCACGAACCGGCGGTGAGCCTCGAAGGCGGCGAGCACGTCGTGCACGAACGCGCGCAGACGCGGCTCGAAGCCGAGCTTGTCGTTCGCCTTGATCGCCACCCGGATCATCGGGCGCAGCGTCGCGCGGCGGCTCTCGAACAGCGCCTGCACGAGCGCATCGCGATCGGTGAAGTAGTTGTAGAGCGTTCCGACCGCGATCCCCGCACGCTTCGCGATCTGCACGAGCGGCGCACCCTCCATCCCGCGGGTCGCGATCAGCTCCTCCGCCGCGTCGAGGATCGCGGCCCTCGCCGTCTCCCGCAGCTGCGTCCGGAAGCTGGCCTTGGCCCGCGATGAACTCGCATTCACGTTGGTGAATCTACATTCATCTCACGTGCATATCTAGCCTTTGCGACGCCGGGGCCCGCTAGCAGCAATGAAACGCGGTCGACTCGGGCCGCGTGTTGGCGTCGGGCGGCTGCGCATCCGGAACATCGGGCACACCTGCATCTGTGGGCTGCTGCATGGGAATCGTCACCGCGCCGCTCTCGAACTGCGGCGCCGGCACCTCCGTCATCGGCGCGCCCGCATCCGGCGTCTTCGGTCTCAGCGGATCGGGTGCGCCGGGTACCGGCGCCTTCGGATTCGGGTGAGACGGGATGGGCTGCATCGGATCCGGACGCGGTGCGAGCGGTGGCATCTCGCCGGGGCTCGTCGGCCCGCTGCACGCGAGCGCGAAGCCACCGACGAGACCCGCGAGCCAGAGGTTCCGCACGAGGCGCATGACGACTGGAGCTGGTGCGAGCCGCGTGCCGACGACACCCACGAGGTCTCCCGACGAGCGCAGATCTCGCACGAGCGTGACAGCCGTGCGCCGCGGGTACAGTCCGCGGTAGAACGGCACCGATGGAACCGGCGACGATCGCTGCTCAGCTGCGCGAGCTCGCCGTGTACTACGAGCTCGACGGTGATCGTCACCGTGCATTCGCGTACGAGCGCGCGGCCAAGTCGGTGGAGGCTGCGAACGGCTTGCAGCGGTTGATCGAGGAAGGTCGGCTCGAGGAGCTGCCCGGCATCGGTCCGTCGATCGCGCGCGTCGTCGCGGAGCTCGCGCGGCGCGGGACGGTCGCCGTGCTCGAGCGGCTGCGTGCGGCGTGGCCCGCCGTCGTGATCGAGCTCGCGCAGATTCCGCGGATCGGCGTGCCGAAGGCGCGCAAGCTGTATCAGACGTTCTCGCCGTCGAACCTCGACGCGGTCGCCGCGGCGTGTCGTGCCGGCTTGGTGCGCGAGCTGCCCGGGTTCGGCAAGGTCAGCGAGGAGAAGATCCTCAAGGCGATCGAGGAGCGCCGCCAGAAGGGGGCACAGGTGCTGCTGGTCGACGCGATCGACCACGCGACCTCGCTCGCGCACCACCTGCGTGCAGATCCGGCGGTGAAGCAGGTCGAGATCGGCGGACCGGTGCGGCGCTGGTGCGAGGTGATCGACCACCTCGCCTACGCGGTCGCGAGCGACCAACCCGACGCGGTGATCGATCGCCTCGCGAGCTATGGGCTCGTCACGTCGGTCGATCGCGACGCGGTGCCGGCGATCGGCTACATGGCGAGCGGGCTCCGCGCGGAGCTCTACATCGTGCCGCCCGCCCGGTTCGGGTGGGCGCACGTTCGAGCGACCGGCTCGAAAGAACACGTGCAGCTGCTCCGAGATCGCGCGGCCGATCGCGGGATGAACCTCGACATCCTCGAAGCCGTCGACGAGCCCCACGTCTACCGAGCGCTCGCGCTGCCGTACCTGCCGCCCGAGGTCCGCGACGGCACCGACGAGGTGAAGGCCGCCCTCGCCGGCGACCACTTCACCGACCTCGTCACGCTCGACGACGTCACCACCGCGTTCCACTGCCACACGACGTGGTCCGACGGCAAAGCGTCGGTCGCGGAGATGGCCCAAGCGGCCGCCGAGCTCGGCTTCGGCGCGATCACGATCACCGATCACTCCGCCGCGGCGTCGTACGCGAGCGGGCTCGATCTCGCGAAGCTGCGCGAGCAACACGCCGAGATCGCCGCGCTCCCGCCGCACGAGGTGAGAATCTTCAAGGGCACCGAGGCCGACATCCTCGCCGACGGATCGATCGACGTCTCGCCCGACATCATCCCCGAGCTCGACGTGATCATCGCGAGCGTGCACCAGCGCTTCAAGCTCGACGTCGACGGGATGACGAACCGCCTCGTCACGGCGATGCGCCAGCCGTTCTTCAAGATCTGGGGCCACGCGCTCGGCCGGCTCGTGCTGCGCCGCGATCCGATCGACGTGCGCCTCGACGAAGTGCTCGACGCGATCGCCGAGTCGCGCGCCGCGATCGAGATCAACGGCGATCCCTATCGCCTCGACCTCGATCCGGTGAACGCGCGGCGCGCGCGGGACCGCGGCATCAAGTTCGTGCTGTCGAGCGACGCGCACTCGATCCGCGGCCTCGGGGCGACGCGGTTCGCCGTCGGCATGGCGCGACGCGCACGAATTCGGAAAGGCGACGTGCTCAACGCGCTGCCGCCCGACGAGCTCGCCGCGGTGATTCGTCCCGCTTGAGCATGGCGCGCAGCGCGAGGGCATTGCGGACCGCGTGGCCCTCGGCGTCGTTGTCGAAGTAGATGTGGACGTCGCGGCCCTCGTCGATCCAACGCCGCGTCTCCGACGCCCAGCGCTGCAAGTGCGGCACGCTGTAGCTCGACGCGTACTTCCGCGTGTGACCGTGCAACCGCACGTAGACCAGGTCCGTCGTGACCTCGCGCCACATCGGAAAATCCGGCGCATCGCCCATGCACACGGCGACGCGCGCATCGCGCATGCGCGCCGCGACCTCTTCGACAAACCACGAGCGATGACGGAGCTCGAGCGCGTGGCGCACGCCGGGCCACACGCGGAGGGCGCGCAAGAAGTCGTCGAGGCGCGCGAGGTCGAGCGAGAACGTCGAGGGCAGCTGCCACACGACCGCGGCGAGCTTGTCGCCGAGCGGCTTCGTCTGATCGCGCAAGCGCGTGATCGAGTCCTGGCAGCCCCGCAGGCGCTTGTAGTGCGTGATGAAGCGATGGCCCTTGAGCGCGAACGTGAAGCCGTCCGGCGTCTCGCTGCGCCAGCGCGCGTAGGTCGCGGGCTCGATCTGGGTATAGAACGAGCCGTTGATCTCGAGCGCATCGAACGTCCGCGAGGCGACCTCGAGCCAGCGCTTCCTCGGCGTGTCCGCGTACAGGTGCTCGCGCCACCCCGCGTAGACCCAACCGCTCGTGCCGATGAACGCGCGCGCCATCGTCCGAAGGATTTGCACATCGCGCGCCGAGGCATGACCGCTGCATCACTGCTCGGCATGGCTCGCAGCTCGGCAGCGACGAAACTCGCGAAGTACCGCTCGCAGCGCGACTTCTCGAGGACGACCGAGCCGAGCGGTTCCAGGGCGCCCGGTGCTGCAGGAAATTCTTTCGTCATCCACAAGCACGCCGCGCGGCGTTTGCACTACGACCTGCGGCTCGAGCTCGACGGCGTGTTGCTGTCCTGGGCGGTACCAAAAGGCCCGAGCCTGTCGCCCACCGAGAAGCGCCTGGCCGTGCGCACCGAGGACCATCCACTCGACTACGCGGGCTTCGAGGGCGTCATCCCGCAGGGCCAATACGGCGCCGGATCTGTCGTCGTCTGGGACCACGGCACGTGGGAGCCCGAGGGTGATCCCCACGCCGCGATGACGAAGGGCCACCTCGCGTTCACGCTCCACGGCGAGAAGCTGTCGGGGCGGTGGCACCTCGTCCGCACGCGCGGCACCGACAAGCACGAGAACTGGCTGCTGTTCAAGTCGCGCGACGACGCTGCGAACGAGAACCTCGACATCACGGCCGCGAAGCCAGCGAGCGTGCTCTCGGGCCGCACCGTCGAGCAGGTCACCGCCGCGCCGGTCGCGGAGCTGATCTCGCAGCTGCCGGTCGGCTTTCCGCTGTCGAACCTCGACAAGGTCCTCTATCCCGATCGCGGCATCACGAAGGCCGAGCTGATCGCGTACTTCGCGGTCGTCGCCGATTGGATGCTGCCGCACGTCGCCGACCGACCACTCACGATCGTGCGCTGCCCCGAGGGCTACGCGAAGCCGTGCTTCTTTCAAAAGCACGTCCTCGCGGGCTCGCCGCCGTCGATTCGTACGCTGCCGATCGAAGAAGCCTCCGGCGAGATCGTCGAGCACATGTGCATCCGCGACATGCCGGGCCTCGTCGCACTCGCGCAGCTCGGCACGCTCGAGATCCACACGTGGGGCTCGCGCGCCGACAAGCCGGAGCGCCCCGACGTGATGGTCTTCGATCTCGATCCCGACGTGTCCCTCGGCTGGGACCACGTCGCGCTCGCCGCCTTCGCGATGCGCCGCAAGCTCCACGACCTCGGCCTCGCCAGCTTCGTGAAGACGACCGGCGGCAAGGGCCTGCACGTCGTCGTTCCCGTCGCGCGCCGCCAGGACTGGGATGACTTCAAGGCATTCGCGAAGGCCGTCGCGAGCGCGATGGCCGTCGAGGCCCCGGCGCGCTACACGACGAACCCGACGAAGCAGGCGCGCAAGGGGAAGGTCTTCCTCGACTACCTGCGAAACGGCCGCGCCGCGACGTTCATCGCGCCGTACTCGCCGCGTGCACGCGAGGGCGCCCCGGTCGCGACCCCGATCAGCTGGGAGGAGCTCGCGCACGGCGTCGACCCGCTCGCGTTCGACATCGCGAGCGTGCCGCGACGCCTCGCGAAGCTCCCCGCGGACCCCTGGAAGGACATCTACGACCTCGAGCAGTCGATCACCGCGGCCGCGTGGAACGCCGTCGGAGGCAAGCCGTGAAGCGAACGAGCGATCCGGACATCATCGAGCACCGTCTGCTCGAGCTCGCCTACACGACGGACGCGAAGATCACGGCGCCGCTCCTCGCGTACTTCGCGCCGTGCAAGATCGAAGACGCCGAGAAGATCCTCGACGATCTCACCGCGCGCGACCGCATCGCGATGGAGATCGACGACGACGGCCGCGTGTTCTACGTCGTCCCCGATCGCCAGAAGCTCGAGATCCAGCGCGAGTCAGCGCCGGCCCAGCTGACGCGTCTACAGCACGTGCCGCTCGCCGTTCGCCACCGCTCGCCGAGCCCGATCGTCGCGGCCGGCCTCAGCATGCTGATCCCCGGCGCGGGCCAGCTCTATGCCGGCAAGATCGTCTCGGCCATCCTGTGGTTCATGGTCGTCAGCGCGGGCTACGCGCTGATCCTGCCCGGCCTGATCCTGCACCTGTTCTGCATGGCCTCGGCCGCGCGCAGCGCCGCGCAGCTGCAGGCCGACGTGCAGCGCCTGCAGCTGACGTGATCACTCCTTCGTGGCCGGCTTCTCGAACAGCTTGGCGTCGATCTTCGGATCGATCTCGACGGTCTTGAGCTCGAGCTTGGTCTCGCGACCTTGGCCACCGCTCTGACGCGTATGCGCGATCTTGATGCCGTTCACGTCCTTGAAGTTCGAGAACTGGTCGAGCTCTTCGCTCGCGCCTTCGGCGTACTTCATGCGCGTGATCAGCTTCGACTTCTTGTCGATGTAGACCGCGACGTCGATGCCGTTCGGCGCGCGCAGCTTCACGACCGAGTGCGGCTTGCCGTCGATCGTTTCGTCGGGCGCCGATTGCAGACGCGCGGCCGGGTCGCTCGCGCGCAACAGGATGAGCTCGGGCTCGCGCCAGCGCTCGAAGTCGATCGACGCGAAGTCTGCCGCACCGATCTCGGTCAGCTGGATCTTCTGGCCGGTCTGATCCGGTGCGAGCTGCCAGCCCTTGCGACCGTCGACGGCGACGATCACCTTCACGCGCGCCGCGAGCGTCGCATCGATGCGCATCTTGTCGGGGAGCACGAGCACGCGCTCGATCTCGACCGGAACGGTCTGCCCGCCGATCGTCGTCGAGCCGCTCGCGACCATCTTGAAGCCCTTGATCGCGGCGAGCTTGGCCTTGCCGCCCTTCGCGGCGATCGCTTCGTCGACGATCTTCTTCGCCGCTTCGGCCTGCTTCGGATCGATCGGCGTCTCCGGAACCTCGACGGGTGGCGAGATCGGGTCGGTGAACGAGACCTTCTGGTACTTCCAGCCCGCCTTCTGTAGCTGCGGCTCGAGGTCCTTCGCGTCCCCGACCATCACGATCACGTACGATCGGGGATCGAGGATCTCCGCCGCCGCGCGCTTCGCACTCTCGACGTCGACCTTGCCGACGGCGATCGGATAGTTCGTCAGATACTCGCGACCGAAGCCGTGCAACTCCGCGCCGATCAGCGCGGCGCCGACGTCGGCCGCCGCCTGGAAGCGCAGCCCGTAGCCGCCCGCGATGTTCGCGATCGCGGACGCGACCTCGGTCTCGTTCGGGCCTTCCTTCGCCATCCGCGAGATCTCGGCGAGCAACAGCTTCGTCGTCGCGACGGCTTCCGAGTTTCGCGTGAACGTCTGTGCGACGAACGAGCCCTTGTCGAGGTTACGGTCGAAGCTCGAGCTCGCACCGTACGTCTTGCCGCCGTCGACGCGCACGACCTTCATCAGGCGCGAGCTGAACGCACCGCCGCCGAGCACGTAGTTCCAGACGAGCGAGTCGAAGAACCGCGGGTCTTCGTGCTTGATGCCGAACTGCGCGACGCGGATGTGCGTCTGCGTCTGGCCCGGCTTGTCGACGAGCCGGATCCGGCTGCCCGACAGGCCGACTTCCTTGTACTGCGGCGTCGGCGGAACCGGTCCCTTCTTCCACACGCCGAACGCGGTCTCGAGCTTGGTCTTGAGCGTCTTCGTGTCGACATCGCCGGCGACCACCAGCATCGAGTTGCCGGGCACGAACCAGTTCTTGTGCCACGCGACGAGATCCTCGCGCTTGATCGCGGCGACCGACTGCTCGTTGTTGATCCAGCCGCGCACGTGCTCGGGTCCCCACAGGAGGTTCTGCACGTGGGCCGACGCCAGCTGGCCGGCGTCGTCGAGGCGCTGCCGCACGCGGCCGAGCATCTGCTCGCGTACCTTGAGCAGCTCGCTCTCGGGGAAGCTCGGTTGCGTCAGCATCTCGGGCACGAGCTCGAGGCACGTCCCGAGGTTGCGCGACAGCACGCTGCACGAGAGCAAGGTCGCTTCGAACGTCGAATCCGCCGCGATCGTGCCGCCGACGAAGTCGATCGCCTTCGCGAGCGCCACCGCATCGCGTCGCTTGGTGCCCTTCACGAGCATCTCGGCCGTGAACTCGGCGACGCCGAGTCGAGCACGCGGCTCGTGCATGCGGCCCGCCTTGATCGCGAGCTGCATGCTGACGACCGGCAAGCGGTCGCTCTTGATGACGAACACCTGCAGCCCGTTCGCGAGCTTGAAGCTCTCCATCGCGGGTAGCTCGATCGCGGCGGGCGGCTTCGGCGCCGGAGACGTGATGAGGTCCGCCTTTCCGGCCCACGGATCGTTCGCGGTCGGCTTCACGTCCTGCGGCGGCTTCGCGACGTTCTGATCGCCGTCGCCGGGGAGCGTCGCGAGGGGTGCGGGCTTCGGCTTCGGTCCGCAGGCGGCGAGCACGAGGAGGATGAGGGCGATGTGGCGCATGGCTAGTTGCCTCCCTTCACGGGCGCCTTCTCGGGCGCGGGCGCGGGCTTCTTGTCGGCCGGGGCGGGCTTCTTGTCGGCCGGGACGGGCTTCGGTGCCGGCGCGCCTTTCGGTGCCGGCGCGCCCTTCGGCGGGATGACGACGACCGTCGCGTTCTCCGGCGTCATGTACTTCTTCACGACGCGCTGCACTTCGGCGGCGCTGACCTTCTCGATCTCGTCGACGTCGCGCATGAACGCGGAAGCGTCGCCCGTGAGGATCCACGAACGACCGATCGCCTGCGCGAGGCCCTGCGCGTTCTCGAGCGAGAACACGAAGCCCGACTGCACTTGGTTCTTCGCCTTGCGCAGCTCGTCGGGGCTCGGGCCCTTCGTGCCCAGCTTCGTCACCTCGTCGAAGATCGCGCCTTCGATCGCGTCGCCTTGCGCGGGATCGAGGTACGCGCCGAGACCGATCACCATGCCCGGGTCTTCGCGCACGACGGCCTCCATGCCGCCGTCGAGCGCGGTCGGCTTCTTCGTCTTCGGATCGATCGCCTTCAAGCGAAGCTTCAACCGCGAGGACTCGCCCGCACCGAGGATGATCGACGCGACCTGAAGTGCGTAGATGTCTTTGTGCTTCGCGGGCGGGATGTGAAACCCGACGAGCAGAAGCCCGATCTGCCCCGCCTCGACGACCTCGCGCCGCTTCGCCTTCTGCTCGGGCTCCTGCGCTTGCGCGGCGGGTCGCGGCGGCTCGGGCGCCTTCGCGATCGTGCCGAAGTACTTCTCGGCCGAGGCCTTGACCGCCGCGGCGGTCGTCTTGCCGACGACGACGAGCAGCGCGTTGTTCGGTTGGTAGTACGCCTCGTAGAACTTCTTGAGATCCTCCGACGCCGTCGCGTCGAGATCCTTGATGTTGCCCCCGGCGGTCCACGCGTACGGATGCTTCGTGAACGCGACCTCGAGGAAGCGCAGGAAGCCTTTCGCGATCGGCGAGTTCTCTTGCTGGCGAATCTCTTCCTTCACGACCTCGCGCTCCGTCGCGATCATCTCGGGACGGAACAGCAGATTGCGCATGCGCTCGGCTTCGAGCTTGATCGCGAAGTCCAAGTAGTCGGCGGGCAGCGTGTTGATGTAGTGGGTCGCATCCTCGTCGGTCTGCGCGTTCACGTAGCCGCCGATGCCGTTCACGTACTGGGCGTGTGCCTCGGCGCGGACGTGCTTCGTGCCCTTGAACATCATGTGCTCGAACATGTGCGCCGAGCCGCGGCGGTTGCGCGGCTCGTCTTTGGCGCCGGCGCGATACCAGACCTGGACCGCGACGACGGGTGCAGCGGCGCTCTCGAGCACCGCGACCTTGAGACCGTTCGAGAGCTCGAACATCTCGATCGTCGGCAGCTTGCTGATCGCTTTGCTGCCCGCCGCTTTCGCCGGCGCGGGCGCTGTCGGTGCCGGCGTCTTCGTCGGGGCGGGTGTCTTCGTTGGTGCCGGCGCGGGCTGCGCGGCGGCGAGAGTTGCGATCGCGACGAGGGTCGCGAGCGTGGCAAGGCGTCGCATGACTTCTCCCTTCAACGCGGCGGACACTACCAGCAGCCCGAAGGGTTGCCACTGCTGTCGGGGACTTAGCGTCGAAACGCGGTTTGGGTGGTCTAGGTTAGACCCGTACGGGAGCTAACTGCCGGATCCGACTAATCCCCAGTTCACCGAGATTGGAATTCTCTCCCTTGACTGGAATACGTGCACGAGTAGAGTGATGTGCACAAAGAGCTCGGCAGGACGGCCGTGCAGAGTGAGAGGTGAGTCGTGGCACGCATGCAATCTGCGCAGGATGAGGGTCGGATGATTGATGTTACCGGCGTCAAGGTTTTCTCGGCCACCAAGGCTAAAGAGCGCGAGCTCCTGGGTGAATTGATCACCGACTGGATCCGCAGCCACCCCGATCACGAGATCGTGGACAAGATCGTCACGCAGTCCTCGGACTCCGAGTTCCACTGCCTGACCATCACGCTGTTCTACAAGCACGGGAACAAGGCCTAAGCCGCAAGGCTTGACCGGGGTTCCCTGATCGGGTACCCACCTTCCTCCCCATGGAGAACACGTTCGGAAAGCCCGTCGAGGTCGAGGTCCGCGACAGCCTCGAGAAGGCGATGAAGATCCTCAAGCAGAAGATGTCCAAAGAGGGCATCCTGCAAGAGCTGAAGCGTCGCCGGTTCTACGAGAAGCCCAGCGTCAAGCGGAAGCGCAAGACGCGTGAGGCGCGCAAGCGCCTGCGCCGCGAGATGAAACGGCGCGTGACTCCGACGAACGCGCCCAACCGTTGACAGTCGCCACCCGCGATTGGCTCGAGCTGATCGTTCAGGTCGGCGCGGCCGACGTCGATGACGTCGCCGCACTCGTCGCATCCGAAATCTCCGCCGCCGCCGCCGGTACCGAGCAGCGTGGCGATGAGGTGGTCTTCTGGGTAGAGGTCGACCGATCGGCCGCTGCATTGACGGAGACGCGCGACGCGGTCATGCGTTGGCAGGCCGCGGGGCTCGCGGTCGATCCGTCGAAGGTGCGCCTCTCGCGCTCGTTGCCGGAGGCCGAGTGGCGCGATGCGTGGAAGCGCTACTTCAAAGTCAGTCACCTGACGCGGCAGTTCGTCGTCGTCCCGAGCTGGGAGACCTACGAGGCCAAGCCCGGCGAGGTCGTGATCGATCTCGATCCGGGCATGGCGTTCGGCACCGGCACGCACGCGAGCACGCGCCTCGTCCTGGAGGAGCTGCAGCTGCTCGCCGACAACGAGATCGGCGCGATGCGCATCCTCGACGTCGGCTGTGGGTCGGGGATCCTCACGATCGCCGCGCTCAAGCGCTGGCCCGAAGCGACGTGCGTCGCCGTCGATAACGATCCGATCGCGATCGACGCGACGCTCGACAACGCCGCGCACAACCGCGTCGCCGATCGCCTCGAGGCCTCGACGAGAACGCTCGATCAGCTCGCCGAAGAATTCTCGATCGTCCTCGCGAACATCCAAGCGCACGTGCTGCGCGAGCTGAAGTCGCTACTCGTCGCACGCACCGCGCCCGGCGGCCGCCTCATCCTCTCGGGCCTGCTCACGCCCCAAGCCGAGCCGCTCGCGCAGGAGTTCGTCGCGGCCGGCATGCGCAAGGTGAGCATCCGCGCGAGCACCGACGATCCGCAGTGGTCATCGGTTACGCTCTCGCGGTGAGGATCTTCGTCGACCCGAATGATCTCGCCGCGGGCGAGCTCGTAGTGCGCGGCGACGAGCATCACTACCTCTCGCACGTGCGGCGCGCGAAGGTCGGCGATCCCGTCGAGCTGTTCGACGGTCGTGGCCGCCGCGCCGCCGCGACGATCACGAAGCTCGCGAGCGATGCGACGACGCTCGCGGTCGAATCGCCCGCGCTGATCACGAGCAAGCCGCCGTACGTCCGCGCGCTCGTCCCGCTGATCAAGGGCGATCGCATGGACACCTGCCTCGAGAAGCTCGTCGAGGTCGGCGTCGACGCGATCGTCGTCTGGTCCGCGACGCGCTCGGTCGTCCGCCTCGAGCCCGAGCGCAAGGACGCGCGGCTCGCGAAGTATCACGCCGCGGTGCAGGCCGCCGCGCGGCAGTCGGGGCGCGTGCAGATTCCGAGCGTGCGGATCGTCGATGACGTGCGGGCCGCGATCGCAGCGCTCCACGATCACGGCGTCATCGGCGCGGCGACCAGCGCGCGGATCGTGCTCGATCCTGCGAGCGATGCGCCGATCATGGTCGGCGACGCTCACGACGTCACGATCGCGAGCGGTCCCGAGGGCGGCCTGACCGCCGACGAGCTCGCCGCGTTCGTCGGTGCGGGCTTCGTCTCGGTCGGCCTCGGCCCGCGCATCCTCCGTGCGGAGACCGCGCCGATCGTGGCGGTCTCGGTGATCCGCGCGCTCACGCGAAGCTGACGCGTGACTCGCGCGCACCGCGTTGCGCGCGCTCGCGCGGCGCTCTTCGCGCGTCACTCGCTCGCACCGCGACCCGCGCGCTCACACAGCACTCTTCACACATCACTCGCTCGCACCGCGACGCGCGCGCTCGCTCGGCGCGCGCACCACTCGCTCGCACCGCGACGCGCGCGCTGCGGTGCTCGCGGCTGTCTGCCGCTGGCTCTCTTCGCGCCGATCGTCACGGTCTCGGTGCTCCGCGCGCTCGCGCGAAGGTGACGAACAGTCGACCTGGCCAGCGAACCTGCCGGTGACGCGAGGCTACGGGTGAACCGCGCGACAATGCAGCGATCGACGTCGGTCCGCGACGTGCACGAGGGATCGAGCACCAGCCGATCTTCTCGTGCCTCCGAGAGCCTCACGATGCTTGACGACCCAGACGACGACGTCACCGAATTCGAAGACGACTTCGGACAAGCCACGGTCTTCGATCCGAACCCGTGGGGCGCGAGACAACGCGCGATGCCGCGCTCGACGTTCATCCCGAGCCTGGCGGTGCCGCCACCCCCGCCACGGGTGCCACCACCGGTCCCGACTCCGATCGTGCCGGCGTTGTCCGACTTCTTGGGCTTGCCCGTTCCCGCTGTCGCGGTGGCGGCTCCGCCGACGTTCTTCCCGCAGGTCCACCTGCCCGTGTGGCCCACGCATCGTCGCAGTCTGAACCTGCAGACCGCCGCACTGCTGTGTGGTGTCGCTGCCGTGTTGTTGCTCGCGATCGCGTTCGTCCTGAAGCCGAGCTCGACTCCGTCGCCGATCGCCACGAGCCTCGCGGCCCTCACCGC
>Ga0316605_10001172_pt1 | contig 15457 bp, 13 predicted proteins | sample OWC_soil_day20_n_FD_207666 | JGI IMG/M metagenome (GOLD analysis project Ga0316605, IMG submission 207666) | Wetland soil microbial communities from Old Woman Creek delta, Ohio, United States - OWC_soil_day20_noCT | ecosystem: Environmental > Terrestrial > Soil > Wetlands | place: USA: Ohio... | reverse complement strand
CTTCTGCTGGTTGAACAGCGCTTATGGCCGAAACAGGTGTTGTCATGACAAGCTCCTTGGTTAACGGGTAGGCGCATGAGAACGCTTTCGGATGATTCCGGCAGCCATCATCATGCTTTTGCCGACCATGCTACTCAGACGAATGCTGGTGTCTGTGCGCTTGCGCACATGGGGGCTGAATTGTTCTTGGCAGGCGATTTGTCAGTTTGCGTTCGCTAACGCACATACGGCCGCCAATAAGACCTCGATAATCAAGAGGCGGGTGTTTGGGCGTGGCTGTTTGCTGGTCGTCACTGCCCAAATGTATTTGCATGTCGAACACAATCGTAATATGGTCATTGGGATAGGGAGACGCTGATTTTTTCGTCACCCCGGCGAAGGCCGGGGTCCAGTTTGTCGGTTTTCCTGGATTCCGGCTTTCGCCGGAATGACAGTATTGAAGGTAATCAGTGCTCTTACAGCTTTACTCCATCCACCCACCTGATCAGGAAGAAAATTCGTGGCCAAGCAGAACCAAACGAAAACACCTGAACCCTCTGCGGTGGTCAAGCCCCCGCTGACGAAACGCGCTCCCCCCAAGGCCAAGATCGTCAAGGCAGTCGCCGGAACAGATGTCAGGTCGCTGGCGCAGCCTTTCCCCATTGTCGCCATTGGCGCCTCGGCCGGCGGCCTCGAAGCTCTGGAGCAGTTTTTTGGTCATGTCCCCACCAACTGTGGCATGGCCTTTGTCGTCATCCAGCATCTCGACCCCACCCGCAAGGGCATCCTGCCCGAGTTGCTGCAGCGCGCCACGGCCATGCCGGTGGCGCAGGCCAGAAACCGCATGAAGGTCAATCCCGACTGCGTTTACGTCATTCCAACCAACCGCGATTTGTCCATCCTCAACGGCAGCCTTCTCCTGCTCGAACCGGTGGCGCCGCGGGGTATGCGCCTGCCGATTGACCTTTTCTTCCGTGCCCTGGCCGATGACCGGCTTGAAAGCGCGGTCGGCGTCATTCTTTCCGGCATGGGTTCGGACGGCACGCTCGGTGTGCGCGCCATCAAGGAACACGGCGGCCTGGCGCTGGTGCAGGAACCGACCTCGGCCAAGTTTGACAGCATGCCGAGAAGCGCTATCGATACCGGTCTCGTCGACATCATCGCCGCCGCCAACGATTTGCCACGGCGCATGATCGAAACTCTGCGTCATACCCCCAGAGCCACCACCCGCCTTGCCGATCCGGAGGTCGAAACCGCTGTCCAGAAAAGTGCTTTCAGCAAAATCTGCATCCTGTTGCGGGCGCGCTGCGGCCATGATTTTTCGCTTTACAAGAAAAGTACCGTCTATCGCCGTATCGAGCGCCGCATGGCCATCCATCAGATTATCCATATCGCCGACTATGTCTCTTACCTGCGTGAAAACTCGCAGGAAGTCGACCTGCTGTTCAAGGAATTGCTGATCGGCGTCACCAACTTCTTCCGCGATCCAGCGACCTGGACTTATCTGCAGGAACAGGTGCTGCCCGAACTCTTCGCCGCGCATCCGGCCGGTGCCAATCTGCGCGCCTGGGTGGCCGGCTGCTCGACCGGTGAAGAAGCCTATTCACTGGCCATCGCCTTTCGCGAGGCGCAAGAACGACTGAATCCGTCCGTCCCCTTTTCGCTGCAGATTTTCGCCACTGACCTCGACCCCGATGCCATTGACAAGGCGCGTCAGGCGTTTTACCCGGCCAGTATCGTCGCCGACGTTTCGCCCGAGCGCCTGAAGCGTTTCTTTGTTGAAGACGGCAATGGCTTTCGCGTGGACAAGGAAATCCGCGCCATGGTGGTATTCGCGCCGCAGAACGTCATTAGCGATCCGCCCTTCACCAAGCTCGATATTCTGACCTGTCGCAATCTGCTGATTTACCTGGGCAGCGAATTGCAGAAAAAACTGTTGCCGCTGTTTCACTACAGCCTCAAGCCGGACGGTATCCTGATGCTCGGCAGCGCCGAATCCATTGGTAGCTTTAGCGACCTGTTTGCGCCGCTGGAGGGCAAAGCCCGCCTGTTCCGGCGCAGCAAAGGCGCGCGCCAGGGTCTTGCACTCGATTTTCCCACCCACTTTATTTCGACCCGAACCGAATCGCTTATGGAACCCAAATCCGAACCGGCGTCCGCCAATTTGCAAAACCTTGCTGATCATTTGCTGCTGCAGCAATTCTCCCCCGCCGCCGTGCTGGTCAATGCCGATGGCGACGTGCTCTACATCAGCGGCCGTACCGGCAAGTACCTGGAACCGGCTGCCGGCAAGGCCAACTGGAATATTCATGTCATGGCGCGTGAGGGTTTGCGCCAGGAGCTTGCCCTGGCCTTGCCCAAGGCCTTGCGCAGCGGTGAAAGCACAGTCTGCCGCAATCTGAGCATCGGCAGCAACGGCGCCAGTCAGACTATTGATCTCACCATACAGCCCATTGTCGAACCGGCAGCGCTGCGTGGCATGGCCATGCTGGTGCTGTCCGATGTTGCGGCACCGCCGCCTACCCCGGCGGCCACCGGCAAGCGGTCTGGTGGCCGCAGCCAGCGCGTTGTCGAACTGGAGGAGACGCTGGAGAAGGCGCGGCAGGAAGCCCTGAAACTGCGCGAAGAAATGCAGGCCTCGCAGGAAGAGCTCAAGTCGGCCAATGAGGAATTGCAATCGGCCAATGAGGAATTGCAATCGACCAACGAGGAACTGACCACCTCGAAGGAGGAAATGCAGTCGCTCAACGAAGAACTGCAAACGGTGAATGTCGAGCTGCAATCGAAAGTGGATGAGTTATCCATCACCAACAATGACATGAAGAATCTGCTCAACAGCACCGACATGGCGACCATTTTTCTCGACAACGTGCACCACGTCCGCCGTTTCACCACCCAGGCAACGCGCGTCTTCAAACTCATTCCGGGCGATGTCGGCCGCCCACTGTCCGATATTGTCACCGACCTTGTCTATCCCGAGTTATTGACGGACGTCGAGGAAGTGCTGCGCACTCTCGTCTTCGCCGACCGCGAAGTGGCCACTGGCGACGGACGCTGGTTCCAGGTCAAGATCATGCCCTACCGCACCCTGGAAAACGTCATCGACGGCGTTGTCATCACCTTCAACGACATCGGTCGCGCCAAGCGACTCGAAGCGCAACTGCGGGTAGATGCCGATAACATCAAGGATAGTTCATGACCAAACGCGAGCAGGCCACGCTGCGCCGTGCCGCTGAAGCCAGCCTGAAGAAAAGGCGCGCTTCCGACATGGTGAGTGTGGACGGTCTCGATGTGCGGCGGCTGGTGCATGAGTTGCAGGTGCACCAGATCGAGCTGGAAATGCAGAATAACGAACTGCAGCAATCACGCAGCGAACTCGAAGCAACGCTTGGCCGCTACACCCAATTGTACGACGCGGCTCCAGTCGGCTATCTCACCCTGACGGCCGATGGCCTGATCTCCAAAATCAATCTCACCGGCGCCAAACTCCTGGGCGTCGAGCGCGCTGATCTGCAGCAGCGCCGTTTTGCTTCCTTTGTGGTGCCTGAAGTCCGGGAGCACTGGAACCAGCATTTCCTGCAAGCAAAAAAACACAACAAGCCAGGCAAAGTGGAACTGGCCTTGCAACGCGACGATGGCACGCGCCTGCACGTGCAAGTTGATTATGTGCGGCACAAATTTGGCACAGACCGGACAGAGATCGGTTCCGAGGAGAATACCCTCGGAGCCTGGATTACCCTGACCGATATCACCGAACTCAAAAATTTCGAAGCAGAGCTGTACGAAGCCAGAATCATTGCCGAAAAGGCCAATCGTGCCAAATCGGAATTCCTTTCCAGCATGAGCCATGAGTTGCGCACACCACTCAGTGCCATTATCGGTTTTGCCCAGCTCATTGAATCCGGTTCGCCGACGCCAACGGCAACGCAGCAGCGCAGTATCGATCAGATTCTGCAGGCGGGTTGGTATCTGCTCGAACTGATTAACGAAATCCTCGATCTGGCGCTGATCGAGTCCGGCAAGCTGACGCTGTCGCTAGAACCGGTAGGGCTGACCGAAGTCCTGAGCGAATGCCAGACCATGACCGAACCGCAGGCGCAAAAACGCGGCATTAGCGTCAGCTTTACCCCATTCGAAGCGCAGACTCTTGTCCAGGCCGACCGCATCCGGCTCAAGCAGGTGCTGATCAACCTGCTGGCCAACGCCATCAAATACAACAAGCCGAACGGAACGGTCGCCATAAACTGCCGCACCAGCACAGCCGGACGCCTGCGCATCGAGGTCAGGGACTCGGGCAAAGGCATGGGGCCAGAGCGACTGGCGCAGCTTTTCCAGCCCTTCAATCGTCTCGGGCAAGAGGACAGCGGCAAAGAAGGCACCGGCATCGGCCTGGTGCTGAGTAAGTGTCTGGTCGAATTGATGGGTGGCGTCATCGGCGTGGAAAGCGCGGTCGGCAAGGGCAGTATCTTCTGGATCGAACTGAATCTGGCAGTTAAGCAGCAGCCTGCCGCTGGCGCTGATGAAGCTTCAGCGTCCGGTGCGACGTCACTGCAAAACGCCGCGCCTTTGGGTACCCTGCTTTATGTCGAGGACAGTCTGGCGCATCTGATGCTGGTCGAGGACTTGATTGCCCGTCGGCCCGACATCCGCCTGCTGAGCGCCCGCGATGGCGAACAAGGCATCGAGATGGCACGCGCCTACCGGCCGGAGGTCATCCTGATGGACATCAATCTGCCCGGCATGAGCGGCATCAAAGCCCTGGAAATCCTGGCCGAAGACCCGGCAACCGCCAATATTCCGGTCATTGCGCTTAGTGCCAATGCCATACCGAGTGATATTAAAAAAGGCTTGGCGGCAGGATTCTTCTGTTATCTCACCAAGCCGATCAAGGTCGCCGAATTCATGGATAACCTGGATGTGGCTCTGATCTTTGCCAGAGCGCAATCAGCCCGCGCCGCCAAAAAGGAAAAATCATGAGGGTTGACGAGTGGTCAGTCCTTTTTACGCCGATTTATTCGTCACCCCGGCGAAAGCCGGGGTCCAGTTCGTTGGTTTTCCTGGATTCCGGCTTTCGCCGGAATGACAGATTTTCTTAATCAGACCAGCATCGCATGACCCTACGGAGCAAGCAGTGATGAGCAGGCCAAAGCAAAATCCAAGAACGCAACTTCCCAAAGTGCCCACCGGCATTCAGGGCCTTGATGAAATTACCGGCGGCGGCTTGCCGCAAGGGCGGCCGACACTGGTTTGCGGCGGCGCTGGCTGTGGCAAGACCCTGCTGGCGATGGAATTTCTGGTGCGCGGCGCCATAGAGTTTGATGAGCCTGGCGTCTTCATGGCCTTCGAAGAGAATGTTCAAGACCTGACCCAGAACGTCGCCTCGCTCGGTTTCGACCTAAAAGACCTGATCGAGCGCAAAAAACTGGTGCTCGATTTTGTCTACATCGAGCGCAGCGAAATCGAAGAGACCGGCGAATATGATCTGGAAGGGCTGTTCATTCGCCTCGCTTACGCCATAGACAAAATCGGTGCCAAGCGGGTCGTGCTCGACACCATCGAATCGCTCTTCGCCGGCCTGCCCAACCCGCTCATTCTGCGCGCTGAGCTGCGCCGCCTGTTCCGCTGGTTGAAAGAAAAAGGTGTCACCGCCATAATCACCGGCGAACGCGGCGAAGAAACACTGACACGCCAGGGTCTGGAAGAGTACGTTTCCGATTGCGTCATCATGCTCGACCATCGCGTGAATGAACAGGTCTCGTCGCGGCGGCTGCGCGTCGTCAAATATCGCGGCTCGACGCACGGCACCAACGAGTATCCCTTCCTGATTGACGAAAGCGGCTTTTCGGTACTGCCGGTCACCTCGCTCGGCTTGTTGCAAAGCGCTTCTCGTGACCGTATTGCCACTGGCGTTGCGGCGCTTGATGCGATGCTGGGCGGTTCGGGCTATTACCTTGGCAGCAGCGTCCTGGTCTCCGGCACGGCGGGCACCGGCAAGAGCAGCCTCGCCGCCCATTTTGTCGAAGCCGCCTGCCGTCGTGGCGAGCGCGCCATTTATTTTGCCTTCGAGGAATCTTCCAACCAGATCATGCGCAACATGCGTTCCATCGGCATTGATCTGCAACCGTGGGTGGATAAAGGCTTGCTCCAGTTTCAAGCCAACCGCCCGACGCTGTTTGGTCTGGAAATGCACCTGGCGACAATGCACAAGGCAGTCAAGGATTTCAAACCGCAGGTCGTGGTCGTCGATCCTTTGAATAGTTTTGTGATTGGCGGCAATGAATCCGAAGTCAAAACAATGTTGATGCGATTGGTCGATTTCCTGAAGATGAATCAAGTCACGGCCTTTTTTACCAATTTAACTTCGGGTGGCGATGTCCTTGAGAAAACCGACGTCTCCATTTCGTCCCTGATCGACACCTGGCTCTTGCTGCGCGACATCGAGATTGGCGGCGAGCGCAATCGCGGCATCTACGTACTGAAATCACGCGGCATGGCGCACTCCAACCAGATCCGCGAATTCCTGCTCACCGATCACGGTGTCGAATTGCGCGATGTCTATGTCGGGCCGGGAGGCGTGCTGACCGGTTCGGCGCGGCTGGCGCAGGAAGCGCAGGAAAATGCCGCACAGACAGCGCGCAAGCAGGAAATGGAGTACCGGAAATTTGAACTGGAACGCAAGCGCAAGGCGCTGGAAGTGCAGATTGCCGCCATGCGCGCCGAGTTTGAAATATTGGAAGCGGAGACCTTGAAGATTGTCGGTCAGGAACAGGCGCGCGAAACGCAACTTTCCCAGGAGCGTGTGGATATGGGGGTCAGCCGCAAAGCGAACATCGCGGCGCGACCGGCCAGGAGCAAAGGGGGCGCGAAATGAGTGCAAATCCGGCGGCTGCAAACAATACAGGAGCGGAGGTCTTTCTGCTGCGCCTGTATGTGGCGGGGCAAACCCCCAAATCCCTAATCGCTTTTGCCAATCTGAAGAAAATTTGTGAAGAGCATCTGGCTGGTCGCTATCAACTCGAAGTGGTTGACCTGCTGGAAAAACCGCAACTGGCGCAAGGCGATCAGATTCTGGCCATTCCGACACTGGTGCGAAAACTGCCGGAGCCGGTGCGCAAAATTATCGGCGATCTTTCCGACACCGAGCGCGTACTGATCGGCCTCGATCTACGGCCGCAGAAATGAGTGTGGATCATGCCCAATAATAGAACTGTGGATACGACTCAGGCTTTTGAACAAGCCCTGGCCAGTTCGCAAAATTTAGCCTATGTCTTGCGCCTGTATGTGGCCGGAATGACGCCGCAATCGGTGCGCGCCATCGCCAATGTCAAAACACTGTGCGAGGACTATCTGCACGGCCAATACGAGCTGGAGGTGGTTGACCTTTACCAGCAGCCACAGTTGGCGCAGGGCGAGCAGATCATCGCCGCGCCGACACTGATCAAGAAATTGCCGCTGCCGCTGCGCCGCATCATCGGCGATATGTCGAAAACCGAGCGCGTTCTGGTCGGGCTGGATTTACGAAGGAAAGAGTAGCCATGTTGCAACAGACAGGTTCGTCATTCCGGCGAAAACGGAGCGAAGCGGAGTTTCGAGGAACGGCCAAGCCGGAATCCAGAAAAATCAACGCGCTGGACACCGGCTTTCGCCGGTGTGACGAATTTTTAGAGGTTCCCTAGTGCAAAAAAAGCTCAAAACCCATCAGCTAGGCGCCCTTGAATTTGAGGAGTTGCGGGCACGGCTGGACGAGGCGGAAGAAACCTTGCGTGCCATTCGCTGTGGCGAGGTGGACGCGCTCGTCGTGGATGGCGTGGGGGGCGAGCAGGTGTTTACCCTCAAGGGTGCCGACCATTCTTACCGGATGCTGGTCGAGGCGATGAGCGAAGGGGCGCTGACTCTGGCCACCAATGGCGTGATTTTGTACGCCAACCGGCGCTTTGCCGAAATGCTCAAGGCGCCACTCGATAAAATTATTGGTTCATCGATCAACGCCTGGATTACGCCTGACAGTCAGGCGATCTTTCAAACTCTGCTGGGCAGAAGTGCTGCTGAAAATCGCTGCGAGCTCGTACTTGCCGCTAGCGACGCCGAGCCAGTGCAGGCCAATTTTTCCGTAAACAACCTGCTCATCGACGCAATGCCCGATTTGTTCTGCGTCGTCGCCACTGACCTGAGAGAGCAGAAACGCCATCAGGAAGCACTCATCGCCGCCGAAAAACTGGCGCGCGAGTTGTTGGCAGATTCCAACCGCTCTCGTCAGGCGATGCAGATTGTCATCGAAGTCCAGAGGCGAACGGAAGAGGAGCTGAATCAGCACCGTCATCATCTGGAAGAACTGGTGGCCGCGCGCACCGCCGACCTGGAGCAAGCCAAGGAAGTGGCCGAAAGTGCCAACCAGGCCAAAAGCATTTTCCTTTCCCACATGAGTCACGAACTGCGCAACCCGCTCAATACCATCCTCGGCTTTGCCCAGTTGCTGGAGGCTGGCTCACCTGCACCGACAGAAGAACAGAATGTCAGGCTGCGCCATGTCATCAAGTCAGGATGGCATCTTCTGGAGTTGGTCGATAAAATTCTCGAACTCACGGCGAACGAATCAGGCCAATTGCCCCTGCTACTAGAACCAGTGGCGCCAATCGAAGTCAAACAAACTACAGAAACCATGGAAGAGGATGCGGCGCACTTGCCGAAAAAAACCTCTGCTGGCACCACTTAACAGGAGCGAAAAAAATGCTCACCGAGCTTGAAATTCTGAATGCCAGCATCCTGATCGTCGATGACCAGGAGTCGAACGTCATTTTGCTTGAGCAAATGCTGACGGAAGCCGGCTATGTCTGCGTGACTTCAACCATGAATCCGCAGGAGGTCTGTGCCCTGCATCGCAAAAGCTGCTACGACCTGATCCTGCTCGATCTGCAGATGCCGGTCATGGATGGATTTCAGGTCATGGAGTGCCTCAAGTCCAACGACGTGGATGCCTACCTGCCGGTGCTGGTCATCACCGCTCAGCCCGGCCACAAACTGCGTGCCTTGCAAGCCGGCGCCCGCGATTTCGTCAGCAAACCCTTCGATCTGCTTGAAGTCAAAACCCGCATCCGCAATATGCTGGAAGTAAGGCTGCTCTACAAAAAACTCGAAAATTACAACAAGGTGCTGGAGCAGACGGTACATGAACGCACCCTCGAACTACTTGAGAGCGAAGCCCGCTATCGTAGCCTGACCGAACTGGCTTCCGACTGGTACTGGGAACAGGATGAAGCGGGGAGTTTCACCAAAGTTTCCGGCCCGGTGCTGGAGATGCTGGGAATCCGGGTCGATTCCCTGCAGGGAGAGTCCGACGATAGCCAACTGACCGGCTGGAATGAAACGGAGCGCGAGGTTCTGCGTGCCAGCATTGCCGCCCGCCAACCCTTCCTGGACTTCATCTTCACGCACACCGCTGCCAATGGTTCGCAAAAAAAATTCCTGGTCAGCGGCGAACCGATGTTTGATCGTAACTGCCGCTACATTGGTTATCGCGGCATTGGTGTCGAACTCACCATCAAGAAATGCGGCATTTGACTATGCCAACATTACAAATCCCGAACCAGAATCATCTGCTTGCAGCCTTGCCACCGGACGAGTTCGAGCGCCTGTCTCCCCATCTCGAACTGGTTCTGATGCCACTCGGCAAAATGCTCTACGAACCAGGCACCCAGTTGCATCACGCCTACTTTCCCACTTCCGCCATTATTTCCCTGCACCATGTCATGGAGTCTGGCGCCTCGGCTGAATCGGCCGGGGTGGGTAATGAAGGCATGCTCGGTGTGGCGCTGTTCATGGGTGGCGATACCATGCCCAGCTCTGCCGTGGTGCAAACTGCCGGACAAGCATACCGGCTCGAACGTTGCCTGCTGAAGCAGGAATTCAATCGCGCCGGCGCACTGCAACATTTATTGTTGCGTTACACCCAGGCGCTGATGATCCAGATGTCGCAGACTGCCGCCTGCAACCGGCATCACACGGTCGAACAGCAACTGAGCCGCTGGCTCTTGCTGACCCTGGATCGCTTGCCATCGGCAGATCTGGTGATGACTCAGGAATTGATTGCCGGCATGTTGGGCGTGCGTCGTGAGGGTGTTACCGAAGCGGCAGGCAGGCTGCAGCATGCCGGCTTTATTAGCTATCGGCGCGGCCATATCACCGTGCTTGACCGCGTCGGACTGGAAACGCACGCCTGCGAGTGCTACGCCGTGGTCAAAAATGAATTGCGGCGTTTGCTCACCGATTTTGACCATGCCCATAGTCTTCCCTCCATTGATCCTTACGCCACCAAACCTGCACAGCACAATGCCTGAGCAGGATTGATCCATGCCAAGCAAATTAATCGATGTGCTCGCCCTAAACCCACTCCACTGGGCAAGGCGTCTGCGGATAGTCCTGGTTGCTTCCCTGGCCGCTTGGGTGGACCAGCGTGCCTCCAGCAAAGGCGCAGCGTTGGCCTTCTATACCCTGTTTTCGATGACGCCCATTCTGGTGCTGGCGATCGTCTTTGCCGGCTATATCTTTGGTGCCGAGGCGGCGCAGGGTGAGATCGTTGCGCAAGTGCAAGGCCTGGTCGGCCCCAATGGCGCCCAGGCCATCCAGGCATTACTGGCCGCCACGCGCAATACCGAATCCGGATTGCTGGCAACGCTGGTGGCGAGCGTCCTGCTGCTGTTGGGTGCCACCAGCGTCTTCATCGAATTGAAGGGTAGCCTGGATGAAATGTGGGGGATTGAAAAACACAGCCTGTCTGCCTTTCGCCTGCTTTTGCGCACCCGTCTGCTGTCCTTTGGCCTGGTGCTTGTTCTGGCGTTCCTGCTCCTCGTCTCGCTGGTGGTGAGTGCTGGCCTCGCCATGCTGGTGCGCTATGCGGACGGCGCCTGGGGTAGTTCGGCCATCGTTCTGGCGCCGATCTCCTCCATAATTTCCTTCGGCGTCATCGCCTGCCTGTTTGCCGTCATCTACAAAACCTTGCCGGATGTGTTGCTGTCCTGGTGGGATGTCTGGATGGGCGCCGCCTTCACGGCCGGCTTGTTCAGCTTGGGAAAATACGTGATCGGTTTGTACCTGGGCAACAGCGGTGTGGCCTCAAGCTTTGGCGCTGCCGGGTCGCTGATTGCCTTGCTGCTCTGGGTCTATTACTCGGCGCAAATCTTTTTTCTGGGGGCGGAATTCACCCGCCAATACGCCCTGTGGTTTGGCAGCCTGCAGCAAGCACGGCTTTTCATCAACAGCCAATCATTAGCATCGCCCCCGGAAGAACCCGCGCCAGAGGCCTGAGCCTCTCATCCCCTCTCCCGCAAGCGGGGGAGGGGCTTGCTGTGCAAGGCTTTCGATTGTATCTGACCAGCAGGACAGACTTTCCATCAGGGTTCGTTAGCGCACAGAGGAAGGCGACGGAAAAGCGCAATGTTCAGGCAGAACGTCATTGCGGGGCTGCGCCGAAATGACGGGTTGAACTTTGCAGCGCATCAGGTGCTGGCCTGTAAGGATATTCCCCATGAAAGCAGTCCATAAAATCATTGCCGCGCTGACCGGTGCCATTGTGCTGGTCGCGTTGGGGGTCGCCGTCTCGTTCTGGGCCTTCGATCAGATCGAGGAATCGGCCGCAGCGCGACGCCATACCCGTCTGGTCATGATCAGCGCCGGTGAATTGCTGTCCAAGTTGATGGATGCCGAAACCGGTCAGCGTGGTTACGCGCTCACCGGTAACGAGATATATCTTGAGCCCTATCTGGCGGTACGCGATGGCGTCAAAAGCCATTTGCAGGAATTGCATCAACTGACCCGGATTCAAGCTGCTCGTCAACATCTGGACACCATCGTTCCCCTGGTGGATCAGAAAATGGCCGAGATGGCACAGATCATTGAATTGCGCCGCGCCCATAAGCTCTCTGCCGTGCAAGTGATGGTGGGCAGCGGTCAGGGCAAGCGCTCAATGGATTTGATTCGTGCCGAATTGAAGAACTTCGACCAGATCGAGGAGACCGCGCTTGAGGCGAATGAAGCAGATTTCAAAGCAAAAATGCGTTTCCTTTTCACGCTCATCATCGTCGCCAGCGTTCTGGCGCTGTTGCTGGCGCTTGCCTTTGGCTACCAGGTCTATCGCGGAACGCAGCAACGGCTGAAAAATCTGATCAATCTGGAAAACGAGCGTTTTCTCGGCGTTTTGCAGGCAAAGAACGTCGAACTGGAGGCTGCCAGGACAGTGGCGGATCAGGCCAACCTGGCCAAATCGGATTTTCTTTCCAATATGAGCCACGAAATCCGCACGCCGATGAACGCCATCATCGGCATGTCGCATCTGGCCCTGAAAACCGAGCTGACATCGCGTCAGCGCGACTACATCAAGAAGATTCAAACTTCCGGCCGTCATCTGCTCAATATCATCAACGACATTCTCGACTTTTCGAAAATCGAGGCGGGCAAGCTGAGCGTCGAACACACCGAATTCGAGCTGGAAAAGGTACTCGACAATGTTGCCAACCTGATCGCCGAGAAAACCGCGATTAAAGGGCTGGAACTGGTCTTCGACGTCGACAAGAAGGTGCCGCTCCACCTGATCGGCGATCCGTTGCGCCTCGGCCAGATTCTGATCAATTACTGCAACAACGCCGTCAAATTTACCGAACAGGGCGAGATCGACATTGTTATCCGTCTCAAGGCAGAAACCGACCAGGACGTACTGCTTTATTGCGCCGTGCGCGATACCGGCATCGGTCTGAGTCAGGAGCAGATGGGGCGCCTGTTCCAGCGCTTTACCCAGGCTGACACGTCCACCACCCGCGAATTTGGCGGCACTGGCCTTGGCTTGGCGATTTCCAAGAAGCTGGCCGAACTGATGCAGGGCGAAGTTGGCGTTGACAGCACATTGGGCAAGGGCAGTACGTTCTGGTTTACGGCGCGTCTCGGCAAGGGCGTCGGCCTGCAGGCAAGGCTGGCTTTGTCGGCTGATTTGCAGGGCAAGCGCGTGCTGGTGGTGGACGATAACGAGAATGCCCGTCTGGTGCTGGGTGACATGCTAGAGGGCATGAGTTTCAAGGTCGACCGGGTCGACTCCGGGAAGGCGGCCATTGCGGCGGTGAATCGTGCCGAAGCCCAGGGGGCGCCCTACGAGATTACTTTCCTCGACTGGCAAATGCCGGGTATGGATGGTAATGAGACGGCTCGGCAGCTCAGGGATCTGCCGCTCAAACACATGCCACACTTGATGATGGTGACGGCCTTTGGCCGCGAGGAAATCATCAAGGGTTCGGAAGAAGCCGGTATTGAGGTGGCGCTAATCAAACCGGTCAATGCCTCGCTGTTGTTTGATTCCGTCGCGCGCGTACTGGGTGGCGTTGTCGCCGATGGCGGGCGTGTGGCCGGTGAAGCCGCCAGCGACAGCTTTGCACAACTTGCCAGCATTAAGGGCGCCCGCGTCCTGCTGGTCGAGGACAACGATATCAACCAGGAAGTGGCGACCGAACTGCTGCAGGAGGCCGGCTTTGTCGTCGATCTGGCCGAGAATGGCCAGATTGCGCTGGAGATGCTCAACGCTGCCGATTACGACGTGGTGCTGATGGACATGCAGATGCCGGTCATGGATGGCGTCACCGCCACCCGTGAAATCCGCAAGGAGGCACGTTTCAAGGCGTTGCCCATCATCGCCATGACGGCCAACGCCATGCAGGGCGACCGCGATAATTGCCTGGCGGCGGGGATGAATGATCATGTCGGCAAGCCGATTGAACCCGACGATTTATGGATGGCTCTGCTCAAGTGGGTCAAGCCACGGCAGGTGACTGTTGCGGCAGCGATGCCGCCGGCGCTTGCGCCAGAGGCGGAAATACCTTCGGGCATTGAAGGGCTTGATACGGCCGCCGGACTGCGTCGTGTCCTCGGCAAGAAGCCGCTCTATCTGTCGATGTTGAAGAAGTTTGTCGCCGGGCAACAATCGGCGACGGCAGAAATGAGCAAGGCGCTTGAGGCTGACGACTGGGCCACAGCAGAGCGTCTTGCACATACGCTGAAGGGGGTTTCCGCCTACATCGGCGCCGCTGGTCTGCAGCAAATGGCCGAAAAAATTGAGGCCGCGATCAAGGAAAATCAGCCGCGCCAGGCAGTCGATGCTCGGATTGAAGAACTGAACGCACCACTGCAAAGGCTAATTGCCGCGTTGATAGCGCAGTTGCCAAAAGAACAGATCAAGGCGGCGGTGATGGTCGACCCGGAAAAACTCAGGCTGGTCTGCGACGAACTCGCAGCGCTGCTGGCCGATGATGATGCGCAGGCCGTTGATATCCTCGATGCCAATGTTGATCTGCTGAAAGCCGCTTTCCCCAAGCATTTTGACAAGATCAACGAGAATGTCTGTGCGTTCGACTTCGAACTGGCGCTGGCTTCCCTGCGCTCTGCCATCGCCGGTTCGGGCTAAAAGGGAGCGGTTATGGCCAAAAAAGTCCGAATTACTGCCAATTCAAGTGCTGCCGAAACGGCGCCAGGACTGACCGAAAGCGTTCGCCAGGATTCCTTGCTCGACACCAGCGCCCTGCAGAATGCCATTTTCAATAGCGCCAATTTTTCCAGCATCGCCACCGACGAAAAGGGCGTTATCCAGATTTTCAACGTCGGCGCCGAGCGCATGCTGGGCTATGCCGCCGCTGAAGTTCTCGACAAGATCACGCCAGCCGACCTCTCCGACCCACAGGAATTGATCGCGCGCGCCAAGATTTTGAGTCTCGAAATCGGCACTGCGATTGCGCCGGGTTTTGAGGCTCTGGTGTACAAGGCAGCACGCGGCATCGAGGATATTTACGAGCTCAACTATATCCGCAAGGATGGCACGCATTTTCCGGCCGTGGTCTCGGTGACGGCGCTGCGCAACGATCAGGACTTGATCATTGGCTACCTGCTCATTGGCACCAACAACAGCTCGCGCAAGCGGGCAAAAGAGGCGCTGCTCAAAGCCGGTGCCTTGCAGAACGCCATTTTCAACAGCGCCAATTTTTCCAGCATTGCCACTGACGCCAAGGGCGTCATTCAGATTTTCAATGTTGGCGCCGAGCGCATGCTCGGTTACGACGCTGCCGATGTTGTGAACAAGATCACGCCGGCCGCCATTTCCGATCCGCGCGAAATTGTGGCGCGCGCCAAAGCCCTGAGCCTGGAACTGGCCACGACGATTGCACCGGGATTTGAAGCACTGGTTTTCAAAGCCTCGCGCGGCATTGAGGATATTTATGAGCTGACCTACATCCGCAAGGATGGCAGCCGCTTCCCGGCCGTGGTTTCAGTCACGGCATTGCGCGACGATCAGGGCGAGATCATCGGCTACCTGCTCATCGGCACCGATAACAGCGCCCGCAAACAAGCCGAGGAGGCCTTGATCCAGGCGGGCGCCTTGCAGAACGCCATTTTCAACAGCGCCAATTTTTCCAGTATTGCCACCGACGCCAAGGGCGTCATCCAGATTTTC
>Ga0316605_10001170_pt1 | contig 15487 bp, 8 predicted proteins | sample OWC_soil_day20_n_FD_207666 | JGI IMG/M metagenome (GOLD analysis project Ga0316605, IMG submission 207666) | Wetland soil microbial communities from Old Woman Creek delta, Ohio, United States - OWC_soil_day20_noCT | ecosystem: Environmental > Terrestrial > Soil > Wetlands | place: USA: Ohio... | reverse complement strand
CGTACAAACATACTGCAAAATTAATCATATTTTACCTTGCGTCACCCATTTCGGTGACGCATAAATTATATTATTCTGTCTTTTAATAAGTTACAAACTTGTGCTAAAAAAAGTGTCAAAGTCAGGATATTGGGGTAAGGCTGTCATTCGGTCGAAAGATTCTCAGTATTACTGAAATTTCTCCCATTTTCACTGAAATTTTCCCTTTTTTGATTGAAATTCTCCCCCCTACTCCATTGAATTTTAATTTAATACACTATTTTATTGTATTTTCGCAAACTCAAAATTTGACTCATGGCACTATTTTTGCAGCATTATTATCATAACTTTAATCTCGATCTAAAAAAAAATAAAATATATGAAAAAATTTATCTTCAATAAAAATCTTTTAGGAACTCTTCTTTTCCTTGTATTTTCTACCCCCATTTTCCTGAATGCTCAAAATGTGGTGCATGTCGATCTTAACAAAGCTATTGAAATTGGACTTTCTGAAAGCCCTTCCATTCAAATTGCTGAACGTAATATTCTGATTAAAAAATATTACAAAAGTGAGCAAATCGTTGGACTTTTCCCTAGCGTATCTATTGCCGCTTCCTACAACAGAACTCTTAAAAAACAAAAAATGGTGATGGAATTTATGGGCACTCCTATGGAAATTGAAATCGGTTCTTCTAATTCCTATAATGCGGGGGCTTCTTTTGCATTACCTTTGGTTATGCCTGTTCTTTGGAATAATCTAAAACTTACCCAATTGGATGTGGAAATGACCATGGAAAAAGCCAGATCTTCTAAAATCGAGTTGGTAAACCAAATTAAAAAAGCTTACTTTTCTTTACTCATGATGCAGGAATCTTACAATGTTTTATTGGCTAGTTATAAAAATACCGAGGATAACAATAAAATAATTGCTGATAAGTTCTCTCAAGGATTGGTTTCTGAATTTGAAAAATTAAGAGCTGATGTTCAGTTGGAAAATCAAAAACCAAATCTTCTAGCAACTCAAAATGCTATTGAATTAAATAAAAAATTACTCAAAATGTTAATGGGGATTGACATCAATGAAAATATAATTTTTGATGGGGAATTAAGTCAATTTGAATCTCAAATGGATGCTAAGGCTGTTCCTGTTAAAGAGGCTTTATCTATTTTAAACAATACCGATTTAAAACAAATTGATTTATCTATTCAACAATTAAATAGAACTAAATCTTTGGTGTTATCTTCATCTCTTCCTACATTAGCAATGTCTGGAGTTTATCAATACGCAAGTTTATCTAATGATTATGATTTTGCCAACTATAACTGGTTTCCATATTCTATGGTTGGTTTTAGTCTTCAGATTCCTATTACTTCATGGGCTTCTACTCATTATAAAATAAAACAAACCAACTTAACTATTCAAAACTTACAGGATACCAAAAAAACTTTAGAAAAATCGGTTTGGATTAATGTTTTTACTGCAGTAGATAACATTGATAAAGCCATTGAAAATCATACTTCTTCTAAGGAAACTTTAAAAATGGCTCAGAGAGCTTATGATATTGCCAAAAGACAATATGAAATTGGAATGAGTACCTGGTTAGATTTGAATAATGCAGATCTGGCTTTAACAAGAGCAAAATTACAGTTCTTACAATCTATTCATGACTATTTATCTGCATATTCAGACTTAGAAAAATATCTTGGAAATAATTAATTGAAAAAAATAAAAAAATTATAATATGAAAAAAATGAAATTTATGATCATGATATTGATCGCTTCGGGCATGTTTTTTACCTCATGTTCCAAAAAAAATAATGAAACTACTGCAACCCAACAATTGGATGATACTGTGACCATAAAAGTTGACACTGTGTCTCTTCAGATGATTGAAGATGATTATGAATATTCTGCAATTGTAAAACCGGAAGCATTAAATAATATTGCTCCAACTACACCTGGTAGAATTGATCAGATTTTTGTTGAAGTGGGTGATTATGTTGTTAAAGGACAAAAGTTGATTCAAATGGATGCAACGATGCTCCGTCAATCCAGAACACAACTCAATAATTTAGAGAAAAATTTTGAGAGATTTGAAGAACTCTTTAAAGTTGGTGGGATCTCAAAAGCGGAGTATGATGCTCAAAAAACACAATTGGATGTAGCTAAAAACAATATCAAAACATTAGAGGAAAATACCCAGCTTTTAAGCCCTATTAGTGGTATTGTCACTATGAGAAACTATGATTCAGGTGATCTTTATGCCGGCAATCCAATTCTTCAGGTTCAGCAAATCAGTCCTGTTAAACTGTTGATTAATATTTCAGAAAGTCAGTATTCCTTAGTTAAAAAAGGGATGAAAGCAAATGTTAAAATTGATGTTTTCCAAAATGAAACATTTCCAGGGTCAATCAGTTTAATCTATCCAACTTTAGATCCCAGAACCCACACTTTTACTGCTGAAGTAAAACTTCCTAATAAAAACAGCAAAGTGAGACCCGGAATGTACGGAAAAGTGTATCTCAATTTTGGAGCCACTCAAAATGTTGTCGTTCCTGAACAAGCTATTGTAAAAATTACAGGATCTCCTGATAGATATGTTTATCTACTTGTTGGGGATAAAGTAGTTTATACAAAAATTGTTTTAGGTAGAAGATTAGAAAATGGGTACGAAGTACTTTCTGGTTTAAAGGATGGGGATAAAGTAGCTATCACTTCTTTCTTAAAACTTAAAAATGGATCACATGTTACTATTGTTAAATAATTGTAACAACTCAACTAAGAAAATTACAAAACTATGAGTTTATATCAGAAATCAGTCAAAAATCCAATTACAACATTATTGGTTTATGTTGCCATTGCGATTATAGGGATCTATTCGTATTCCAAACTATCTGTTGATTTACTTCCGGATATTGGAACGAATAATATTATGGTTTTAACCAATTATCAAGGAGCAAGTGCTTCCGATATTGAGACCAATGTTTCTAAACCCTTGGAAAATGTGTTGAATAGTGTAAGTAATGTTAAACATATTTCATCCAGTTCTAAAGAAAACTACTCTATTATAACCATTCAATTTAATTATGGTATTGATATTGATGATGCTACAAATGATATCCGTGACAAACTGGATCTTGTTTCTTCAGTTTTGCCCGATGCAGCATCAAAACCATTTATCTTTAAATTTAGTACAGCAGATATTCCTATCATAATGCTTTCTGTTCAAAGTAATGAAAGCACCAATGCTTTGTATGAAATTTTAGATGATAAAATTGTATCCCCACTAAGTAGAATTGATGGAGTAGGTACTGTATCTATTTCCGGGGCACCACAACGTGAAATAAATATCTACTGCGATCCTTATAAATTGGATTCTTACGGACTAACTGTTGAAGGGATCACTAATATCATCAGAGCGGAAAATATGAATCTTCCTATAGGTACAATAGATATGGGTAAATCCTCATTCTCAGTTCGTGCTATGGGAGAATTTACTGAGGCCAGACAAATGCAGAATTTGGTGGTTGGAAGTATGAATAACAAAAACATCTATTTAAAAGATGTTGCAGAAGTGAAGGATACTGTTCAGGAAAGACTTCAGGAAGTTTACACCAATGGTGTTCGTGGAGCTACTATAGTAGTTCAAAAACAAAGTGGTGGAAACTCTGTTGACATAGTAAATGAAATTCAGAAAAAACTACCTGAATTAACAAAATCATTACCTGCGGATATTAAAATTGGAACAATCTATAATACAACAGATGGTATCTTAAATACAATCGCCAGCTTAAAAGAAGCGATTATTATAACATTGATTCTAGTTATTGCTGTGGTTATGATGTTTTTGGGAAGATGGAGGGCTACTTTTATTATTGCTATGGTTATTCCTGTTTCTTTAATTGCATCATTTATTTATCTTTTAGTAACCGGAAATTCGTTGAACGTTATCTCTTTATCTTCACTGAGTATTGCTATTGGGATGGTCGTCGATGATGCGATTGTGGTACTTGAGAATATAAGTACCCATATTACAAGAGGAACTAAACCAAAATCTGCTGCGGTTTTTGCCACCAGTGAAGTTTCTCTTTCCATTATTGCTTCCACTTTAGTCCTTTTAGCTGTATTTTTACCTTTAACTACTCTAACTGGAATGGCCGGTATCATGTTCAAACAAATGGGTTGGATTATGAGTATTGTAATCACTGTTTCTATGGCAGCTGCCTTAACTTTAACGCCAATGTTATCCTCTCTTTTATTAAAAAACAATCCTAATAAAGGTAGATTTTTTGGTAAAATCCAGGGTAAATTTGAAAATTTCTTAGACAATCTTGATGGTTGGTATTCCCGTTTATTAGGGTGGGCTGTTAAACATAGAAAATCCGTTATTTTTATTGCTTTAGGTATTTTTATATCCAGTATATTCCTATTTAGATTTATTCCAACTGAGTTTTTCCCTGTTCAGGATAACGCCATGTTAAATGTTACTGTAAAACTACCTCAGGGTACCCGTATGGAAACCACTCGTGCATTAGGGATAAAATTAACAGAACAATTTAAGAAAGAATATCCGGAAATTGTAAACTGTAATTTTAGTGTAGGTCAACCTGCTGAAGAGAATACTTGGGGAAAACTTTCTGATAATGGTTCTCACATGATGGCATTTACGCTCAAATTCAATAAAAAAACAGAAAGAAAAAGAGGAATTCTTTTATTAGCTGATGAGATTAGACAAGATTTAAAAGCATATCCTGAAATCAATACTTATAACGTTTCTGTTGGACAAGGAGGTATGGGTGGTCAAAGTACTGTTGACATTGAAATTTATGGAAATGACTTTATTGCTGCCGATAAATATGCAGCAATTGTATCTGAAAAAATGAAAAAAGATCCGAAGTGTGCTTCTGCTAAGATTTCAAGAGATGAGTACGCCCCTGAAATTGCAATTAATTTTAACAGACAAAAGTTAGCAGAAAATGGAATGAATTTAGGAACAGCCTCAACTTTGGCTAAAAATAGAATAGGTGGATCGATCGCTTCTGTTTATAGAGAAGACGGAAAAGAGTATTTTATCAAAGTGCGTTATGCTCCTGAATTCAGACAAGATGTAGAAGCTATAAAAAATATTACATTGTATAATAATCAGGGTACAGGTATCAAATTAGGTGAATTAGCTCAGGTTGAAGAACAATTAACTCCGCCAACTATTGAAAGAAAAGACAGATCCAGAATTGTAAAAGTACAATGTACTGCTAGTGATGGTGTTGCTTTAAGTGAAATTGCTGAAATCGCAAAAAAAGTGATGGATGAAACCGAAGTTCCTTCAGGTTTGACTACAGAATTAGCCGGAACATACCAGGATCAACAAGAATCTTTTGGGGATATGTTTACGTTAATGATTCTGATATTAGTCCTTGTTTATATTGTTATGGCTTCACAATTTGAATCTTTTGTATATCCATTCGTTATTATGTTTTCAATTCCATTTGCTTTAACAGGTGTTTTATATGGATTGGCAATAACAAGTACTGCATTAGGGTTAATGGCTTTCTTAGGACTTATCATGTTAATTGGAATTGTTGTTAAAAACGGCATTGTATTGATTGACTACACAATTCTATGTAGAGAACGTGGTATGTCGATTGGAGAAGCAGTAGTTGCTGCAGGTCGTTCTCGTTTACGCCCAATTTTAATGACTACACTTACTACTGTTCTAGGTATGATTCCTCTGGCAATTGGTAAAGGTGAAGGTGCAGAAATGTGGAACTCATTAGGTATGACTGTTGCGTGGGGATTATCTTTTTCTACTTTAATTACACTCATTTTAATTCCTACCATATATGCATCATTTGCACATTTTGGAGTAAAAAGAAAAGAAAGAAAAGCCAGAAAGCATGCTTTACAAGTTCAAAGTGTAATTCAATAATTTTTAAATTAATAAAATATGAAAGCAGTATTTATATCAGCATATCAGGCATTTCATCAAGATGTTATAAATGTTTTTGATAAACTTGAAATAAGAGGGTTCACCTATTGGGAAGAAGTTCAAGGTAGAGGAAGCTATGATGGGGAACCCCATTATGGCACTCATGCCTGGCCTACATTAAATTGTTCTTTTATGACCTTTGTCGAAGAAAAACACGTATTACCATTACTTGAAGAGTTAAGAAAACTAGATAAAGCCGCCCCATTACAAGGTATAAGAGCCTTTGTGATGCCTTGTTTGGAAATGATGTAGACTTAGGGCGAAGGGCGAAAGGCGAAGGGCGAAAGGCGAAAGGCTAAAGGCGAATGGCTAAAGGCTAAAGGCTGGAAAGTTAGGGTTAAAATCCTGATTTTCCAGTTTTTTTCATTTATCATTTATCATTTTTCATTTTTAATTATTTGGGCATTCCCCCTCGCTTCACTCGGGGTCGGGCTTGTTCCGGGGTCCGCTTCGCTTCCGTACTTCGCTGCACTTCACTTAGGACAATTAGCTATTCATCGACAATTCATGACGGCGTTCGTTCCAGCTCGCACCGGCTTCGCCGCCCTCCACATCCCTAATGCGAAAAACCGCAAGCGGTTTTAAAGATAAGAGATAAGAGTTATGAGATAAACGTTTGTAGAATATTCCGGGAAAGTGTGGAAACTGTTCCATTTAAAAATACATATTTTTGCAACAATAATATAACGAGTTAGATACAAAACACTTTTCCAACACTTTTCCGGAATAATAATTTGAAACCATTTTTATTGAAGATATTGTTCTTCTTAATTGAGACTTAAGGCCAAAAGTTTCTTCTTTTGGAAAATTGTCTGTCAACTGATATATCAATTAAGTAAATAAATGACTTTTCTTCCAAGCGATAATGTTACGAAAATTTTGCATATAATGAGTTTTCATGAGTCAAATTTAGTTGTTATCTAATATCTGAGACCTGAAAACTGAAACCTGAAAACTGAGACCTGATAGTTCTATTTATATGGAAACCGAACCCCTTCAATTACCGTTTTCCCATGCCTTAATCGGCTAAAAAATCCATATCCAAATGTTATATAAGAACCCTCCGAAAAATCATATATCACTCTCCATGTGGGTCCAACTAAAGTCATAGGATAATAACTTGCATTAGACATATCTGTTGAATTTGAAACAAGTAAATAAAGAGGATGTGAACCTGTATTAGTGGGTAAATCTGCTATATTTATAGAAATTAATGCATTACTAATGGTACCAGTTTTTTGATATTTCCAAATTCTTCTGAGTCTGTATTTGAATTTTGAAGGCATTGTAATCCCTGTGGACCAATTAGAAATAGTATCATTATTATTTCCAAACATTAAATATGACTTATCAGATTCAAATTGGCTGGTATTTAATTGATTGGTTGTAGGTAAAATATCATCAATCAGAGGAATTAAATAAACGGAGAAAAAAGCATCGGAATTAACGGATCTTGATTGTTTTTGATTTAATGTACTTATTTCATCTTTTCCAATACCAAATATATCATAATTGTAGCCATTATTAGCTGTACTATTCCAATAAACAGTAGTTGAATCTGAAGCGATATAATTTGCTCCTACTCCATCGTTTAATGAAATTCCATATTTAGTAGCAAGATAAGATTCTATCTTGATTCTACTTGTTTCATTTTCATTATTGAATATTATTATCTCGGCAATTTCTCCATCAAGATATCTCATATTTTCCGAACCTAATCGACCAACTGTTAAATCAGTAAATACACCATTAGAAAAAGCTCCATTGGTTATTGGTGAAAGTGAATAGGAATTGGTCCCATTTACCCAAAATTTATGTTTAGTATTTGTATTTCTAAAAAATGAAAAAATATTATGTGAAGATGTTGACATGGTAATGTCTTGTATAAAATTATCTCCTCCGGACTGACTTGGTGGGTATCTATGAAGGAAACGCAAAGAAGAAGGATCGCCTGTTTCAATAATTATACCACTATTCAAAGATGTTCCACCAGTTTGACTCACTGCCATGAAAGTCCTTTGACCGGATCGATTATAGCCAACAATATAAATAGAATATGAGGAAGTAAAAATATTATAGTTAGTATTTCTATCAAAATATTGAGAATTAGCTTCATTAAATGATATGGAAGGATTAAAGTTCTGTCCATTAGTTATATAAGTTGGTCTTCTCGCAGATGTAGATTGAGATAAATAGAAGTTGTTTGCAACATCTTTCCATTGAACAACTGAAGTTCCAGATAAAATAGTTCCATAATCTGCTTTAGCCCAAAATCTTAAGAAATCATTTACACCTCCTGGAGATAAATTTTTGAAAAAAACAGTAAAATAATCATTATTATTAAGAATGACACCATTAATGACACCATTGGAGTCAATTACACCAACTTCTGTAATGCCTGAGGTAAAGTTAGAGTTGCCATTTTTTTTGACTAAATAGGCGATCCTTAATTCTGTTGATCCACAACCTTGAAATTTTAAATTTACAGGTTGACTGAAATTTGTGGATTGAACCAACCATTCATAATCTATTCTGGAAGAATACGTTGACGCATTAAATTCAGAAAATTGAAATAAAAAATCGTTATTGGAATTGCTTCCTAACATAAGAAAACTTACATTATTTGTAATTGCTGCATGTTGAGAGTTAAGAAGAGTAAAATTTGTATCGGTTGATATCGTTAAAAAACTATATGAGTTAGATGTGGAAGAAGAAATCTGCTGATGAAGAGCGTTTATGTTATCTTTTCCAATTCCGAATATTCCATTGTTATATGCTCCATCTGTAGATTGATTCCAAATTGTTCCCCCATTGGATGCAAGATAATTAATGGTCATATGAAGGCCATATTTAACAGCCAGGTAACTATTTATTTCATTCTCTTCCATATCAGAAAGAGAACGATTAAAAATCATCATTTCTGCAATTTGCCCATTAAAAGTATTAGACGGAGGATTACCTCTACTTCCTATCAATAGATTATTTCCAATAAATGAACCGGTGAAACCTGTAATAGATCCACTCGATTCATTAGTTCCATTATAAAACAAATGAAAATTATTGGATAATGAACGCCGAACACTTAATAATGTAGGAGTTGTCAAACTATTAGTCCCATAACGAAAAAGTGTATATGCCCCTACTCTTTGTTGCGTTAAAATAGAATGAGATGCAGAATTGGTTCTATAACTATATTGGCTCCAAATGTATTTATCTGAACCCGAAGACTTAACTACACTAAAAGTTGTAAAATAATTTTGTCCAAAAATTCCATAGTTCAATTGTCCTTTCAAATAATCATTAACACCATCAAATTGTATGGTTGGGTTAAAGTTGATTAAATTTGTTGTACTTCTATAAATGGGTCTATAAATAGTATTATCCTGAATAAAACTATTATTGGCATAAACATTCGTCCATTGTGATATTGCAGCACCTTCCGTTGTCGTATTGGTTCCATAATTTCCTCTTAACCAAAGAGAGTCAACTGTCGTTGTGTAGGTGATAGCTAATCTTGGTCTATAATTAATGGTTGAATTATCTCTGGATGCAAAATGTTTTTCGTGATTGGCACTATTGGTCCCCATAAAAATAAATCCATAATTAGCATAAGTTCCATTTGTCCAATCCTGTACAGCTGATGTTACATTCCACGCATTGTCAATTAAGGCATTAGTAACATTTTTATAAGCTAATGCGGTATAATTAAAATCACCCCCATCTGAATTCCATTGATCATAATAAGTCCTATAATACCATGAGGCATCTAATTCAGTCCATTCAGATGTTACTCTATAAACACCTACACTCAAATCATTTCCTGATCCATCAACAACTCTTAATATTACAGAAGCATTCGTAATTACAGCATTTCCGGGTATGGCTGATAAATCAAAGTACACGAGTCCTCTCCATCTATTATTATCTCCAACCCATATATCTGAAGATGATCCATAATTACTATATGGTGAACTTTGACTAATATCATCATCCATTGATGCTGTTATTGTATCAGTTATTTGAGCATATAGATGATTATAGGATAATTGAAATAGATACAAAATTAAAATTACAAGAAATTTAAAATTGATTTTAAAATATAATTTTGGAATAATCATTTTAAAAAAAATCAAAAAATTATTTATAATTTAAAATAATATCACCAATTCTTGAATATGAACTATTAGTCGAAGAAAAAGTAATAACAAATGCAGCAGTTTGTCCGGGTGTAATCCAAGTTGATAAACTAGCATTAGAAATGGAAGTGGTTGTCCATGAAGTGTTTGTTAGCGCTGAACCGTTATATATGGAAGCACCTGAACTAACATTAAAAATTTGAATAGTTACTGAACAACCGGTTTGAGCCATATTCACAATTTGAAGTGCATTTGTTTGCCATTCTGTAAAATCATTAGGAAGTGTTATTCTGGCAATAACTTGATAAGTTTGAGCCCCAGAAGAAGATCTTCCCATCCATTCATAGTAATTCGTATAGTAATAAGGAGATACAGCTCCTGAATTACCTGCATAAAGATCCCCATTATGATTGGTTCCTGAACCTGGAACCACAACAGCACCAGCATATTCAGCAGATACTGCAAATTTTTTATTAACTACAGTATTTCCTCCAGCAGTAGGAATCCATGTTGTTCCTGTCCACATAAATTCTGCAAATTTTGAAGGAGCAATTAAAGTGTTATACATGGTAAAAGAAGCAGTTCCGGTATTAGATACTTTAACCATTTTTCCTTCTGTAGCCGGAGTTGGCCAGGGTAGTGTCAAGGTTTGTCCTGTTGTAGTTTGATTTACCGAAAAGTTGGTCCCAATATTAACAGAATTTGCAGCTGTTTCAATATCTCCACCTGTGGGTTTATTAGTTATAGGTCTAACAAAAAATATGGTCGTCCCATTATTTTGAAATGTAGCATCTGGTGTTGTAGTTCCTAGTCCAAAATAACCTGTTGGTAAAAAAGTTGCCCTTTCTATATTATTGGTTTTGAAAATCAATCTGTTATAATCTGTCGTTCCTAAAAAATTAGTAGAAGGATTAGTTCCGGAATTTCCAACTAAGCTCCAGCTTGCTCCAGTGGCGTTTAATGTTGTTCCACTGAAACTTAAGCCGGTTCCAATAGTAATGGCAGTGGGAATTGCTGTTGCTCCATAAGGATTTCCTAGTAATGATTGGGCAGGCATTTGTTGTATTCTGTCGTAAGTGACATTGTATAACGCTATTTTATCTGTAGTAACTGCTCCCCATGCAAGATCTTCTGAAATAATAGTAGTATTGAGAATGTTATTAGAATAGACAGAATTATCTGCTAGTTTTTCATGTGTTACCCTTCCATTTCCAATCACTGGCCAATAGTCAGTACCTGCCAAATCACCTGTTAATTGAATGATTCCCCGCGTAGTTGTTGTTGCTCCTTTAGCTTCAATAGAATATGGATTGAATATGGTACCATCTCCATAAACATTAGTGGTAGAATGGTTTTGCATGTATGTAGTACCAGTAGCAACATTAGAAGGAGCCCAGCTGGTACCATTCCATATCAAAGCTTGTCCGTTTGATGCACCCATTGAAGATAATCCCAAAGGGCTTGTAGTAGTTCCATTTCCTGATAAAGTAGAATTTGAATTCACAACATTCAAATCACCAATAATTTTGAGTTTTCCGCTGCTTGTTCCAATATAAAATGTATTAGTAACAGTATCTTTATAAATATCTCCTTCAGGAGCAGACAAAGCAGTGTTTATGGCATTTACTTGGGTTGTATTGATCAATATTTGAGCATCTATTGCAATTATAAATGTTAAAAACAGTGTTAAAAGTAAAATTTTTTTCATGTTTTTCCACTTTAATATATGACTAATACCCACTTTATATAAAATGGTCTAACTTGTTAAAGTTTTATTCGGATTGTATTCTTACTGAGTGCAAATATATACAAAATTCTATTTAGTCTTGGAACAAATTGATAAAAAATCACAAAAATTATTAAATTCATTTATTTTCCACAATTATTTTTCTGTTTGTTACAAATAAAAATAAATATCTTTTGAACCAAAATTCAATAATTTTAAAAAACATACCTTTTTAAAAACAAGAAATAAAGAAAATTAATTCAATTTTTCAATGTTAATGGAGGAACATTGAGGTATTGTATTAAGATTTATACCATTAATACGTTGATGCCTAACTCTTATTACATCACCGTTATTTAGCTGAATAATTACTGATTTTGCTGCTGTTGAATAAGTTGTATTTTTAGAACCAATATAAAGTTGGGTTCCATTATAAAAGGTGGAGTTTACTTCCAACCAAAATTGTCCGTTAATATTATTAGTATTTCCTGTATAATATAAACCTGCAGTATAGGAAATTCTATAAATACCATCCTCTGAAATGGTGATTTCATCATTATTTAATGAATATATTGACCCTAAATTTGTTCTTATTGTATTTATATTTAGTGTAGTAGCAGTAGCCGAAATACTTTGAGTAGTAACAGTATTATCATAAGCTTCAAAAACCTTTTTTTGATAATAAGCTCCACCATCGGTACCTACCTGAACAGAATTATTTGTATTAGTACTCACAACATTAGCAGTTTGTGTAACATTGTTTTCATTAGTATATGAAATTTGTCCGGTTGAAGTATTTTGTGATAAATTTGTAACAGTTTCAGTTAAAGTATTATTATTAATTGTAATGTTTCCGGTTGTACTGGTAGGCTTGACTTTAATACACCAAATAACACTGGCATTTATTGGACGTGTTTCAACATCACCTCCGCTAAAGGTATGAGTATGAGTATTATCATTTGTAGTAAGATTAGATGTGGTTTCAGATGAATATGTTAGAACATCTCCATCAACAGTATTATACAATCTTTGATTAGTAAAACTATAAGTTGTGTTTATATAATTGTGATTATGAGTACTATTAGAAAGAACAAACGGGTTAATAGGTAATGCTGTAGAATACCCTTGTAAAACACCTGCACTTGTACCACCTCTTAAAAATCTTCCTGAAGTGTTTATATTAACCAGTGTAAAAGTTGATGCATTGGATGAGGCAATATATTGACAAGGAAATGAAGCATGAAAACTCTGAAAATGAGGGAAATCAGACCAATTATAAGTACCTCCGGTTAATGGTAATAAATAATCAGGAGGTGTTCCATTTGATGTCCAGCCCACAATGTAGCCGAGATCTATACCATCTGCTGTTGCATTTTGAGACCAATTTAAAGTCCAGGAACCACTGGTATATGTCCAATATTCAATAATTCCGTTTGTTAATTTTATTTTAGCTGTATATCCATTCACAGGATTACTAATTTCACCTGATGTGGGAGCAACATTAGATGTACTATTGGCTCTTGTAATATGGTGATCTTTGATATCATTTCCAACGATTACATCACCATTGGCATTTGTCGCTAATATTCCGGCGTTGGTTAGATTAGTAAATCTCAACCCTGAATTTCCAGCTGTTCCTTGAGTTATTTCAAGTTTATTTTGAGGGTTAGTAGCACCAATTCCAACATTTCCTGCTGATAAAATGGTCATTTTCTCAGTATTATTGGTTCTAAACACTAACCTTTGAGCATCTGTAGTTCCTAAAAAATTGGTTGCTGGTGCTGTTCCTGAATTACCTGTTAAACTCCAACCGGTTGAAGTCGAAGTAGGTGTCCATGCTGTCCCATTCCATGAAAGCACTTGTCCATTTGTTGGGGCTGTTGCTGAAATAGGATTCGTTTGCAATTGATTGGCATTCCATAATGGTGCTGTATTATTTACCGTTAACGTGGCATTTGCGCCTCCTACTACTGCATTGGTTGCTCCGGCATCTAAAACCAATGGATTAGATGCAGAACTTAAACTGGTTCCGGCAACAATGTTATTTCTGGTTATCGTAACGTTAGGTGTGGATGTTGGTGTCCCAGTTATCACAATTGGAGATGTACCTGTAACTGTAGTAACAGTTCCATTGTTTACTGTATTCAAAACAGAGCCTGAAAAATTAAGACCTGATCCTAATGAAATTTCAGACGGGGCTGCTGCCGATGCTGTTGGATTGCCTAATATTCGTTGTGCTGTTACATTTTGAATTTTAGCATAAGTAACTTGAGCATTGCCTAAATCTGCTGTAGCGATTGTACCATCTAATATTTTTCCTGTTGCGATCGTATTATCAGATATATCTTCATTAAGTATCGTCCCATTATTGATTTCCGCTGTAGTCACTGCATTGGCTGTAATCTGGGGAGAAGTGGCTGTTCCTGTTAAATCTCCGGCTAACTGAACTACCCCTTTTGCTGAAGTTGTTGCATCTGCAACACTTACAGTATAAGGGGAAGCAATAGTTCCTGCTCCTGTAACTGTCGTATTGGTACCGTTACTTAATTTTGTTTCACTTCCATCTGCAGTGGGTAAAGTCACAGCTGTTGCACTTACTCCATTTACTGTTGTGGTTAGCTGTCCTGATGCAATACTGTTACTAACAGTGGTTGTAGAAGGTGCGGCATTTACCGGAACCCATGTGGTTCCATTCCAGGAAAGAACTTGTCCATTTGAAGCACCCATTGGAGCAATTCCTAAAGGATTTCCTGCAGATCCATCACCGGTTAATGTTGCATTTACTTTTGAAATATCCCCGATAATTTTTAAAAAACCACTACTGGTTCCAATATAAAATATATTGTTTTCAGTATCTTTATAAATATCACCTTCTGCTGCTGATTGTGCGGTATTTATAGCATTTACCTGAGATGATGTTATTAAAATTTGAGCATTTATGAGAAAAGAAAATGAAATGAATAGAAAAAAAAGTAAAAATTTTCTCATAATTATCGAATCCTTTCTATTATTAATGATGATCCATTTGCTACCAAAGAAAGATTTCCTCCAGTATATTTTCTACCTTCAACTCTGATAATATCATTCGCTGATAATGTTAAAAGTTTAACAACTGTAACGGTACCTTTATTACGACTACTATTTTGATGAAATGTATATCCTAAAGTGCCTGGAACTTCTGTTCCATTTTGAGTTAATCGGAATTCGCCACCGGTGCCGGTATTATTAGTTACAATTGCTGTAACTCTGTATGTTATTCTATAAGTTCCTGCTGTAGTGATTGTAATTTGAGATCCACTTCCTCCAATAGTATATCCGGCATCATTAATATTTGTAGTACCAAAAGTAATATCAGCAAATGATGCAGATAAATTCTGTGTTCCAGCTGCATCGTAAATTTCAACAATGGTTGCCTGGTAAGTATTTCCTGAAGGTTCCCAATGAGAATTCGCGTTATCCCAAGCTAAAACTTGTCCATCAGTTGGAGCAGTGGAAGCAACATCTCTACTCTGTAATTGGTTGGCATTCCAGTAAGCTCCCGTATTATTTATAGTTGCGGTTGTTCCTACTGTGGTTACGGCTGCTGCAGTGATTGCAGTTACTGTACCTATTTTATTATTAAAAGTGATCCAATCTGTATTGGTCAATAATCCTCTGTT
>Ga0316605_10001169_pt1 | contig 15493 bp, 14 predicted proteins | sample OWC_soil_day20_n_FD_207666 | JGI IMG/M metagenome (GOLD analysis project Ga0316605, IMG submission 207666) | Wetland soil microbial communities from Old Woman Creek delta, Ohio, United States - OWC_soil_day20_noCT | ecosystem: Environmental > Terrestrial > Soil > Wetlands | place: USA: Ohio... | reverse complement strand
ATCCTCCATGCCCGGCATGGGTTAGGTAAGCGCCGTTGCAACATTGAAGCTGACCGAGCCTGGGAGGCAGTTTTTGAGGACTTCCATCTTGCAGCGCTCCTCGGTAGCGGTCAGGATTATAAACCGAGCCTTGACCTGACTGTAAAGCTGTTTCAAAGTCACACAAATTTGACCACAAAATCGCCTCAGGGAGAAACCAGCATGAACGACAATCCGTTCCAGACGCCGCGTGCCGAGGTTGATGATGTGGCGCAGTCTTATGGTGATATCCGCGTTTTCGGTTTCGAAGGACGCCTGGGGCGGCTGCGCTATCTGTCCTACAGCTTTGTGTCGGCAGTTATCACCTATTTCGGGCTGGCAATGGTCGTTGGCATTCTGGCCGCCATCCTGATTCCAATGTTTGCCAATAGGGGTGGTAATGATCTGGCCGAGATTCTGTTCGTTTTGGTTTACGTCGCTGTCATGGTCGTTGTGCTTGTTGTGCAGGCGCAGTATGGCGTTCGCCGGTTGCACGATCTGAACCAGAACGGCTGGTTATGGCTGCTCATGTTGATTCCCATTGTCAACCTGATCTTTGGTCTTTATCTGCTTTTTGCCCGTGGTCAGGATACGGCCAACAACTACGGGCTGCCACCGCCGCCTAATACTACCGGTGTCTGGATCAGCGCTTTGGGCGTTCCCTTTTTCTTTTGTGCGGTTTTCGGCATTCTGGCTGCCATCGCCATTCCGAGTTTCCAGGATTTCAAGACGCGCGGCGAAGGCGCTGCCACCCGCGCCGAGTTTAACAATTTGCTTGCCAATGCCATGGCAAACGCATCCTCGGCGGATGAAATACAAACTTTTCTCACCAGTCTGCCCAATGATGCGGCAAGCCAATATCCCAATTTACAGCTCGCCGTGAACGCCAGTGCAGTTGAAGTGCGCTTCAAAAAACCGAAATATTGGAGCGAAGTGCAATTTACCTTGAAGGCTCAGATCGAGAACGAGGAGGTGCAATGGAAATGCCAGGCTCAGGGCGCCAGCAGCAAGAGCCACGACAGCACGTTTGATTCTCTGCGCCGGCGCTGTCAGGCGCTTGGAGAAAAACAGGCAACGGACGATAACAGGGGTTTGCCCTCTGCTACTGCCAATGGGCAAGAAATTCCTGCAAATCGTGCGCCTTGAAAAATACCAGGCGAATTTCCTCGATTTGTGTATCTTCGGCCAGAAAAGCGCGCAGTGTTGAGCCAACGACCTGCGCCGCTGCTGCGGGCGGATAGCCATAAACGCCGGTGGAAATGGCCGGAAAGGCGATGGTTTTGAGACCCTTCTCGCGTGCCAGCAACAAGGCGTTGCGGTAACAATCCACCAGCAATTGGGCTTCGTGGCCGCCATGTTGACCATAAATCGGGCCAACCGTATGGATGACCCATTTTGCCGGCAAATTGCCGCCTGTCGTAATGACAACCTGGCCAGCAGGCAAGCCGTCTGGATGGCTGGTGGCGCGTAATTGACGGCAGGCGGCAGTCAGCGTTTCGCCACCCCGCCGATGGATGGCGCCATCAACCCCGCCGCCACCCAGAAGCGAGGAATTGGCGGCATTGACGATGGCGTCAACAGCCTGTTCGGTAATGTCACCAATATAGAGCCCGAGCCGGCCATTGAAAAACGAATGTCCGCTCATCGCAAAATCAGGACTTTCCCCGACTCCTGCGTTGTGCTTCGACCTCAAGCACCCTTTCACTGAGCGCCAGCTTGTCGAGAACGCCGTTCACATATTTGTGGCCGTCACTGCCACCAAAGGATTTGGCCAGTTCGATCGCTTCATTGATGATGACGCGATAAGGCGTTTCCGGATAGCGGGACAGTTCGAAAGTTCCAATGAGCAGGATGCAGGCTTCGATGGGTGAAAGTTCAGCAAAGCTACGGTCGAGATGCGGCGTAATCAGGGCGACCAGTTCCTCGCTGGCACCAATGACGCCGCGCACCAAGGCGATGCAAAAATCGCGATCAGACTTGGCATAGCCTTCCATTTCATGCAGATGGGCTTCGATGGCGGCCATGTCGTTGCTGTTCAGCCGCCATTGGTAAAGGCCTTGCAGGGCAAATTCACGGGCGCGGCGGCGCGGCGATTTGGTCGGCGGTTTCGGGGCTTTTGCAGTTTCAGTCATTCTTTTTCAGTGCCTTTTGTAAATTGGCCATCTCGATCGCAGCCTGGGCGCATTCGGCGCCTTTTTGCCGCATGCGCTCTAGCGCCTGATCGTCGTTTTCGGTGGTGAGGATACCATTGGCGACAGGGATGCCCGTCTCCAGTTGCACCTCCATGAGACCGCGACAGGCGTCGTTGGAAACCACCTCGAAATGGTAGGTCTCGCCCCGAATTACCGCACCCAGTGCCACCAGCGCCGTAAACCTGCCGCTTTGCGCCATGGTTTGCAGAACAAGCGGGATTTCCAGCGCGCCGGGAACCGTCGCGATGGTCATGTCCTGTTCGGCTACGCCAAGCCGCTTCAATTCGGCCACGCAGGCCGACAGCAGGCCTTCGCCGATATCGGGGTTGAAGCGCGCCATGACCATGCCGACCTTGTGGCTGCTGGCGTCGAGATTGGCAGGGTATTCGTGAATTTGGTCGAAGTGCGGCATCAGGAAATATCCGAAAGAGAAGCGACAAAACCGGTGACTTCAAGGTCGAAGCCGTGCACCGAAGGCATTTTTTGCGGGCTGGAAAGCGAACGGAAGCGGGTAACCCCCTGATCGCGCAAAATCTGGGCGCCGATACCGTAGGTGCGGGGATCCCATTTCGGGCTGGCAGGCTGGTTTTCGCCGGTCAAGCGGTTAAGCAAGGCCTTGCCGTCTTCGGTATGGTGCAGGAGAACAATGACACCATGGCCGAATTTGGCAAGTGCCGCCATGGCCTGGTCGATGGTGAACGTGGGGCGGCGGCCGGTCGGGTCAAGAAAATCGAGGACAGATAAAGGTTCGTGCACCCGCACCAGAGTTTCTTCTCCCGGCGCGATTTTGCCGTAGCTCAGCGCCAGATGGGTAGCGCCGGAAACGCGGTCGACATAAGCGTGCAGGTCGAATTGCCCGTGCGCCGCCTGCACCGGCTTGCTGAAAACGCGCTCAACCAGCGTTTCGGAAGAGGCACGGTAATGGATGAGATCAGAGATGGCACCGATCTTGAGACCATGGGTGTGGCCGAATTCAATGAGCTGCGGCAGGCGCGCCATGCTGCCATCGTCGTTCATGATTTCGCAGATGACCGCAGCCGGTTCCAGTCCGGCCAGCGCCGCCAGATCACAGCCGGCTTCGGTATGGCCGGCACGCACCAGCACCCCGCCGGGACGCGCCATGATCGGGAAAATGTGACCGGGCTGGACGATGTCTTCCGGCTTGGCTTCACTTTTTACGGCCACTTGCACGGTGCGCGCCCGGTCGGCAGCAGAAATGCCGGTGGTGACGCCTTCGGCCGCTTCGATCGAGGTGGTGAACGCCGTGTTGAAGGCGCTCTTGTTGTCGCGTGCCATCAGCGAGATACCGAGCTGCTTGCAGCGTGCTTCGGTCAGTGTCAGACAAATGAGGCCACGCGCATGCTTGGCCATGAAATTGATGGCTTCTGGCGTCACATGCTCGGCGGCCATGACCAGATCGCCTTCGTTTTCGCGGTCTTCTTCGTCCACCAGAATGACCATGCGGCCAGCTTTGAGGTCGGCAACGATGGCTTCGACTGGGGAAATTTCAGAAATTTGGGGAGGCATTTCGGCGGTGCTTTCCAGGTTGTTTGCACGGTTGCAGCCGGAAGCGGTTGCAAGGGCAGGGATGCAAGTACAAGACTGCATTTTCTCAAATCTTTCGGTGCTGGTGCCGATTAATTTGTTGCATTTGGCCGAAAGGCCAATTCGCCACCAGACCGACAGTGTCGCAGCTTTGCTGAAATTTTGCTGCAATACGGAATTTTCTGCAGAAAAATTCGTCCAAAACTTGCCCGTAAAAATGATAGGATTGATGGGTTTTGCTGTTAAATTTTTGCGTTACCGAATCGAGAAATGTCTGAAAAAGGAATGGTCATGAAGTTTCGTAAGCTACTTGTCGCCAACCGCAGTGAAATCGCCATCCGCGTAATGCGCGCCGCCAGCGAACTAGGCATGCGCACGGTCGGAATTTACGCTCAGGAAGATCGCTTGAGTTTGCACCGCTTTAAACCGGACGAAGCTTATCTGGTCGGTGAAGGCAAAAAACCGATTCAGGCCTATCTCGATATTCAGGACATCATTCGCATCGCCAAGGAAGCCAATGTGGACGCCATCCATCCCGGTTATGGCTTCCTCTCCGAGAATCCGGATTTTGCCGAGGCCTGCGCGCAAGCCGACATTGTCTTTATCGGGCCGTCGCCTGAAGTGATGCGAACGCTTGGTAACAAAGTGGCCGCACGCAAGGCGGCCATTGCCGCTGGTGTGCCGGTGGTGCCTGCCACCGAAGCTTTACCTCCGGATTATCCCGCTGCAGCAGCCATGGCCGCCAAAGTTGGCTATCCCCTGATGCTTAAGGCGAGCTGGGGCGGCGGTGGTCGCGGCATGCGTGTTATCGAATCGGAAGCTGATCTCAAGGGCGCGCTGGAAGTCGCTCGCCGCGAAGCACTGGCTGCCTTCGGCAACGACGAGGTCTACCTGGAAAAACTGGTGCGCCGCGCCCGCCACGTCGAAGTCCAGGTGCTGGGCGACAAACATGGCAATCTCATCCACCTTTTTGAGCGCGATTGCACGGTGCAACGCCGTAACCAGAAGGTCGTCGAGCAGGCGCCAGCGCCTTATCTGAGCGAACAACGTCGCGCCGCGCTGTGCGATGCGGCGCTGAAACTTTGTCGCGCCGTCAATTACACCCACGCCGGCACGGTCGAATTTCTGATGGATGCCGACACAGACGAGTTTTATTTCATCGAGGTCAATCCTCGCATCCAGGTTGAGCATACTGTCACCGAACAGGTTACCGGCGTCGATCTGGTCAAGGCGCAGATTCGTGTTGCCATGGGTGGCAGCATTGGCGATCCGGAAAGTGGCATTCCACCGCAGGAAAATTTGCGTATCAACGGTCACGCCTTGCAATGCCGGGTGACGGCTGAAGATCCGGAAAACAATTTCAATCCCGATTATGGCCGCATTACCGGCTATCGCAGTCCGGCCGGTTTTGGCATCCGTCTCGACGGCGGCACGGCCTACAACGGCGCTGTCATCACGCCCTATTTCGATTCCTTGCTGGTCAAGGTGACGGCCTGGGGACAAAACGCCGAAGAGTCTGCCACCCGTATGGATCGGGCGCTGCGCGAATTCCGCATCCGTGGCCTGTCGACCAACCTGGCTTTTCTTGAAAACGTGGTTGCCCACCCGCTCTTTCGCACCGGGAAATGTACCACCCGCTTTATTGACGACACGCCGGAACTGTTCAACTTCAAGCCCAAGCGCGACCGCGCCACGCGACTGCTGCGCTTTATCGGCGAAGTGGTGGTTAATGGCAATCCGGAAGTCAAAGGCCGTACGCTGCCCAAGCTGCCGGTCGATTACGCCGAACTGCCGAAGCGCACCGATCTGTCCGCGCCACCGCCGCGCGGCTGCCGCGATATTTTCAAGGAACTCGGCCCCAAGAAATTCGCCGAGTGGATGAAGAACGAAAAGCGCATCCTGCTGACCGATACCACGATGCGCGACGCCCACCAGTCGCTCTTTGCCACCCGCATGCGCACGGCCGACATGACCGCCATTGCACCGCATTACGCCCGCCTGCTGCCCGAGTTATTCTCGCTTGAATGCTGGGGTGGTGCCACCTTTGATGTCGCCTTGCGCTTTTTGAAGGAAGACCCGTGGGATCGCCTCGACAAGCTGCGCGCCGCTACACCCAACATCATGCTACAGATGCTGCTGCGTGCTTCCAACGCTGTTGGCTACACCAACTACCCCGACAACGTCGTGCGCTTCTTTGTCCAGCAGGCCACGGAACACGGCATCGACATCTTCCGCATCTTCGACTCACTCAACTGGGTCGAGAACATGCGTGTCTCAATGGATGCCGTCATTGAAAGCGGGGCGCTGTGCGAAGCGGCGATCTGCTACACCAGCGACATTTTCGATGCCAAGCGCCCCAAGTACAACCTGAAGTACTACGTGGACATGGCCAAGCAACTGGAAAAGGCTGGCGCCCACGTCATCGGCATCAAGGACATGGCCGGCCTTGCCCGTCCGCGTGCCATCAGCGCGCTGGTGTCTGCGCTGAAGCAGGAAGTCAGCCTGCCCATCCATTTCCACATGCACGACACCAGCGGCGGCGCTGTCGCCAGCGTGCTGGCCGCCGTTCATGCCGGCGCTGATGCGGTCGATGGCGCGCTCGATTCAATGAGCGGCCTGACCTCGCAGCCCAGTCTCGGCGCCATCGTCGCCATGCTGGAAGGCACCGACCGCGATCCTGGCTTCACCTACGACCGTCTGACCGCCGTCTCCCGTTACTGGGAAGGCGTGCGCCAGTACTACGTGCCCTTCGAGCCGGAAATCCGCTCCGGCACCTCAGACGTCTATCGCCACGAAATGCCGGGTGGCCAATACACCAACCTGCGCGAACAGGCCCGTTCGCTCGGCCTCGAGCACCGCTGGCTGGAAGTTGCCCAGGCCTATGCCGAAGTCAATCTGCTCTTCGGCGACATCGTCAAAGTGACGCCGTCGTCCAAGGTTGTCGGCGACATGGCGCTGATGATGGTCTCCAACGATCTGAAGCCGGCTGACGTTGCCAATCCGGACAAGGAAATTGCTTTCCCGGAATCGGTGGTTTCGATGTTCCGTGGCGAAATGGGCTATCCCGCCGACGGCTTCCCGAAGGCGCTGCAAGAAAAGGTGCTGAAGGGCAAGAAGCCAATCGACGGCCGCGCCGGCGCCCACATGCCGCCTGCCGATCTTGAAGCCGAGCGCGCCAAGGCCGAGAAGGCCACCGGCCGTCAGATCAGCGATACCGATTTGGCCTCCTACCTGATGTATCCGAAGGTGTTCACTGAATACGCCGCGCACCTGAGCCACTATGGCGACGTCTCCATCCTGCCGACGCCGCTGTTCTTCTATGGCATGCCGGAAAACACCGAATTGTCGATCGAACTTGAAACCGGCAAGTCCCTGGTTATCGACCTCAACGGTCGCGCCGACCACGACAAGGAAGGCTACACCAAGATGTTCTTCCAGTTGAACGGCCAGCCGCGCCAGGTCATCATCGACAAGGCAGGTCTGGAGTCGAACCGCAAGAAGCATCCGAAGGCTGATCCGGGCAATCCGAACCATGTCGCTGCGCCAATGCCGGGCGCCGTCGTTACCGTTTCGGTCACCGTCGGCCAGAAGGTCAGCAAGGGCAGCCCACTGCTGTCGCTTGAAGCGATGAAGATGGAAACAGTCATCGCCGCCGACCGCGACGCCACGGTGCTGAAGGTGTTGGTCGAACCGGGCAACCGTGTCGACGCCAAGGATTTGCTGATCGAGCTGGGCTAACAGGCTGTTGAGGAGCGATCGTGCCACTGATTGACCCGGTCGCCCTCAACGATTTGCTCGATCCGGTGCGTGGCCGCTTCGATGTCGATAGCGTCGATGAATGCGATTCCACCAACAGCGTCCTCATGCGCCGTGCCACCGAAGGCGCACCATCCGGCACGGTGCTGGTCGCTGACCGGCAAAGCGCCGGACGTGGTCGGCGCGGTCGAAACTGGGTGTCGACGCCGGAATCGGGTTTGCTCTTTTCCTTGCTTTGGCGTTTCAACCGGCCGCTCTCGGATCTCTCCGGCCTCTCGCTTGCGGTTGGCATCGCTGTCGTCGAAGCGTTGCAAACTGCGGGCGCTCAGAGCGTCAGCGTCAAATGGCCGAATGACGTGCTCTATCAGGACGCCAAACTGGCCGGCATTCTGGTCGAACTGGCCGGCGATGCGCGCGGCGCTCTGGCCATCATCGGCATCGGCCTCAATCTGCACAGCCCGGCTGGCGATTTGCCGCAACCGGCCTGCGGCCTTGATGCCATTGTGCGCGACCTTCCCGACCGCCATTTCATTTTGGCCAAAATCCTGATTGCACTGGCCGGAGTTCTCGATCAGTTCAACGCCTGTGGCTTCGCTGCCCTGCAAACCCGCTGGCAGCAATATCATGCCTGGCAAGGTCAACAGGTGCGCGTGCTGGCTGATGGCAGCGCCGAACTCGGCGGCATCTGCCTGGGCGCCGACCAGGATGGCGCCTTGCTACTGGAAACGCCACAAGGCATTCGCCGTTTTCTTTCCGGCGAGATTTCGCTGCGCAGATAGAATCGTTTCGGTTCGCCGTGCTTGCGCTAAACTTCCGGCTGGATCGATCATCAAGAAAGCACATCATGCGCATCCTGATTCTCGGCGCCGGCGGCATTGGCGGTTATTACGGAGCCCGCATTCAACAAGCGGGCAGCGAAGTCACTTTTCTGGTGCGGCCGGCCCGCGCCGAACAATTGCGGCAGCACGGCCTCAAAATCTCCAGCCCCATGGGCGACTATCAATTCGCGCCGCGTATCGTCACCTCCAGCGACAACCTGCATGGACAATACGACGCCATCTTTCTCTCCTGCAAAGCCTACGACCTTGACTCGGCACTCGCCGCTATCGAACCCGCCGTCGGCCCGGAAACGGTCATCATTCCTTTCCTGAACGGTGTCCGCCATCTCGATATCCTCGACACTGCATTTGGCAAGGAGCGCGTCCTTGGCGGCCTGGCCTTTGTCTCGCTCAATCTGGAACCCTCAGGTGAAATTCAACATCTGAGCAAGGTTCACCGCCTGATGATCGGTTCGCGCACTGAAAAGCCTTCCCGCTGGCTGGCGCCGCTCAACGAACTGCTCAAAAAAACGCCGGTCGAATTTTCGCTCGCCGACAATATCGAGCAGGAAATGTGGAACAAGTTTGTCTACATCACCACGCTGGCCGGCGCCACCTGCTCAATGCGCGCCAATGTCGGCGAAATCCTGGCAACAAAAACCGGCGAAGCCTTTATCGTCGGTCTGCTGGAAGAATGCGCCCAGGTTGCCAATGCCTGCGGACAAGCGCCTGCCACTGAAAAACTGGATAGCTACCTGAACGGCCTCATCGACCGTACTTCAAAACTCTCCGCCTCGATGCTGCGTGACATCGAACGCGGCGGCCCTACCGAAGGCGATCACATCCTGGGCGACATGTTCAGGCGCGGCCAAACGGCCGGCATCGCCACCCCACGCTTGGAGTTCGCCTGGACGCATTTGCAGGCCTACGAAAGAACACGTCGGCGGCGCCATTAGGCGTCTTGTGTTTTGCGTGCAATGGCCACCGAGCCTACTGCACCCTGTTGTGGATCGTTGATGACCGCAAAGCTCATTTCGACGTAGATGGCCTCGCCTGACTGATGCAGTGCTTTGGTCCGGGTTGGCTGTCCGGCATGCTTGGTTTTGCCCGAGGTCATGGCCAGACGAAAGCCCGCCCAATGAGCGGCTCGCAGGCGTTCAGGGATGATGATGTCGAGGCTGTGGCCCAGCACTTCTTCCTTCCTGAAGCCAAACATGCGCTCGGCCGCCAGATTCCAGAGTTGAATCCTTCCATTGCGATCCGCAAAAATGATGGCATCCGCGCCTTGTTCCAGAATGGCGTTGCATAGGTCTGGCGGCCAATAGCCGGTATTGCCGGTTTCTTTGTTCCGGTTGGAATCATGCGTTGTATCGAGAGTTTGAGCATCTTGGCGGGATTGGGTGGCTCCATCCATGGTCACGCATTTGAACTCTTTTTTCGATGCGCCGCACTCGGGACAAACCCAGTTCTCCGGAACATCTTGCCAGCGGGTGCCCGGCATCACACCATGCTCGGGATCGCCGATTGCTTCATCGTAGATATGGCCGCAAACAGTGCATCGATACATTTTCACAAATCCCTCCTTCAACCTTGAAAAATCAGTTTGCCTCTTTTTCAAACTTGGGAAACAGGATGGCGTTCTCCTTGAAGATGTGAATGAAGATGTCTTCAGTCAATTTTCGCAGCAAGTCATAGGCGGCGATGTAGGTCGGGCATCCGTCCGCAGGGGCGGTGAAATCATGGGTGGCCGCCTGCAACTGCTTGATGATCGCGCCAGCTCCCAGGTGTTCTGCTTCAAGCGTTTCAACCTTGTCGAGGGATTCTTTGCTGGCAGGCTGCTTCATCAGCGGAAAGACCTCGCGCTCTTCCCGTGCAAAGTGCTCCAATAGTTCTTTTTTCAAATCCGAGAACAGGGCATGCACCTCAAGAAGCTCATCTTTATGGTGGGCATAATGCGCCAACAGAATCTTGTTAACCTTGGCGTCGACTTCTTCGAGCAGCATCCGCTCATCCCTGTGGTGAGTGGCCTCCAGATGGTCGATCAACTGAGCAATCGAATAATCGTAGAGTTCCTCGGGAATTGTCGCCTTCATCTGTCCGGCCGAATTTTTTAGGAATTGTTCCAACTCGTCTAGAAAAGTTTCCCTGCCAACTTCAAGTTCGGCCATGGCGTCAAAAAGCATGCGGTCGCCGCCGCAGCAGTAATCGATATGCTTGTCGTTGAGAAAGGCAGTTACCAGAGGCTGCTGTTTAACGAGATCGGATAGTCTGATATTTTCCATGGTGTGCCTCCTTGGTTGGTGATGACAGCCTCGAAAGTACTGAGGCTGTCATCAGGCAGTATAGGCAATGGCACTTGCCCTGGGACGACATTGTGGGAAATGTGATCGGCGCTGACAAAACTTTTACAAATTTCTCCATTCATTCTGACCAGTGGAATATGCTTTGCCTCCACACTGGAACCGTCTTAAACCCACGGAGGAACATCATGAACAAGATCATTTCGGTTCTGCTGGGCGCGGCGATGTCGCTGGCGTTCAGTTTTTCCGTCCAGGCCAGGGAGGTCAATGTTGTGGCCGCACTGGCAGCGCCGGTAATTCAGGCTGGTGCAACGCAAAAAACCTTTCTGAAAGTTTCGCTGACTGGCTTTGCCATGCCGTCGACAGCACAGCGTTCGCCTTTGAATGTCGCCATCGTTATCGACCGTTCCGGTTCGATGTCCGGCGAGCGCATTGAGCAGGCCAGGAATGCCGCAGTTTTGGCGGTGGAATCGCTCAACAAGGACGACATTGTTTCGGTGGTGGCTTACGATACGACGGTTGAAGTCGTCAGTCCGGCCGCCAGGGCGGCCAACAAGGATGCGATTATTGAGGCCATTCGCAGCATTCGCAGTACCGGCACCACGGCACTCTTCGCCGGTGTCAGCAAGGGGGCGCAAGAGGTGCGCAAGCACTTGAGCCGCAACACTGTGAACCGCGTCATTCTGCTTTCCGATGGTAAAGCCAACGTCGGCCCGAGTTCGCCTTACGAACTGGGTGAGTTGGGCGCTTCGCTGGGGCGCGAGGGTATCAGCGTGACCACCATTGGTTTGGGTCTGGGCTATAACGAAGACCTGATGACGCAACTGGCCGGTTTCAGTGATGGCAACCACGCTTTTGTCGCCAATGCACAGGATCTGGCGCGCATTTTCAAGCTGGAATTCGGCGACGCCAGTGCCATCGTCGCGCAGGATGTTGATTTGGTCATTCATCTGGCGAAGGGCATCCGGCCGCTACGCATGTTGGGGCGCGAAGGTGAGATCGTCGGGCAGAACGTGCGGGTGCGCATGAATCAACTCGGCAGCGAACAGGAAAAATTCGTCATGCTGGAAGTGGAAGTGCCGGCCGGCAAAAGCGGCGACAAGATGGCCGTGGCCGATGTGGACGTTTCCTACCTGAACATGGCGAGTCGCAACAAGGATGCTGCCAAGCGTAAGGTGGAATTGAGCTATACCGATTCCGCCGAGAAAGTGGCAGTGGCGATGGACAAGAAGGTGATGAAGTCTGCTGTCGAACAGGTCTCAAACGTCATGAGCAAACAAGCCCTTAAGCTACGCGATGAAGGCAAAACCGACGAGGCCAAGAAAGTACTGAATGAAAATGCGGCGTATGTGCAGGATCAAGCCGTGAAGCTCGATGCCCCGGAATTGAAGAAGCTCGAAGAAGAAACCCGTCAGAATGCAGCTAGTATCGGCAGTGGTGACTGGAATGCCAAGCGCAAGAGCATGAAGGAACAGCAGTATCGTAAGGACACGCAACAGAAGTATTGATTTAACGTCATTCCGGCAAAAGCCGGAATCCAGGAAAATCAAAAACCTGGACCCCGGCTTTTGCCGGGGTGACGATTTGATCAGGTTTGGGTAAGGTTTCACCCCATCGCTGTTTCTTTGCGATGGGGTTTTATTGGGGTTGCCGTGCACAAAAAAATCGTCGTGGCGTTGCTGGTGCTGGTCTTGCTGCCGTTGGGTTTGCTGGGCTGGATCGGCATGCGCATGGCGGAAAACGAGCAGAAAATGGTGTCGCATCAGGTTGGCGCCTTGGTGCAGGAACAGTTGCGGCGGGTTGATGAACGCATCCAGTCGCATTTTCAGGAAGTACAGAAAAACTTGCAGGCTGCCGTGCCAAAACAGGTCGATGCGGCGGTCTTGCGCGCCTGGTTGCGCACTGCGCCGCAGGTTCGGCAGGTGTTGGTCATGGATGCCCAAGGCAAGCGGATCTTCCCCCCGACAGCAGCGGAAGTCAGCGCCGGCGAGCGCCTGTTCCTGCAGCGCACGGCGGCGATTTGGGAAAACCGTCACTTGCTGACCCAGTCCGGGCGCACAACTGCCGATGCCAAGGGCGATGCCGAACCGGCAGCGCAGGGCTGGTATTCCTGGTACTGGAATGCCGAGCTGCACCATATTTTCTGGCAACGTGATGCCGCTAACCGCATCTGGGGTTTTGAGCTTGATCCGGCTCGGCTGAAGGCTGATCTGATTGGTGTTCTGCCGGCCAGCGGCGGCAAGGATGATGTCTTGGCGCGGGCGCGCATCCGCATGATCGACGGTAACGGAGCCACGGTTTACCAGTGGGGCGGGTTTGAACCGCCGGAAAAGGCCAAAAGCCTGAGCATGCTGCCGATGAGCCACCCGCTGGCCAGTTGGAAACTGGAGTATTACAGCGACGGGCTGAGTGGGTCTTCGGCGGCGAGCCGCTTCCAGATGCTGGCCGGTGCGCTGGTGTTGGCGATTGCCTTGATTGGTCTGGCACTCTACCTCTATCGCGAACAGGAGCGTCAGATGCGGGAAGCGGCACAACGGGTGAATTTCGTCAATCAGGTGTCGCATGAACTCAAAACACCGCTGACCAATATCCGCCTGTACGCCGAATTGCTGGAAGATCAGCTGGTGGAGGCGGATGAGAAACCGCGCCGTTACCTAAGCGTGATCATCGCCGAAAGCCAGCGCTTGTCGCGCTTGATCGCCAATGTGCTCAATTTTGCCCGTGATCAGAGGGAAAAGTTGGTTGTGCAACCGATGCCGGGTTGTTGTGACGAAGTGGTGGCGCGTTGTATCGAAGCCTTTGAACCAGCGCTCTCAGCCAAGGGCGTGAAGATTCGCCTCGACGCGCAGGCACCGGCACAAGTGCTGCTCGATGCCGAGGCGCTGGAGCAAATCCTCAACAATCTGTTCAGCAATGTCGAAAAATACGGTGCTTCGGGCGGCCTTCTGGAAGTGGCTACGCGCGGTCCAGCAGCAGGCGGTGATTCCACGCTGATTACCGTGCGCGATTTCGGGCCGGGAATTCCGGAACGCGAACAGGCGCGGGTGTTCCAGCCTTTTTATCGGGTCAGCTCAAAACTTTCTGACGGCGTGGCCGGTACCGGCATTGGTCTCGATATCGCCCGCAAACTGGCACGGCTGCATGGCGGCGATCTGAATCTGGTGCCGTGCGACAGCGGTGCCTGTTTCGAACTCAACTTGGCAACGCCGTTGGTGGAGGATGGAAAATGAAAATCCTGATTGCCGAAGATGACCGTTTCATTGGCGAAGGCTTGTGCGACATTGTCGAAGCCGAGGGCTACACGCCCTTTCTGGCGCGTGATGGCGAAGAAGCGCTGAAGATGTATCAAAGCCACGAACCGCAACTGATTCTGCTCGATATCATGATGCCCAAGCGCGACGGTTACTCCGTCTGCCGCGAAATCCGCAAGCGCGATAACGATATCCCGGTCATTTTCATCAGTGCCAAGTCGGAAGAAATCGACCGCGTACTGGGCCTCGAACTCGGTGCCGACGACTACATCATGAAACCCTTCGGCAAGCGCGAGGTGATCGCACGGATTCGTGCGGTGGCCAGGCGCTGTCTGGAGCGTGGTGCAGCAGGTGGTAGGGCAGATGGTGGACAGGGCGAAATTCTCGAATTCGGCGATCTGACGGTTTACCCGGACGAGTTGCGCGCCCGCAGGGGTGGGCAATCCATTGAACTCAGCCTGCGCGACGTGAAAATTCTGCAACTTTTGCACCAGCAACGCGGCAAGGTGGTGACGCGCGACCAGCTCTTCAATAGTTGCTGGGGGCATGATTACCTGCCCAACAGCCGAACGCTCGATCAGCATATTTCCAAGCTGCGCAAACTGATCGAAATCGATGCTAAAACCCCGAGAATTATCTCTACAGTGCATGGGGTAGGTTATCGGGTGGAGGCGGAGCAGAACGCTTGATCAGATTCTCTTGTTGATCCGGATCGACGAAGTCTGAAACTGCCGTCATGCCAACGTAGGCCGGTATCCAGTGTATGCCTGGGTTCACCTTTTGGTTACCGGCCTTTGCCGGGCTGGGGCATAGAATTTTCGGCGGATTTTGGCGAAGTGGTACCAGAGGGAGTCACTTAACAGGCTCGCGGCAATCTCGAGGGCCAGTGTGAGATTGCTTCGCCATGCTTGCAATGACGACATTGATGGCTTGGCTGACTTTCACGGTAAGCAAGAAAGCCTTTTCCAAGATCACCCTTTCGGCAAACTAATCTTCCGCCTTCGGGTAAATACGCAGCAAAACGATTCTGGGGCCCTGCATTTTCTTGACCACGGCGTCGAATTGCTCAAAAGCAATGCGCTGCCCCTCCTCGGGCAGATCGCCAAGTTTTTGCATGATCAGGCCGCCCACCGAGTCAACGCCGCATTCTTCGATGTCGATGGCCAAAGCGCGCTCAAGGGTGAAGATCGGCAAACTGCCTTTGCCGATCAGCGTGCCGTCGTCCAGTTTCGTCCATTCATTCTGAACTTGGCGAAACTCGTCGCGAATCTCACCCACTAGTGCACCCAACAGGTTATCCAGCGTGATAAAGCCCAGCGGATGGCCGTCCTGAAAAGCCACCACCGCGAAATGCGGTGCGCCCTTGCGAAAACGCTGAAAAAGCTCCGAGGCGGAAAGGCTGGGATGAACGGTCAGCACCGGCCGCGCCAGTTTGCCAAGGCTCGTCGGCAAATCGCCCTTGCGGATGGCGAAGAAAATATCCTTGAGATGAACCACCCCTTGCGCATGACCGTTTTCATCCAGATAGGGATAGCGGCTGTAGCGGTGCTGGACGATGCGATCGAGATTGTCATCCATGCCGTCGGTTTCCGAGAGCGTCACCGCCTCGTTGA
>Ga0316605_10001167_pt1 | contig 15506 bp, 16 predicted proteins | sample OWC_soil_day20_n_FD_207666 | JGI IMG/M metagenome (GOLD analysis project Ga0316605, IMG submission 207666) | Wetland soil microbial communities from Old Woman Creek delta, Ohio, United States - OWC_soil_day20_noCT | ecosystem: Environmental > Terrestrial > Soil > Wetlands | place: USA: Ohio... | reverse complement strand
CGCGGCGGGCCGCAGAAGCAGGGCAACCGCCTGGCCGGTCTGCTGCGCACCAAGGGCGAACACTAGGAGATGGCCATGTTCACTCTGACACGCGCCGCGGCGCAGCAGATCCAGCAGGCCGCCGCGGCCAGCGCCGCGCAGGACCTGGCCTTGCGCATCGCGGCACGCCAGGCGGCCGACGGCAGCATCGAATACGGCATGGGCTTCGACGAGGCGCAGGACGAAGACCTGCGCCTGTTGCTCGAAGGCGTGGCGGTGGTCATCGCCGACCCGCACCAGCCATTGCTCGAGGACACCACGCTCGACTTCGTCGAATTCGAGCCGGGCGCGTTCAATTTCATCTTCATCCCCGCAGGCAGCGAGTCCCCTGCGTCGGCACCTGCGGCCGGCGGCTGCGGCAGTGGGGGCTGCGTCGGTGGCGGCTGCGGTGGCGGTTCACGCGGTGGTTGAGCCCCAAGCGGGACACTCCTGGAGACAAGCATGAACTCATTCGTCGACATCCCGGCCATGGTAGCGGCCTGCCAAAAGGCCTGCGGCATGGTGCATCTGGTCGGTGCCGGTCCCGGCGATCCCGATCTGCTGACGTTGCGCGCTGCGCGGTTGCTGGCGCAGGCCGACGTCGTCGTCTACGACCACCTGGTCGGTCCGCAGGTGCTGGCATTGATCGGCAACGACGCCGAGCGCGTCTATGTCGGCAAGGAGCGCAGCCGACACAGCATGGCGCAAGCCGACATCAACCAGCTGCTGGTGCGGTTTGCACGCCAGGGCAAGCAGGTGGTGCGCCTCAAGGGCGGCGACCCCTTCGTCTTCGGCCGTGGCGGCGAGGAGCTTCAGGTGCTGGCCGCCGCCGGTGTGTCCTTCGAGGTGGTGCCGGGCATCACTGCCGCCTGCGGCGTGGCCAGCTACGCCGGCATTCCGCTGACGCACCGCGACTATGCGCAAAGCTGTACCTTCGTCACCGGCCACCTGAAGGACGGCAGCTGCGACCTCGACTGGCCGGCGCTCGCGCGCCCGCGCCAGACCGTGGTGATCTACATGGGCCTGTCGGGGCTGGCCACCATCTGCGCGCAGATGATCGCGCACGGGCTGCCGCCGCACTGGCCGGCGGCCGTGGTGGCTCAGGGCACGCTGGACAGCCAGCGCGTGGTCTGTGCCACCCTGGCAACGCTCGCCGATGAGGTGGAACGCGAAGGACTGCAGTCACCCTGCCTGACCATCGTCGGCGAAGTCGTGCGCCTTCACGAAGAACTCGCCTGGTTCCGTGCTCAGCACCGTGCCGCAGCCGAGTACACCGAACTCGCCCCGGCTCAGGCCTGACGCATCATGAGCCCTCGACATCGCCCCCTGCCGCTCGCCCTGTTCGGTCTGATGCTTAGCGCCGCTGTGCCCGCGGCGGCGCAGACGACGCCCGTCGCGATGTCGGCGCCCTGGGCGCAGGCGATGTGCAACGCCTGGAACGCCGATGCCGGCCTGACCGACAAGCTGGTCGAATCGGGCTGGATGAAGAACGATGCCGGCCGCGGCTTCAAGACCATGCAGATCTACCGCGCCGACTGTCCGAAGAGCGGGCGCATCGAACTGCAGATCGCCCTGAGGGAAAACAAGGCCCGATGCGTCTATGGCGGCGCTTCGCGCAGCGAAAAGCTCGACAGCAGCGCCGACTACCTGATGTGGGCCGAATCCTCACGCTGGCGCGAAATGGGTGCCGGCGAGTACGGCCCGATGCGCGCGATGATGTTCGGCCATCTCAACTTCGAAGGCCCGAAGATGGAAGCCATGGGCAACATGGGCCCCTTCGAAGGCTTCTTGCGGCTGGTCGGCAAGGTGCCGGGGGAATGGGGCACGTGCGCCTGAGCACCCCAAGGCCTGCGCCCAAAGGCGTACGCCCCCCGTCCCCACCCCACGCTCACGAAGCGCCGCGACGATGCTGAGCCTGGACGACGCCGGCCAGCTCCTGCGTCGAAGCGCCTTCTTCCGGTCCACCTCGGCCTCGGCCATTCGGGCGCTTTCCGACCATTCGCAACTAGTGCGATTGTCGGCCGGTGAACTGCTGTTCAAGAAGGGCGACCCGGGATCGGCGATGTACTTCATCGTCGACGGCTGTGTTCAGGTGCACCATGCCGAGATGGTGGTCATTCTTCTCGAGAGGGGTGAAGTGTTCGGTGAGGTCGCTGCGCTGTCCAGCGAAACACGCACGGCGTCCGTGAGCGCCAGGACGGACACCGTGCTGCTGAAGCTGGAGCGCGACGCGATCTACGCCACGCTGGCCTCGCACCCGGATGCCGTGCGATCGATGATCGAAGCCCTGTGCCACCGTGAAAGCGAGGTGATCGGCGAAAAGCTCGGGCGCATGATCCAGGCCAGGGTGCTGGAGCACGAGCTGGAGATCGGGCAGAAGATCCAGAGGAACTTCCTGCCTGCGACCATCCCGGCCATGCCGGGCTGGCAGTTGGACGGCATGCTGCAGCCGGCACGCAAGGTGGCTGGGGACTTCTATGACTTCTTCATGGTTCCGGAACTGCAGTGCATGGGCATCGTCATTGGCGACGTCTGCGACAAGGGTGTGGGCGCGGCGCTGTTCATGACGCTGTTTCGCAGCCTGATTCGCTCCGGCGCCTTGTTTGGCGGCCGCACGGAGCGGTCTGCCGGCGACGATGAGCTGGAATGCACACTGCTGCACGCCCTGCGTTCGACCAACCGGTACATCGCGTCGACGCATCGCGGCAGCAGCATGTTTGCATCGGTGTTCTTCGGTCTGATTGTCCCGCCGACCGGGCTCGTCCGCTACATCAACGCCGGACATGAAGCCCCCTGGATCGGCCAGGGCAGCGGGGTACGGACGCAGCTGTCCACGACAGGGCCGGTGGTCGGCCTGTTCGAGGAAGCCGAATACGAAGTGGGCAGTGCCGAGGTTCGGCCGGGCGAATGGCTCTTTGCCTATACCGACGGCGCGACCGACGCCCAGAACGAGGCGGGCGAGGCATTCTCCGAAGACCTGCTGCGCTGCACGGTCGTCCGGGGTGCCGCCAAGGACGCGCCCGTCTTGGAAACCGTCCGCCAGACGCTCGCAGGCTTCATCGGCAAGGCAGACCAGTTCGACGACATCACCATGATCAGCGCCCGCCGCGATTTGCACTGAGCCGCGGCATCTTTTCTTCCCGGCAGTTCCGCAATCTCAACCCGATTCACCCCAGCGTTTTCACAAGGAGGCAAGTGCCATGAGCAATGAACTTCGAATCGCCGTGTCCGAGGAAAAGGGCAACACCCCGGTGACGATCATGTATGTCAGCGGCGACCTGGACTCGAAGACCTACGGCGATCTGGAAACCAAGGCCAGCGATCTCATTGCCGCAGGCGCGAAAAACATTCTTCTCGACCTGCATGAGGTCCACTTCATGGGCAGTGCCGGGCTGCGAGCCATGCACGCCATGTCCGTCAAGCTGAAGGATGCGGGCGGCCAGCTCAAGCTGCTCAACCCGTCGGACCCCGTGGCGCGCGTGTTGAAGACATTGGGCTTCGACCGGTTCTTCGATATTCATGCCACGCGGGATGCCGCTCTGAAAAGCTTCTGACCGAGCTGCGGCGCGCTGCATGCTGGACATGAGCGACGACCGGATCCGTGTCAAGGCGGGTCTTGACGACCTGAGCCTCGTCCGGGCGTTTGTCGAGCGTCATGCCCATTCAGCCGGCTTGTCCCAGGACGGGGCTGCGGAACTGGTCTTGGCAGTCGACGAAGCCGTGTCGAATTGTGTCGAACACGGGTTGCGCGGAACTGAAGGCGAGATCGAAGTCTGCGTCGTGCAGCAGCAGGATGCCCTGCGGGTGATCGTTCGTGACGACGGGGCGCTGTTCGACCCCACGCGGGCCCTCACCGCACCACTGGACGTGTCGCCGCTGGACAGAGCCAGGCCCGGAGGCTTCGGCGTGGAGCTCATGCATCGGCTGGTCGACCAGCTCGACTATCGAATCACGGGCGAGGGGCAGAATGAACTGACCCTGCTGAAAAGACGACCTTAGGCGCTCTGTCGAACAGCATGGGTGGGACCGCGCAGCTGCGAGCCAACGCACCGCGCAGGACCTGCCGGCCCACCGCAGCCAGAACCTTAGCGCGCAGCCTTGCGCGCCGCCTCGCCGACCTGCGCCGCGCCGGCCGGCGTGCCGCGGAACTCCACCGCGAACACCGCCGCCTCGACGCGCGAGCTCAGGTTGAGCTTCGACAGGATGTGGCGCACGTGCAGCTTCACGGTGTCGTGGCTGATGTCCAGTGCGCGCGCGATGGCCTTGTTGCTTTCGCCACGCGACAGGTGGTCGAGGATCTCGCGCTCGCGCTCGGTCAGCGACGCGAACTGGCTGCTGCGCGTGTCCCCCTTCGCACCGGACTGCAGCATCTGCGCCAGTTTCAGCGTCATGGCCGGCGCCACCACCAGTTCGCCGTGGGCCGCACGGCCGATGGCACCGATGACTTCGTCGGGTTCCATGTCCTTGAGCAGGTAGCCGCGCGCGCCGGCGCGCAGCGCAGCCGCCAGGTCCTCCTCGGCATCGCTCATCGTCAGGATGACGATCGGTGTGTCGATGCCCTCCAGGCGCAGACGCCGCGTCAGGCTCAGGCCATCGATCGACGGCATGCGCAGATCGAGCACCAGCAGGTCGGGCCGGTGCTCGCGCAGCAGCGGTGCCACCTGGTCGGCGTCGCCCGTGGCGAAGGCCACCTGCATCCCGCCGCGCCGCTCGAGCAGTTCGGTCAGGCCGTTGCGGCACAGCGCATGGTCATCGACCAGCGCGACGCGAACCGGTGCGCTCATGACGCACCAACCGACGCATCGCTGGGCACCGGAAGGCACAAGCGCACCTGCGTGCCGCCTCCGTCGCGCTGCTGGATGCTCAACGTGCCGCCAAGCCGAAGTGCACGTTCGCGCATGATCTCCAGGCCGAAGTGCGCCGCTTCGAGCTGCGGCACCGCATCGGCAGGCAGGCCTTCGCCGTCGTCCTCGATCACGATCTCGAGCTGCTTCTTCCCGGCTTCGATGCGCACCCAGGCACGGCGCGCGTGCGAATGCTTGGCCACGTTGGCCAGCGCCTCCTGCACGACGTGAAACACCTGCAGCTCCTGGTCGACCGACAGCTTCAGCCGCGCCGCGCGAGGGTCGAGCACCAGTTCGATGCCGGTGCGCTCGCGATGGCCGGCCTGCAACGCCTGCAGCGCATGCAGCAGGCCCTTCGGGTCCATGCGCGTGCGGTAATGCGTCAGGATCTCGCGCAGGCTGGCATGCGCATCGCTGACGGCCTGGCGCAGATCGGCGTGGTAGCCCAGGGCACGCGGCTCGTCATGCTGCAGCAAGGCGTCCTGCAGCAGTGGCAGGCGCATCTTCATGAAGTACAGCGATTGCGCCACGGCGTCGTGCACGTCGTTGGCGAGCATCTGGCGTTCCTGCAGCAGCGCGGCGCGCAGGTGCTCGCGTTCCAGCCGGGCGTTGTGCAGTGCCAGTCCCAGCAGTTCGCCCACCGAACGCAGCACCGCGGCGATGTCCGGACCGGTCTGCGCTTCATCCTCGAAGAACAGGTTGTAGATGCCCAGCACCTTGTCGCGGTGGCGCAACGGCACCGCCAGCAGGCGCTTGAACCGTCGGGCCAGGAATGTGTCCTGGCTGCGCCGCGCGCAGGGTTGCAGATCGCCCGTCCAGACCAGCTCGTCGCCGTGTGCAGCCTGCCCGCAGACGCCGCAATGCCGGTCGACCGAACGTTCGGCCTCGAGCATCTCCTCGGAAAGGCCGATGCTGCCGACCAGACACATGGCCGTGCCGTCCTCGCTGAGGGTGCGCACCGCGCCGGCCTGCGCACCGGACAGCCGCAGCACAGGCACGAGGAAGCGCTGCAGCAGCGCCTCGACGTCGTCGCCGGCGGCCAGCCCGGCGCTGAGCTCGACGAACAGGTCGCCCACCGGGGGCTTTTCTGCCGGCGGGCTGACTTCGGTGGGAATCTCGGTAGTTTCCATGACGGTTCGGCACCGCGGCACCCCAAGGCACGGCGCGGCAGCAGGCGAAGATTGGAAACCAGATTCTGCGCCTAAGCCATCGGTTCGGACCCGACACGACACCTCGGCCCCGGCAACCGCCGCCCGGGCGGCCCTGCTACCCATATGGGCTACGGCCGATAGCCCGTCCCGGCTATAGACGCCGCCAGTGCCGCTTGCGCTAATCGGGGCGCGAGACAAGCCACGTCAGCCGGAATGCCGATCGGTGCGGGTCCGCTGATCGACCACGCGCTAAAGTCCAACAACCAGCATGGCCGCCACACCGATACACGACCCCACACGCGCGCCGTCGGAAAAGTCCGGCACCCAGGTTCGGGACACCACCTGCTACATGTGTGCCTGCCGCTGCGGCATCCGCGTGCACCTGCGCGACGGCGAGGTACGCTACATCGAGGGCAACCCCGATCACCCGCTCAACCAGGGCGTGATCTGCGCCAAGGGTTCGTCCGGCATCATGAAGCAGTACTCGCCGGCGCGGCTGACCAAGCCTCTGCTGCGCAAGCCGGGCAGCGAGCGCGGTGACGGTCAGTTCGTGCCGATCGAATGGGACGAGGCGCTGACGCTGCTCGAGCAGCGGCTGCAAAAGATCCGTGCCACCGACCCGAAGCAGTTTGCGCTGTTCACCGGCCGCGACCAGATGCAGGCCCTGACGGGGCTGTTCGCGCGCCAGTTCGGCACGCCCAACTATGCGGCGCACGGCGGCTTCTGCTCGGTGAACATGGCCGCCGGCATGATTTACACCATCGGCGGCAGCTTCTGGGAGTTCGGCGGGCCGGACCTGGACCGCGCCAAGTTGTTCGTGATGATCGGCACCGCCGAGGACCATCACAGCAACCCGATGAAGATCGCGCTGTCGAAGTTCAAGCGCGCGGGCGGACGCTTCGTCTCGATCAACCCGGTACGCACCGGCTACTCCGCCATCGCCGACGAGTGGGTGCCGATCAAGCCGGGCACGGACGGCGCGCTGCTGCTGGCGCTGATCCACGAGATCATCGCGCTCGGCCTGTACGACCGCGAGTTCCTGGCGCGCTACACCAACGCCGGTCAGCTGGTCAACCAGGACAGCGCCAGCGACCAGTTCGGCATGATGCTGCGCAACGCCCAGGCCACGATCGGCAACCCGCTGCGTCCGGCCAACTTCCTGTGGTGGGACCGCCTGAGCCAGCGTGCCATGGACGACCACAGCGACGGTGCCGACCCGGCGCTGCTGGGCCACTTCAAGCTCGACGACGGCACACCGGCGGTGCCCGCCTTCCAGCTGCTGCAGGAACGCGTCAAAGCCTACACGCCCGAATGGGCCGCCGCCATCACCGGCATCCCGGCCGCGACCATCCGCCGCCTGGCGCACGAGATGGGCATCACCGCACGCGACCAGAAGATCGAGCTGCCGATCGCCTGGACCGATTGCTGGGGCCAGCGCCACGACTCGGTCAAGGGTAACCCGGTGGCCTTCCATGCGATGCGCGGGCTGGCGGCGCATTCGAACGGCTTCCACACCATCCGCTCGCTGGCCATCCTGATGTCGCTGCTGGGCACGATCGACCGGCCCGGCGGCTTCCGCCACAAGGCACCCTATCCGCGCGCGGTGCCGCCGAACGCGCGCCCGCCGAAGGGCCCCGACGCGGTCAAGCCCGACACGCCGCTGAACGGTGCGCCGCTGGGCTGGCCGGAAAGTCCGGACGACCTGTTCGTCGATGCCCAGGGCGGCCCGGTGCGCATCGACAAGGGCTTTTCCTGGGAGCACCCGCTGTCGGCGCATGGGCTGATGCACAACGTCATCACCAACGCCTGGCGGGGTGACCCCTACCCGATCGACACCTTGCTGATCTTCATGGCGAACATGGCGTGGAACTCCACCATGAACACTGTCGAAGTGCGCAAGATGCTGAACGACAAGCGCGAGGACGGCGAGTACAAGATTCCCTTCCTGGTGGTCTGCGATGCCTTCCAGTCGGAGATGACCGCCTATGCCGACCTGGTGCTGCCCGACACCAGCTACCTGGAGCGGCACGACTGCATGTCGATGCTCGACCGGCCGATCTCGGAGTTCGACGGGCCGGTCGATTCGGTGCGCATCCCGGTGCTGCCGCCGATGGGCGAATGCCGGCCGTTCCAGGAGGTGCTGGTCGAGCTGGCGTCGCGACTGAAGTTCCCGGCCTTCGTCACACCCGAGGGCGCGCGCAAGTACCGTGACTATCCCGACTTCATCGTCAACTACGAGACCGCGCCCGGCTCGGGCATCGGCTTCCTCGCCGGCTGGCGCGGCAAGGGCGGCGAGAAGTCGATGCGCGGCGAGCCCAACCCGAAGCAGTGGGAGATGTACGCCAAGAACCACTGCGTCTTCCACCACCGCATGCCGCCCGAACACCAGTACATGCGCAACTGGAACCAGGGCTACATGGCCTGGGCGCAAAGCGTCGGCCTGCGCCGCGACAACGACCCGATCGTGATCCACCTGTACTCGGAGTTCCTGCAGGGCTTCCGCCTCGCGGCGCAGGGCAAGCGCGCCGGCAAGCAGCCGCCCGACGCGCTGCGCAAGCGGGTCGAGACCTACTTCGACCCGCTGCCCTTCTACTACGCGCCGCTTGAGGAGCAGGTCACCGACCGCACGCGTTTCCCATTGAACGCGGTGACGCAGCGGCCGATGGCGATGTATCACTCGTGGGACTCGCAGAACGCCTGGCTGCGCCAGATCCACACCCACAACTACCTGTTCGTCAACCCGCAGGTGGCGCAGGCTGCCGGCATCGCCGACGGCGGCTGGATGTGGGTGGAGTCCCCATGGGGCAAGGTACGCTGCCTGTGCCGCTACTCCGAAGCCGTCGAGCCCGGCACGGTGTGGACCTGGAACGCCATCGGCAAGGCCAAGGGCGCCTGGGGGCTGAGCGAGGATGCCAACGAATCGCAGCGCGGCTTCCTGCTCAACCACCTGATCAGCGAAGAGTTGCCAGGCCAGTTGTCGAACTCCGACCCGATCACCGGCCAGGCCGCCTGGTACGACGTGCGCGTGCGCATCAGCGCCGCCCAGCCCGACGAAGCGGCGATGACTTGGCCGCAGTTCAAGGCCGCGCCGCAAGCCCCCGGCACCGGTGTCGCGCCGCGCTGGCGTGCCTTCTTCGCCGGCAAGGAGGCGAAGAAATGACCCAACTGGCGCATTCGAAGGGCGACCTGTGACCCAGCTCGCATTGGTCATCGACCTCAACGTCTGCGTCGGCTGCCATGCCTGCGTCACCAGTTGCAAGCAGTGGAACACCTCGGGTTCGGCCGGGCCGCTGGTCGACATGGAGCCCTACGGTGCCGACCCGAACGGCACCTTCTTCAACCGCGTGCAGACCTTCGAGGTCGGCGAGTTCCCGAACACGCAGACGGTGCACTTCCCGAAGAGTTGCCTGCATTGCGAGGATCCGCCCTGCGTGCCGGTGTGCCCCACCGGGGCCAGCTACAAGCGTGCCGAGGACGGCATCGTGCTGGTGGACTACGACAAGTGCATCGGCTGCAAGTACTGCTCCTGGGCCTGCCCCTATGGCGCGCGCGAACTCGACGAGAAGCGCCAGGTGATGACCAAGTGCACGCTGTGCGTGGACCGCATCCACGACCCCGCGCTGCCCGAGCGCGAGCGCAAGCCGGCCTGCGTGCTCGCCTGCCCGACCAACGCGCGGTTGTACGGCGACATCCACGACCCCGAGTCGGTGGTCTCGAAAGCCATCCAGGAACGCGCCGGCTACGCGCTGATGCCCGAATGGGGCACGCGCCCGGCCAACCACTACCTGCCGCGGCGACGCACCGAAATCGCGGTGCACCCCGAGGACCTCGAGCGCATCGACAACCCGCTGAAGATCGACGGCCAGCAGCCCGAGCCCGCGCACCGCGAGCCCGGGCGCGAGGACTTCGCCACTTGACATGAATCCCCCCCGAAGCGCCTGCGGCGCTCCCCCCCAGGGGGGCGACGCCAGCGGACCGGCACAGCCGGTTCCGCGGCGTCCGCTCCATCGTGACGGGTTCCTTTGTCGCTGGTGCCGCGTCGCCGCCGCGGCATATTGAAATCGAAGCGAGTGCGCGCATGAAACCCGCCTTCTCCGTCATCTTCCTGACCACGCTGATCGGCGCCGGCCAGGGCCTGTTCCTGGCGCTGTTCGCCGCCGAGCTGTCCGGCGCCGCGGCCGACGCAGCGGACTTCCAGGTCGCTGGCAGCGTGCTCGCGCTGGTCCTGTGCGGCCTGGGGCTGGTGGCCTCGTTCTTCCATCTCGGCCACCCGGAGCGCGCCTGGCGCAGCGCCGCGATGTGGCGCACCTCATGGTTGTCGCGCGAGGTCATCGCGCTGCCGCTGTTCATGCTCGGCTTGCTGGTCTACGGCCTGGCGCAGTACCTGGGCTGGCCCTCGATCCCCGTCATCGGCGCGGTCGCTGCGTTGCTGTGCCTGGCGCTGTTCGTCTGCACTGCCATGGTCTACATGTCGATCCGTTTCCTGCAAGAGTGGGCCAGTCCGCTGACGCTGGCCAACTATGTGCTGTTCGGCAGCGCCTCGGGGTTCACGCTGGCCACGCTGCTGGCCACACTGTTCGAATCGGCGTGGCCGCTGGTGCAGCCCTTCGCTTGGGCCGCGGCGGCCTTCACGCTGGCCGCGCTCGTCACACGCACTGCCTCGCTGCGCCGCAATGCACGGCTCAAGCCGATGTCCAGCCTGCAGACCGCCATCGGCATCAAGCATCCGCGCATCGTGCAGAAGGCGCAGGGCTTCATGGGCGGCTCGTTCAACACGCGCGAGTTCTTCCACGGCCGCAGCATCGAATGGCTGCGTGGCGTGAAGTGGGCCTTCCTGCTGCTCGTCTTCCCGCTGCCGCTGCTGTGCCTGGCCGTCGGCGTGTCGGCGGGCTCGACCCTGCTGCTGGCACTGGCCTTCGTGCTGCAGTACCTCGGGCTGCTGGCCGAGCGCTGGTTCTTCCTGGCGCAGGCGCGGCATCCGCAGAACCTCTATTACCAGACGATCTCCTGAATCCTCGGACGACGCCGTACCATGCCATCAACTACACAACACACCCTCACCAGATCGACGCGCGCCACCATCGTGTTGGCGCTGATCGGGGCGAGCCTGGGAGCCTGGGCCGACGAAGCGGCCTGGGTGAACGAGGCTCGACAGGTCGCCAGTCAGGTTCCGCCCAAGCTCTTGGCCACCTTGACTGCGGCCATCGACAAGGACGGTGCGGCGGGTGCCATCGCGGTGTGCCGCGATGAAGCGCCGAAATTGGCCAAGGCGGCCTCGGAACAAAGCGGCTGGAACATCCGGCGCGTGAGCCTGCGGCCGCGCAATCCGAAGGCCGTGCCCGACGCCTGGGAACGGGTGGCGCTGGAAGACCTCGATCGTCGCGCCGCCGCCGGTGAAGGGCCCGCCAAACTGGAAAAGGCCGAAGTGATCGTCGAGGACGGAAAGCAGGTGCAGCGCTACATGCGCGCCTTGCCGACGCAACAGCTTTGCTTGTCCTGCCACGGCGCCGCCTCCAGCCTGAGCCCCGCCGTCTCGGCGCAACTGAACGCGCTCTATCCGGCCGACCAGGCCGTGGGCTACCGGGTCGGCGACATCCGCGGTGCCATGACGATCAAACGGGCTCAATAGGGCCGGCCCAGCCATGCCGCATGCGATGAGTGTGTCTCGGTATCGGGCGCGCCGTCTGGGTCTGCCCGGCCTGCTGCTCGTGCCGTGGCTGGCGCTGCCGACGCAGGCCTGGGCGGCGGCCGGCTCCGGCACGGCCGTGGCTTGGTGGGTGTGGCCGCTGGCGCTGTTCATCGCCTGCTTCCTGATGGGCATCGTCGCAGTACCGGCCGGCATCGGCGGCGGCACGCTGTTCGTGCCGATCGTCGGCAGCTTCTTCCCCTTCCACCTCGATTTCGTTCGCGGCGCCGGCCTGCTGGTCGCGCTGGCCAGTGCCCTGTCTGCCGGGCCGACGCTGCTGCGCGGCGGTCTCGGCAGCCTGCGCCTGGCGCTGCCTTTGGCGGTGCTGGCCTCGGCCTCGTCGATCGGCGGCGCGATGCTCGGCTTGGCGATGCCGGCCAACCTGGTGCAGATCCTGCTGGGTGGGGTGGTGCTGGGCATCGTGGTGCTGATGCTGGTGTCGAAGCGTTCCGAATTTCCGCAGGTCGCGCAGCCGGACGCGCTGTCGCAGGCCCTGGCGTTGAACGGTGTTTTCATCGACGGGGCTTCGGGCCGCAGCGTGCACTGGCAGGTGCACCGCACCGTGCCGGGCCTGCTGGTCTTCCTGGGCATCGGCGTGCTGGCGGGCATGTTCGGCATCGGCGCCGGCTGGGCCAACGTGCCGGCCCTGAACCTGCTGATGGGAGCACCGCTCAAGGTCTCGGCCGGCACCTCGGGCGTGGTGCTGTCGCTGGTCGATTCGTCGGCCGCGTGGGTCTACATCAATCGCGGTGCAGTGCTGCCGATGATCGCGGTGCCGTCGGTGGTGGGCATGATGCTCGGCGCACGCATCGGCGCGCGGCTGCTCGACGTGCTCAAGGGCTCGGTCATCCGGCGCATGGTGATCACGGTGCTGCTCTTCGCCGGATTGCGGGCGCTGCTGAAGGGCACCGGGGTGTGGCCATGAACACGGCGAACCCCGCCCCGGCGTTGCAGCCGCTCGAACAAATGCTCTACGCCAGCCTGCTCACCTGGGGCACGCGGCTGGGCTTGTTCGTGCTGGTGGCGAGTTTTGCCGCCTATGTGCTCGGCCTGGCCGACGCTCAGGTGCCGGTGGACCGCCTGCCGGAGCTTTGGCACCACCCTGTCGCGCGCTATCTCGAGCTGACCCAGACGCCCACCGGCTGGGGCTGGCTGGCACTGGTCCACAAGGGTGACGTGGCCGGGCTGGCCGGCATCGCGATCCTCGCCGGCTGCTCGCTGGTGTGCCTGCTCGCGCTGGTGCCGCTGTACCTGCGGCGCGGCGACAAGGCCTACGCCGCGCTGTGCCTGGCCGAGGTGGCGGTGGTGCTGCTGGCGGCCTCGGGCTGGATCTCGGGCGGGCATTGAGCATGGCCACGGTCTTCGCGCGCCCGTTGCTGGCCACCGAACACGGCGAGTTCGACATCGGCGCCGAGACGCTGGCCTTCGCGCTGGCGCGGCACTGCCGGCTGGCGTTGGCGGGGGTGCTGCCGCTCGTCAGCAACCCGGAGTTCGAGGCGGTGGCGCCGCAACTCGCGGCCAAGGCCGATGCCGAGGCGGCCACCAAGCGCAAGAGCCTGGCATCGCGCGCCCGAGCGGAGGGTGTGGACTTCGAGTTGAAGGTGCGCCGCGGCAGCGAACCCTATGTCGAGATCGTCGAGGAAGCGCGTGAGCGCGCCGCCGACCTGATCGTGATCCGCCGCCGCGGCCAGCGTGGCTTCCTGGCCAACCTGCTGGTCGGCGAAATGGTGAGCAAGGTCGTTGCGCATTCGCCCTGCAGCGTGCTCATCGCGCCGCGTGGCGCGCGCATGTGGTCGAAGCGGGTGCTCGTCGGCATCGACCCGCAGGCGCCCGACAAGACCATGCTGGCGTGCGCCGCGGCACTCGCGGCCGACTGCGCGCTGCCGCTGCGCGTGGCTTGCGTGGCCGCGAACGAGGCCGCACGTGCGCCGGCCGAGCAGGCGCTGGCCACGGCACTGCAGCAGGCGCGAAGCCTCGGCGCCGAGGTCGACGGCGAGGTGCGGGTCGGGCGTGCCTACCAGGAGCTGATGCAGGCGGCGCAGGTCTGCGCAGCCGACCTGCTGGTGGTGGCACGCCACCGCGACGATGCGCTGGGGCGGGCGTGGATCGGCGGCGTGGCGCAGAAGGTGATCGGGCTGACGGAATGTCCGGTGCTCGTGCATATGAACAACCCGAGGACACCGCCAACATGAGCGACGCGTTGAACTACCTGGTCAAGGCCCGACCCGAGGCGATGACGCACTACTTCGCCTTCCTGAAGGATGCCGGCAAGCACCTCGACCCGAAGACGCGCGACCTGATCTCGGTGATCACCAAGGTGCATGCGCAGACCGAGCGGGGTTTCCGCCAGTACCTGGGTCGCGCACTGCGCGACGGCTGCACGCCGATGGAAGTGCTGGACGCGCTGCTGATGGCCTTTCCCGCTCTCGGCCTGGCAAAGATCGTCTGGGCGGTGGACATCATCCTGGCGATGAACCTCCCCGAGTTCAAGCCCGAGGCCATGAGCTCGAAGGGCCAATGGCACGACGTGATGGCCGCCGCCGAGTTGAAGCCCGGCGAGGTGCAGCGCGTGGACTGCGATGGCCGCGGCTTGTTCGTCTACCGCGACAAGAAGGACATCCGCGTCTACGACAGCCGCTGTCCGCACCAGAGCACCAACATCCCGCACCTGGCACTCGACGGCCTCACGCTCACCTGCCCGAAGCACGAGTGGGCCTTCGATGTGAGCACCGGCGAGTGCATCAAGAAGGGCAACAGCCCGCTGCGGCGCTGGGAGTCCAAGGTCGTGAAGGGCCGATTGCTCGCCCTCTGGTAGTCGCGCTCGCGAACTCGTTGCATCCCCCACTTGGCCCATATCCACAGGAGACAAGCATGAATTCAAGGCATCAAGGGAAAGCCAAACACTTCACACTCACGCCACTGTGCCTGCTGCTGGTCGGCACGGCGGCCCAGGCCACCGACGGCTATTTCGCCAACGGCTACGGCATGAGCTCGATCGGCATGGGCGGCGCGGCGGTGGCCGTGTCGCTGGAGCCTTTCGGCGGTGCGGTCAATCCCGGCGCGATGAGCTTTCTCGGCAACCAATGGCAAGCCGGCCTGAGTTGGTTCAGCCCCGATCGCGATGCCTCGCGCAGCGGTTCCGGCCCGGCCGGCCTGGACGGCAGTGCCACCAGCGGCAGCACCAACTTCTTCATTCCCGAGTTCGGCGTCAACTGGAAGTACAGCCCCGAGCTGGCCTTTGGGCTGACGGTCTACGGCAACGGCGGCATGAACACCAACTTCCCCGGCGGGCAGATTCCCGCGGCCAGTGCCTGCGCCAACTTCAACCCCGGTCAGGCGGCCTACAACCTGCTGTGCGGCACCGGCAATCTCGGCGTCGACCTGATGCAGCTGATGATCGCCCCCTATGTGTCGTGGCAGTTCACCAAGGGTCACTCGATCGGCATCGCGCCGACGCTGGCTTACCAGCGCTTCGAGGCCAACGGCCTGCAGGCCTTCGACAACCCGGCGCTGTCCACGAAGCCCGGCAGCGTCACCAACAACGGCTACAGCGATTCCTGGGGCGGTGGCGTGCGCATCGGCTACATGGGCCAGATCAACGAGATGTTCTCGGTGGGCGCCGCCTATGCCACGAAGATGAGCATGGGCGAATTCGACGAGTATGCCGGCCTGTATGCGCAAGGCGGCAAGTTCGACATTCCATCGAACTTCACCCTCGGCGCGGCGCTGCGGCCAACCGAACAATGGCTGCTGGCGCTCGACTTCCAGCGCATCTACTACAGCGACTCGAAGTCGGTGAGCAACCCC
>Ga0316605_10001165_pt1 | contig 15534 bp, 11 predicted proteins | sample OWC_soil_day20_n_FD_207666 | JGI IMG/M metagenome (GOLD analysis project Ga0316605, IMG submission 207666) | Wetland soil microbial communities from Old Woman Creek delta, Ohio, United States - OWC_soil_day20_noCT | ecosystem: Environmental > Terrestrial > Soil > Wetlands | place: USA: Ohio... | reverse complement strand
CCCGGACCGTGTATCTTCAGCGTCAGCGGCATCGTAAAGAGGGACCAGTCCAGTGATTGCTCCTGCGTGAGCGTCACGATGAGGCTGTCTCCTGTCCACAGCTGCCTGACACCATAGATCGGCCAGCCCTTCCCATAGATCCACTGCTGGAAGAACCAGTCCATGGCAACACCCGTGACCGAATCGACGGCTGCCTGGAAGTCCGCCGTTGTGGCATTCCCCCCGCTATGCTTCGCCCGGTATTCCCGGAGTATGCGGAAAAACAGCGAGTCTCCCACGACACCCCGGAGTGTGTGGAGCACCCACGAACCTTTGCCGTAGACGACATCGTCGAAGAGATTGAATCCCTGAGTCACCGGATCGTACACCGCCCCCTCCCACGAGCTGTACATAAAGTGCAGATGTGCCTCCTCCATGTACGATTTGAGTGCGGGCCTCCCTCCTTTGTGCTCTGCCCACAGCGCCTCGCTGTAGGAGGCGAAGCTTTCATTGAGCCAGATATCCGGCCAGGTCGCACACGTCACGAGGTCTCCCCACCACTGATGGGCCAGCTCATGCACCACCACCTGCTCATCCGTTTTCAGATACCGGTTCAATGTTGTTATTGTCTGGTGCTCCATGCCGCCGTACCCGAACGGGACAACTGCCGTCATGCCGTATTTGTCGAACGGGTACGGACCGAATAGTGAGGACAATGCTTCGACCATGGACCGGACAGTCGGGAGGTACTGTGCGGTTTCCAGTGAATCAGGTGGCCAGACGTAGTACTGGAGCGGGATCGTGTCACCGGGGGCACGGACAAAGGGGAGCGTCGCTACGGTGAAACGGGACGCCGTGACACTCATCAGATACGGCGCAATTGGATGGGATTCGTGCCAGTGCCACGTCACGTTCCCAGCAGGGCCAGGCGTGACGGACACAAGCTTCCCGTTTGAGGCAGCGACGTATCCTGAGGGGACCGTAATCCTCAGCTCCGCCGTGGCCTTGTCCCAGGGCTCGTCGTGGCACGGCATCCAGTACCGTGCGTCTGAAGGCTCTGACATGGTATAGCCGAGGTTGGACGGAATCCCCAGCGTGTCAAGAAAGAAGTAGTACCCCCACCGGGATCCGGGACGGCTGACGCCGGGCAAGCGCCGATAGTCAATCCGCACTGTCAGACTCTCGCCGGGCATGAAGAGGCGCCCCGCCGGATGGACGATGGCCACCTTCTCATGTACAGAATCTCTCTCAACCGTGCACCGTGTGCCGTTCACAAACGCCGAATCGATGTCGAGCTGTGCGGAATGAACAGGTATCCGGTCTGTTCCCCCTCCCGCAGCCGGCGGGATCCGTACCTGCATCGTCATCCTCCCCCCGAGAAATCCGTCTGTCATGCCAAGCGTGATGGCAAGATCGTAGTGCAACACATCAATGCCACTGTCTGCTGGTGTGGAGAACGGGCTGGAAGATTTGCGATCGGACAGGGTCTGCTTGCTGAAGCCAGTCTGCCCATTTCCCCATCCGCAGATGCCGGACATCACGACCAACACCGTCAGCACGGACACACGCTTCAGCAACGCGTGCCACCGGACGAACGGGCGCACAGAGTCAACGAGAAAATCGGGCATACAGGGCTTTCCCATTTGCCACAAGAAGTCCCGTGAAGACCATCGCCGCGCCAGCGAAGACGCCCGAAGGCATCCGCTCCTTGAGCACCAGGAAGCCGAGGAGGACGGCGACGATGGGATTGATAAAGCTCGAGAGCGACAGGTAGACCGCATCGATCCGCTTGAGCAGCCAGTAGTTTGCGACAAATGTCACGACTGAACCAATCACCGTCAGATACAACAGCGATACAACCGCTGCGCTCGTCCAGGTTGCGCTCAGATCACTCTCCACGACTGCACTGAGCGCCAGAAGCATCACACTGCCCATGGCCATGCCGACGAAGTTCATCGCGATGGGACTCACCGGATCGCCGACTTTCTTGATGATGATCAGCGCCAGAGCCTGAAGAAACGTGCTGACGATCATGGCAGCCATGCCGAGAAACGCCCGGGGATCGGAGATGGATGTCTCTGCAGAAAATATGATCACCACACCGGCAAATCCAAGAAGCACGGCAATGATCTTGAACACTGTGAGGGGCTCGTCGCGCAGCATCAGATGCGACAGGAGGGCGACCCAGAGCGGGTAGGATCCGAACAAAATGCTGCTCAATCCGGTCGGGATGTATTGCTGCCCCCAGTACACCAGCGCAAAGGGAATGCCGACGGTGAGGACCCCCAGCGAAAGGTAAACGTTCCGGGCATCTTTTGTCCGCGGCACAGGGATGTGACGGATCCGGACGATCCCGTACAGGATCACAGCCGCGAGACTGCAGCGGATTCCGGCGGAGAGGAACGGCGGGATGGTCTCAAGACCAATCCGGATGGCCAGCCATGTGGTCCCCCACACTGTCGAAATGATGGCGAAGGCTATCCATATCATTGTCCGTTCAGATTTTGCCATGGGAAAAATATACCGAATTCCTGAGAAAGAAGGCAGGGGATGGATGCCGGCAACAGACAGACGCCGGCACCCTTGACCAGCTATCCAGGACTTCGGCACGTTGACCTTTTCCCGGAATGTATCCACATTGTCGGAGATACGAGGAGGAGGCTATGGCGCGTGCGGGGTTGGTGGCCGCGTTGATGTCTATCGTGATGTTGTGTATCGTGATGCCCGGGATGCTGTTCGCGCAGGGAAGATATTACATCAGCCGCCACGTCACGCTCCCGGTGCGCCTGGTGTTCACCCCGTCAAGCGCGATGCCCGTTGCCGTGAACCGTGAGGACGTCAAAGCAATCGGCATGGGAAGAGCACAGGTCGCACTCGGCACGTCCTTCACTGCCCTCACCTATAACCCCGCGCTGCTCGCACGCGACCGTTTCGCACTCGAGGTTCCGAGCCTTCAAGCCAGTCTTCCTGCGGAGACCTATGACGCCGTGCTGTTCCTTCAGGACAACATCGAGGAGTTCAAACAAGCGTTCTTCCTGACCGACGTCCGCGATGGCATCAACCAGTTCAACGGGGCGGCGACAAATCAGGACCGGCTGAACGCACTGTATCGTATCCAGCAGGGCCTTCAGTTTCCGCGCGGGCTCCTCGACAACGTCATCGGCCCGAGCACGAGCCCGAAAACACACGGCGTTCTCGTCATTCCTTCAATCACCGCGCAGTTCGGGCACTGGGGCGTCGCCCTGCATGCCAACCTGCAGTCCGGCTTCCAGGTGATACAGAGCAGCACGTTCGAGGCTCTTTCCGCGATCCAGATCCCGACCACGCTGGATGACCGCGCGGCAATTGCACGCGCTCTGACACAGCTCGCCGCTGTGCTTCAGACAATCACCAACAATGATGGGTCGTTCTCCCTCGATGAGGCCCTGCCAAAGGCCTTTGCGGTGTCGTATCTGGATATCGTCGGCACTGTGGGATACGGGCAGCCGGTCACACCCGATCTCAGCGTTGGCGCCGCACTGAAGGTGATCAACCGGCGGTTCTCCACGAAGCGGATGGCAGCAGACACGTTCGACGAAATCCTCACCGAGGTGCGCAAGGACTTTGCGGCGAACATCACGGGGATCACGTTTGATGTGGGAGGCTTGTACCGTTTCTCCAAACCCGGCATAGAGGTGGGCCTCTCGGTGCAGAACATCCTTCCGTTCAAGACCATCACCTCATCCATGAACGCCGAGTTCGCCCAATCGACGATCTCCTATGACCGCGATCTGGACGGGCAGATCATCACGGATGCGGCGGGGGATACAGCGCTGGTCCATACGGAGCAGAGGCTCCGCTTCGACCACCCCTTCGAACTCCAGCTCCCTGTGATCGTCAATATAGGAGCCAGTTATGCCATCACACCCGAATGGAATGTCGCAATCGATGTGACCGACCTTGCACGGCAGGACATCCGGTACGAGAACTACTTCGACCGGCTCCGGTGCGGTACTGAATACCGCCTCGAGGCAATGGAACAAGTGCTGGGGATTACAGGGAGGATCGGGATGGCGGACAGGCAGTGGACACTCGGACTCGGATTCAACGTGTTTCGCGTGCTGCAGGTCGATGCGGCATACGCACACGACAGCTACGTAAACGCCCGCTCATACTTCCTTCAGGCCCGGCTGGGTTGGTAGGGGAACTGCGCATTCTTCAGGGGAGCCCCGTGGCAATCGAGAGTTGCGCCGCTCGGTATCGGACCTCTTACGAATTCAGCGCAGCTGACGGGCGCGTTCGCCCACTCTGCGGTTGAGCCTCCTCCGGGCCCGGCGCCTCAGGGCGTCTCCCCGCCGCCGTAACCCAGACGCTGAAGCCATTCCGGTTTCTCACGCCACTTCTCGCGCACTTTGACGTGCAGCTCGAGGAAGACCGGGTGCCCCAGGAACCCCTCGATATCCTTGCGGGCCTGACCGCCGAGCTCCTTGAGCATTGCCCCCTTTTTCCCGATCAGGATCCCCTTCTGGGAATCCCGTTCCACGTAGATGTCCGCCGCAATGAACCACTTCCCATGGGCGCGCTCCTTGAACTCCAGCACCTCCACGGTGGTGGCGTAGGGCACTTCTTCATGGCATGCGCGGAAGACCTTCTCACGGATGATCTCCGAGACAAAGAACCGTTCGCTCTGCTCGCTGACGATATCCGGAGGGTAGAGAGGAGGATGCACGGGAAGCAGAGGGATGAGCGTCTTCTGCAGATCCTGCGTTCCTTCGCCGGTCAGTGCGGAAATCGGGAAGATCTCGCGGAAGGGAAAAGCGTGTGAATAGAATTCAATGACCGGCAGGAGCATCGACTTTTCCACAAGGTCGATCTTGTTGATGACCAGGATGACCGGCTTCCGGAGTTCCTGCAGCCGCCGGAACGCTTCGGCATGTGCAAGGTCGGATCCGGTCTTGGGGTCGAGTGCGTCGATCATGAACAGCAGCACATCAGCGTCAGCAATGGCCCGGCCGGCAAACTGCATCATCGCCTCCTGGAGAAGATAGCGCGGCTTGATGATGCCGGGAGTATCGAGGAAGATGATCTGGTGAGTTTCCTCGGTCAGGATGCCGAGGATCCGGTGCCGGGTGGTTTGTGGTTTGCTGCTGACAATGGAAATCTTCTGTTTGAGGATCCGGTTGAGGAGTGTCGATTTGCCGACATTCGGCTCACCCATGATGGTCACGTATCCCGCCCGGAACGAGGGTCCTCCGAACGGTCCAGCCGGTTCTTCATGCACTACGGAGTCGATCGCGCCCCTCCTTCATCCATTCCATCACCAAAGAGAATCCTTGATTTTCTAGACACACGTTTCAGACTCCTGTTCTACAGCGCCGCTTCTCCAGACTCTCCCGTCCTCACGCGCACCGCGTCCTCCACTGCCATGACGAAGATTTTGCCGTCACCGACCTGCCCGGTCTTCGCCGTTCGCACGATGGTGTCCACCACCTGTGCTTCAAGGCTATCCGGCACCACCACTTCCAGTTTGATCTTTGGCAGAAAGTCGATCTGATACTCCGACCCCCGGTACAGTTCCGTGTGGCCCTTCTGCCGGCCGTACCCCTTCACTTCCGTCAGTGTCATTCCTTTCACACCGATCTCCGCCAAAGCCTCGCGGACATCATCAATTCGGAACGGTCGGATGATTGCCTCGATTTTCTTCATTGCGTTGGGCCCTTGTGGTGATCAACGAGATCGTTCATCGTCCATGACACTGTTTGTACTTCTTGCCGCTGCCGCACGGACAGGGGTCATTGCGACCGATTTTCTCGCCCACATGGATCGGCGTGGGTTTCCCCGCGCGCGGCGGCTGGTCCGGACCCCCAGGCATACCTGCTGCGGCTCCGGGTGCTGGTTCACGGTTCGGACGGTATCCCATGCCTTCGGTGGCATCATGAGAGATGCGCATCTGTTGGGGCCGCTGGGGTCCGCGTAGCGGCAGCTGCTGAGCCTGCGCCGGATAGAGCCGGAACACCGACGTGACGGCCTCGGCGTTGATCAGATCCAGCAGCACCATGAACATCCCGAAGGCTTCGGTCTTGTACTCAACCAGCGGGTCTTTCTGGCCGTAGGCCCGGAGGTGGATCCCCTCCTTGAGATCGTCCATCTCCCGCAGGTGGTCTTTCCATTTCTCATCGATGACCTGCAGGACCACCATTTTTTCGATTTGCCCCATCATCTCGGGGCCGAGCCGTTCCTCTTTCCTGCGGTAGAACTCCGCGGCTGCCTTGATGATTTCCTGGGTGACGCCGGCCTTTCCAAGCTCCTGCCAACGCTCCGGCGTGATGGGGAAATCCACGAGGAGCCCCACCCGGAGTTCGTCCTGGAGCGCCTGGATGTCGCCATTCTCGTAGTACTTGTCCGTCAGCTTGGTCGCAAAATCGTCGACGAGGTCGAGGATATCTTCTCTGATCCGGTCGGACACGAGGGCCTTGCGGCGGCGGGTATAAATAACCTCCCGCTGCTGGTTCATCACGTTGTCATATTCCAGCAGGCGTTTACGGATGCCGAAGTTGTTCTCTTCGACTTTTTTCTGCGCGCGCTCGACGGAGCGGGTGATCATCCGGTGCTGGATAACCTCCCCGTCCTTCAGACCCATCCGCTCCATGATCCCGGCAATCCGGTCGCTTCCGAAGAGCCGCATCAGATCATCTTCAAGGGAAAGGAAGAATTGCGAGGACCCCGGATCGCCCTGCCGTCCGGAACGGCCGCGCAGCTGACGGTCGATACGTCGCGCCTCGTGCCGTTCGGTGCCGATGATGTGCAGCCCGCCGGCTTCCCGCACGCCCGGTCCAAGCTTGATGTCTGTACCGCGCCCGGCCATGTTCGTGGCAATGGTGATGGCGCCCGGGAGGCCCGCGTGGGCCACGATTTCCGCTTCGCGCTGGTGCTGCTTGGCATTCAACACGTTGTGCGCGATGTTCTTGCGCTTCAACATTCTGCTGATCGTCTCGGAGACTTCCACGCTCGTGGTTCCGACCAGCACCGGGCGGCTTAGCGCACGCATGCGTTCGATCTCTTCCGTCAGCGCATTGTACTTCTCACGCTTGGTCTTGTAGATGAAATCGTCAATGTCCGTCCGGACCATGGGCCGGTTGGTCGGTACGACCACCACATCCAGTTTGTAGATATCGAAAAACTCACCCGCCTCGGTCTCGGCGGTACCCGTCATGCCCGCAAGTTTCTTGTACAGGCGGAAGTAGTTCTGCAGCGTGATGGTGGCCAGCGTCTGCATATCCCGCTCGACCTTCACGCCTTCCTTGGCCTCGATTGCCTGATGCAGGCCGTCGGAATAGCGCCGTCCGGGCAGCAGTCGGCCGGTGAACTCATCCACAATCATGACCTTGCCATCGTCGCTGACGACATACTCGTCGTCTTTTTCGTACAACGAGTAGGCGCGCAACAGCTGCGTGACGGTATGAATGCGATCGCTCCGCTCCGAATACAGAAGGTTCAGCTCGTCCTTCTTCTGCCGCTTCTGGTCCGCTGTGAGCTCGCTGTCATGCTCGAGGATGCTGAATTCCGTGCCCAGATCAGGCAGCACGAAGAAATCCTTGTCACCGACGATCGGCATGACATAGGCACGCCCTTTCTCGGTCAGACTGATCTGGTGGTTCTTCTCGTCGATTGCATAGTACAACTCATCGTCGATCTCGTGCATGCGACGTGACTGATCGCGCAGGTACTCACTCTCTGTCTGCTGCACCAGCTTTTTGTGCGCAGGGTCGCTGAACACCTTCATCAGGCGCGGGTGCTTGGGCAGGCCGCGCGAAGCCCGGAGCAGATGCACGCCGGCTTCCTCGGTCTTCCCTTCCTCCAGCAGCCGCTCCGCCTCGGCCACGATCTTGGCAATGAAGGTCTTCTGGGCGTTGACGATCCGCTCAACCGCGGGCTTCATTTCATTGAACTTGTGGTCTTCACTCTTGGTCGGACCGCTGATGATGAGCGGGGTTCTGGCTTCATCAATCAGGACCGAATCGACCTCGTCCACAATGGCATAGTAGTGCTCGCGCTGGACCAGGTCGATCTTGTCCACCACCATGTTGTCGCGAAGGTAGTCGAACCCGAACTCGTTGTTGGTTCCGTACGTAATATCACAGGCATACTCCCGGCGCCGCTGGGCGGAATCCATGGTGTTCTGGATACACCCGATGGTAAGACCCAGGAAGGAATAGACCTGTCCCATCCAGACGCTGTCGCGCTTGGCCAGGTAATCGTTGACCGTGACCAGGTGGACGCCGCGTGCCGGGAGCGCGTTGAGGTAGATCGGCATTGTCGCCACGAGGGTCTTCCCTTCGCCGGTCGCCATTTCGGCGATCCTCCCCTGGTGCAGCACCATGCCGCCGACAAGCTGAACGTCGAATGGTACCATGTCCCACACCGAAGGATGACCGAGCAGATCAAATGTCCATCCCCGGTCCTTCATGCGCTGGCAGGCATCCTTCACTGCTGCAAATGCCTCCGGGAGCAGCTCGTCCAGGACTTCAGCCGTGACTTCATCCCGTTCTTTCTCCAGATCAGCGATCTGGTCCAGGATGCGTTCACGCTCCGCCCCTTCAAGCGCGTCAGGAAGCTGCTTCCGGAGTCCTGCAATCTGCTCTTCCGTTTCGTGGATTGCTTCACGGATGCGGCCGCGGAATTCCTCTGTCTTGCCACGGAGCTGTTCGTCGGAGAGTTCCGCGTATGCCTTCGCGTGATCGTTGATTTGGGCAACGACCGGCAGAAGACCCTTGACGTCCTTTTCGTGTTTGCTACCGAAGAATTTCCGGAGAATTCCCAGCATCGTCAGTCACCAGCGTTATGATTGTAGTTTGTAAATATAGCGACATTCCGAATGGCAAGCAATCAGTTGCATTTTCGGTAAAACTTCATGAATTTGAGCACCAACGTCATGTTTACACCCCCCCGGAGAGAACCTCATGCTGCGTTTCCTGTCCGTTGCAATCGTCGCGTTGACCGTCCTGGGATGTGCGGGCACACAACTGGCCACGCTGAATCCTCCCCCGCCGATGGCGACCCTGAGCGTAGCATCCTCGCCTGCGCTGAAGAGCCAGATCGACGCCCTGCTCGCTGACTCCCTCTTTCCGCCGTCGAATGTCAGCGTCAAGATCGTCTCGCTGACGCGCAAGAGGGAGCTGTACTCGCTCAATGAGCGCATGCTGTTCAATCCGGCGTCCAACCAGAAGCTCTTCACGTCCGCCGCGGCACTGCACTATCTTGGCAAGGACGCGGTTTTTCCGACCGTCGTCACCGCCGACACGGGGAACAACCGGATCGTGATCACCGGATATGGCGATCCGATTCTCTCGACTGCCGACATGGATTCCATAGCACGCCTCTGCGTTGCAGCCCTTCCGCAGGGGCGGACATGGGATGTCGGGGTGGATGTCCGCTTTTTCGACAGCCTGTACTGGGGCGCAGGGTGGACGTGGGACGAGGAGCCCGAAGCATACGGCATGTTTCTCTCCCCCCTCATGCTGAACAACAACACCGTCACGGTCGACGTCATCCCGTCGTCCACCCCGGGCGCTCCTCCCCTGGTCATGGTTGATCCCCCGACTTCGTACACTCCAGTGGAAAACACCGCAGTGACCATTGCGGATTCCGTCACTGTCCCCCTCCAGGTCACCCGCAGGTGGCAGGAACGGTCCAATACCATTACCGTCCGGGGACAGATGGGTCTGCAGTGGCGGACCCGCAGGGATCAGTTGAGCGTCTGGCGCCCTGAACTCTATGCCGGAACAGTGTTCGCCGAACGGCTGAAGTACCACGGCCTGCAGGTGAACCGGGTCGCTATTGATTCCTCCTCCGCAGCCTCCCCTGTCGTCTGCACATATGAACACCGCATCGATACCGTCCTGACATTCCTGAACAAGGTCAGCGATAACCTTTCCGCAGAAGCCGCCCTGAAAACCATCGCTGCGCGCCGCCACGGTGTTCCGGGATCGGCACGTTTGGGAGCCAGTCTCCTGTATGAATTCCTCGCACAGACCGGAATCGATACCAATGCCATTGCCATCGCGGACGGCTCCGGCCTGTCGCGATACAATCTCACGTCCACCGGAACAATCATCCGTCTGCTCGAGCGAATGTACGCGGACTCAGCGCTCTTCCCGGTTTTCTACAAGACACTGCCTATCGCCGGGGTGGATGGAACGATCGGGAGCAGGATGAAGGGGACACGTGCGGAGGGAAACCTGCACGCAAAGACCGGAACGTTGAGCGGTGTGACGGCGCTCTCAGGATACGTGCAGACGCTCGACGGGGAGTGGCTCGCGTTCTCGATTCTGATGCAGAGCTATCCGGGAAGCTCGCGCGCCTACCGCGCGGTGCAGGACCGGATCGGGGCGCTCCTGGCGGGATCCAGCAAACTGGAATAGGTCCGCACACCCGTACCAAACAAACAGATTCGCAGAAATATTCTCATCTCTGGTATCACGGACATGCACTCCTTCGTGAAACCAGCGCAGCCCTTCGTGAGACCAAGGCAGTCCTTCGTGAGACCGGAGAGGAACAATGTCACCTTTGAGACCACCAAGGATGCCGTTCACCTGAGAATGAACGGACCGTGATCCCCGCCGCACAGTGCTACTCACCCCCTGACGACTGAGGAGACAGGAAGATCGCACCGAGCGGGGGAATCACCAGCCGCAACGACTGTCCGTGCCCGTGAGACGGCCATGGCTCGGTCCATACGCCGCCGAAATTCCCGACGTTTGACCCGCCGTAGACCTCACTGTCGCTGTTCAGCATCTCCTTCCAGAATCCCGCCACCGGAACTCCCAGGCGATACTGATCCCGGACAGCCGGGGTGAAGTTACAGACGACGAGCATCGGACGCCCGTTGCTGTCCTTGCGCAGGAAGCTGATGATGCTGTTCTCCCAGTCGTGAAAATCCACCCACGAAAAACCATCCTGCGAGAAGTCGAGGTCATGCAGCTCCGGAGCAGACCGGTAGAGCGTGTTCAGGTCCCGGACCCATCTCTGGATCCCCCGGTGCGACGGATACTCCAGAACATGCCACTCCACACTCTCCTCGTGACTCCACTCCCGCCATTGCCCCAGCTCGCATCCCATGAAGAGCAGTTTCTTGCCCGGATGGCCGAACATGTAGCCATAGAGCAGACGCAGGTTGGCGTTCTTCTGCCATTCATCTCCGGGCATCTTGCCGGCCAGTGAGCCCTTGCCGTGCGTGACTTCATCATGGGAGATGGAGAGGACGAAATTCTCAAAGAAGGCATACCAGATGCTGAACGTCAGCTGGTCATGATGGTACTTTCTGTACAGGGGGTCCTTGCTGATATAGAACAGCGTGTCATGCATCCAGCCCATGTTCCACTTCATCCCGAAACCGAGTCCGCCGACGTAGACCGGCCGTGAGACCATCGCCCAATCCGTGGATTCCTCGGCTGTGGTGTGCACGTCAGGATAGTACTGGTAGACCGCTTCGTTCAGTTGCTTCAAGAACGCGATTGCCTCCAGATTCTCCTTGCCCCCGTGAACGTTCGCAACCCAATCTCCATCAGGGCGCGAATAGTTCAGATACAGCATCGAGGCAACAGCATCCACACGCAGCCCGTCGACGTGAAACCGGTCCAGCCAGAATAACGCGCTGCTGATCAGAAACGCCCGCACTTCATTCCGGCCATAGTTGTAGATGTAGCTCTTCCAGTCAGGATGATAACCCTGCCGGGGATCCATGTGTTCAAACAGGTGCGTGCCGTCGAAGTATGCCAGCCCATGCTCGTCACCCGGAAAGTGCGAGGGGACCCAGTCCAGAATCACACCGATGCCGTGCTGATGGAGCACGTCCACCAGATACATGAAATCCTGGGGCGATCCGAAACGGCTTGACGGAGCGAAGTACCCGGTCGTCTGATATCCCCAAGATCCATAGAAGGGATGCTCCATCACTGGAAGAAATTCGACATGCGTGAATCCCATTTCCTGCATGTACGAGGCAAGCATGGGCGCCATCTCGCGGTAGGTGAGAGATCTGTTCCCCTCTTCCGGGACCCTGCGCCACGAGCCCAGATGGACTTCATAGATCGACATGGGGGCGTGCAGGGCGTTGGCGGCATGACGATCGCGCATCCAGGCGGAATCGTTCCATGCATAGTCCAGACCCCAGACCACAGAACCGGTTCTCGGCGGCTCTTCCCAGCGTGTTGCGAACGGGTCACCTTTGTCTGCTGCGTATCCATGATAGCGCGATCGCACATGGAATTTGTACACCGCGCCATCCACGATCCCCGGAATGAATGCCTCCCACACCCCTGACCCATCCGTGGAGGGAGTCATCGGATGGCGGTCTTTGGCCCAATCGTTGAAATCGCCGATGACCGATACGCCGTTGGCGTTGGGAGCCCAGACCCGGAACCATGTTCCCTTTTTGCCGTTCCGTTCTCCGCCGTGCGAGCCAAGCTCCTGGTAGAGGCGGAAGTGCCGGCCTTCTCTGAACAAATAGACATCCTGATCGGTCATGGTCGATTTCCTGAGTGTGTGCGCTTACATGAACCTGATGCACAACCAGTGGGAGGACTCACAGAGGCTGCTCATTCCTCCGATGGGGAAACACCGAGGAAATGGATTTCCACATCCTGGAGAAGCTCCTTTACAGTGTTCACCTGACTCCTGGCCACAAATAGGTTGGTCGGTTCCAGGAGCGGCCCTACATCATTGAAAGCCCTCCCCTGGAAATAGTACGAAATGTCCGTCCCTTCCAGTATGGAACGGATGATGGCGACGTCGCCTGCGTTGTACGTTGAGAGTATCCGGACAAACGCCTCACCTGTATGATCGGGTTCGGGGGGAAGGGCTGTGACCAGGGGGACCCTGCAATCCGCACAGACCGTGATCCCTTCAACATATTCCGACTTGCATTCGGGGCAGAACATGGAAGCCTCCCGCGATTGTGGTCTTCATATACAAGCTAACAAAGACCCGGACCGGTGTCAAGCGACCGCATTGCCTCATCAAAAATCGAGTCGAAATGCATTCGTTGCCTCAAATGGAAAATCGAGTCGAAAGGATGGATGCATTCACCCATCGTCGCACAGTGGAGGGAACAACAACAGCGCGCCCGGCCGCAATACGCTCGACCGGGCGCGAAGACACAGCAGAAGCAGAAATGATTACTCGAGGGATTTGATGCGGATGTTCCCACCCGATGTATGAGCATAGATCAGCTCGCCGCCGCCGTTGGCTGTCCCCTTGATATGGGAATCGCTGATCTTGCCGGAAACGGTGACGGGCAGATCGCAGATCACATCCCCGCCGCTCGTGGATGCATCAATCAGCGCCCCTACCGTCTTCCCTATCGCGATAGTCACGTTTCCGCCGGATGTTTCCGCATGCACGCCTTTGTTCGCCCCTCGGACCTTCACCACGACATTGCCGCCTGATGTCTCCACCTGCACCTTCCCCTCCACATCCTCCACGCCGATGTTCCCTCCGGAAGTCTCCGCGTGAACATCCCCTGTCACAGTTTTCAAGCGCACGTCCCCGCCGGAAGTCTCGGCATGGATTGTTCCCTTGACCCCCTCGACTTCAATATTCCCTCCCGATGTTTCGACCATCGTGGGTCCCTCAATCTGCTTGAGGATCACATCTCCTCCGGACGTGCCCCCGTCCACCTTGCCCTTCAGCTGAGACACCCTCACATCGCCACCCGATGTATGGAGGTGAACGTTGTAGTCCTTTGGCACACTCACGGTGAATTCCACATCGAACTCAATACCACGCAGGAACCGCCAGAAATCCTTTGGCCCCTTGCCCGTCACTTCAACTCCCCCGGCGGTCTGGGAAGCTTCGATCGCAAACTTCTCTATATCCTTATCCCTCCCCTCCATCCTCGCCTGCACAACCACCTCATTTCCCGCAGTACCGGTGACTGTCACAGATCCCCTGTCAGTTTCAAGTGTCAGGACTCCCCCGGGGCTGACAGAGAACTTCCGTTCAAACCTTTTTTCTCCGCCGACAGCGTCGCCGAGGACCAGCACAGTTGCCAGCACGAACAGCACTCCAAGGAATATCCTTCGCATGGGATTGCCTCCTGAGATGATATGGATCACGGATTTGCTCTTCTTCTTAGACGGCGGGAAGGCGGAAAGGTTTCGGGGTGTCTTTGCATTTCGGCGGTGTTTTCAGTACTTTGAGCCATCTTTGGAGCATATCATGTGGAAACGCACGTTGAACATGGCCGGCATTTTCCTCCTGAGCTGCGCTGCCGGCTGCTCGCAGCAACAGTCGGACAGACATCTGAATTCATCTCCCACTCCATCCCCTGCCGTGGAACGCCAGACATCTGCAATTCCCGTTTTTGACGGGGACCGGGCCTTTTCCTACCTGCTCAAACAGACATCTTTTGGCCCGCGCAACCCCAACTCCAGAGGCCACAACGCCTGCAGAGCGTACCTCGCCGAAGCTCTCCGCCTCGCTGCCGATGAAGTGCGCTACCAGGAATTCACCGCTGACGGATACGACGGCGAGATCCTGCATCTGACCAACATCATTGCAGCGTTCCGGCCGGAACTCAAGACCCGCATCCTCCTCTGCGCACACTGGGACACACGTCCGCGAGCAGAGCGCGATGAGCACCCACAGCTCAGGGAACAACCGATTCTCGGCGCCAATGACGCCGCAAGCGGAGTGGCGGTCCTTCTGGAACTGGCAGCACTGATGAAGTCGAACCCACCGGCCGTCGGCGTTGACATTGTCCTCTTCGACGGCGAAGACTATGGCAAGGAACAGGACCATCAGCTCTACCTTATCGGCTCGCGCTATTTTGCGCGGCACAAGCAACCGGACTATGTCCCCCGGTTCGGCATCCTCCTGGATATGGTCGGTGACACATTCCTCGAACTTCCCAGAGAGATGCATTCTGTCCGATTTGCCCCTGACGTTGTCTCCATGGTCTGGTCAGCAGCCCGGGAGCTCGGTGTGACCCAGTTTGTGGACGCAGACGGAGAGGAAATCCTGGATGATCATGTCCCGCTGAATGAGGCAGGGATAAAGACCATCGACATTATCGACTTCAACTACCCCGATCAGTCACACCGGTACTGGCACACGCATCAGGACATACCGGAGAACTGCAGCAGCGAGAGTCTGCGTGCCGTCGGCACCGTTCTTACGCACGTCGTCTACCGCCAGAGACTGTAGGATGATCGAGATTGCCATCGCTGCGACAGAAGAATTGCGAAATCAACTCATTGCACTTCTGGGCCAGCTTGGTGTGGAAGGGTTCTGGGAAGACGATGACCTGCTGAAATGCTACGTCCCCGAACAGCGCTGGTCTGCAACCCTTCAGGAAGAGTTCCGCGCAACCGTGGCAATGATCGTGCGGTCCAGCGAACAAACCGTCCCGGACATGCGCGTGCGTTCTCTCCCCGACCGGAACTGGAATGAAGAGTGGGAGAAGACGATTCAACCGCTTCATGTGACGCCGCGGATTGTCATCTCCCCTTCGTGGCATGACTATCAGCCATCGGCCGGTGAGATCGTTCTGACGATTGATCCGAAGATGTCGTTCGG
>Ga0316605_10001163_pt1 | contig 15544 bp, 8 predicted proteins | sample OWC_soil_day20_n_FD_207666 | JGI IMG/M metagenome (GOLD analysis project Ga0316605, IMG submission 207666) | Wetland soil microbial communities from Old Woman Creek delta, Ohio, United States - OWC_soil_day20_noCT | ecosystem: Environmental > Terrestrial > Soil > Wetlands | place: USA: Ohio... | reverse complement strand
CGTCCCACCTGAAGCATATCCATGTCGTTGTAATGACCCGGAGAGCAGTATTTATGGAGGTCTGCATTCAAATCGATGATGTGTAAAATGGATGAGAATTTATCATTAATATCGCCTGAAATCCTCCATGAGTCAGCCTTCTTAATAGCCCACTCTCCCGGAAACTGCCACCGGCAGATGTTAAATACAATATCGGGATTGATGGATCTGACCACTTTGAGGATTTTCAGGTATTCGGTTTCCTCATTGAGTTTCTGTTTTCCGCCACCACACCAGTCCACTTTCAGAAAATCGAATTTCCAGTCATTAAAGAAAAGACTGCAATCCTGTTCGATATGGCCGTAGATTCCTGCTCCAACACCGTTTCTATCATTATCATACATCGAGCCACAGGTGCTTTCGCCTGCATCGGTATAAATTCCGGCTTTGAGTTTTTTGCCGTGAATATAATCCGTCAATGCCCGCATTCCCGAAGGAAATTTCTTCGTATCAATCATCAAATTTCCGTTAGCATCGCGACCTCCGAAATAGCCGTCGTCAATATTAATAAACCGGTAACCGACTTTGTACATTCCCGAACTTACCAGCGCATCAGCCTGCTCCTTAATCATTTTTTCGTCAATATTGGTACGGAAGTTATTCCAGCTGCTCCAACCCATTATGGGCGATTTTTGCGAAAAAGAAAAGGAAGAAACCATAAACATTATTATGACTGGCAAAAATGTTTTTTTCATATTATTTTGTTTTTCAATTATTTGATTACCTCACCTGCGGGGCATTATTTAATTTCCACGGTGTTTACTTTCACATTATTCAATTTCAGATTTTCGATAATGCTTTTATCAAAACTGCTGTTTTTATAGGCTTTGATGTTCAGATTTTCAAAAGTGAAATCAGTTAAAACATATTTTTCGGATTTTGCCACATCAAAGAATGTTTCGCATTCCAGATTAATATTCCGCATAGTAATATTGCCCGAACGGGACGGTGGCGGAGCCTGCTCGCCTTTCAGATCGAAAAATTGTGTCCATGGACGAACAGAAATAAACTTACCCGTATTTCCTGTAATATCCTCAATAAGAATGTATTCGTAATTCTGCGGAGTATCGGGACGCATTTTGAGGTGGAGCAGCATTTGCGGATTTTTCAGCGTACAACGGCGTAAAATTACATTCCGGTCGCGAATGCTCTCGCTGCCGCAAGTGAGCGCGCTGTGGCAAAAACCGTAGGTACAGTCTTCGATGATGATGTTGTAATTTCCGCCGTTGTTCGGGTCTTTATCCGAAACAGGTCCTTTGCCTCCCTTGAGCGCGATGGCGTCGTCGTTTACTTCCATATAACAACCTTTCACCAGCACATTGGAACACACATCAATATCAATGGCATCGGTACTGGGTGATTTTACCGGCTTCACAGGCGAGTAAAAATGCACGTTAAGTATTTTCAAGTTGTTGCATTTGTAGTAATGCGATGTCCAGAAGGGTGAATTCACCATCCGGATGCCTGAAATCTGCACGTCGTTGCTGTTGGAGATATACACCAGGCGCGGACGCATTTCATCCTTGTTGGTACATTTGGGGTTCCACGTGCGGCGAAGCCAGAACGCTTTCCAGTAGCGCAATCCGTTGCCGTTGATGGTTCCCTTTCCCGAAAGCGTAAATCCATCCACCTTGTCGACATTCACCAGTGCCGGGAAATATTTGCAAGTTTCACCTTCTATACGCGTTTCCAGCACCGGAAAATCGCTGATGTCGTCACTGCCTTTCAGCACGGCTCCTTCGGCCAGGTAAAGATGCGTTTTGGGTTTGAAAAAAAGTGAAGCAGTCAGAAAAGTTCCTTTTGGAATAACAATGACACCTCCTCCGGCATTAGCGGCTTTGTCGATCACTGCCTGGATTTGTCTGGTCTGAAGCAGGGTACTGTCTTTTTTTACACCGTATTTGGTAATGACATACTGATTACCCAGCCTCTTATAATTGACTGTTTCGGTATGCCGGAACCAGTCCGGTATCGGGGTACCATCAGGAAAAAGGTCGGCTGCATACGTATGTATGCTGAATAAAACTGCGAAAAGCAGTAAAACGTTCATTTTCATGTTTTTCATCTTTATAAATGGGTTTCTAATATATTCATTAAACTACAAATTCATTAATATTGTCAGTTCTCGTGATGCGTTTGATTGATGAATTACTTCTGTTGTTTGCTTTTCTGTTCGGGAGTTTGATAGACCCGCACATAGTCAATCTCGTATTTCATGGGGAAAGCATTAATAGCCGGTTCACCCCCGTGCTGACCACCAATTGCCAAATTCAAAAGCATATAGTGAGGTTGCCTGAAAGGATTCGCGTTTTCTCCAAGGTTACCGTTAAAAGTTTCAGACAGAGAGATTTCGTTCAACAATTCATCATCCAGATACAGCTTTATGGCGTTTTCATCCCAATCCATTCTCCAGACATGAAATTTCCTGCCCCATTTTCTGTCTTTCGATGTAAAATGTGAGAAAGGTACTGCTTTTGTATTCCACACGGGTTTGTATCTGGTTTCGGTACCCCATGCTGCATTGGCAAGAATGTGTGGAACTCCCTCTATTCTGTAGTATTCCATTATATCAATTTCGCCGCAGGAGGGCCACTCCATCGTGTTGCCCAGGGTCCAGATTGCAGGCCAGGCTCCGCTTTCAAGCGGAATTCTAGCTCGTACTTCAAATCGGCCGTACAGAAATTCTTTCTTGTCGCGCGTATTTATTGACGATGAAGTATATTCTATAAATTCCCGTCTTCTGCGCCAATTTTCCTGGCCTGCTGAATATAGAGGATTCTGTCTTTTATCCCTTTTCGCTTCAATAATCAGCACTCCGTTTCTGCAGTATGCATTTTCTTCCTGATACCACTGCAATTCGTTGTTACGAACAAAACCTTTTTCGAAGCTCCAGTATGCAGAATTTGGAGCGCCATCGGCTTTGAATTCATCACTCCAAACCAACTTGTAATCACGGGCATTTACAAAACCCGAAATATTACAACAGAAAAAAACCACATAAAACAATATCCGTTTCATCGATAATCATTTTTTTCTTTGCCAGGAATATCATAAAAAACAAAAACACAATAATTGGGTATAAGAAGCTACTATTAATTACCGCTAATTACCTGTCAGCACAGCCGACCTGCTTTCAATCACCTCAATGGTTGGAGTTTCCAACAGGTAATCAACCCCGTTAAAAGTAATTCCGGCTTCCTTCTGAAGATAAACAGGTACATTTTTACTCAATGGCAATACACGCAATTTCAGCTCATTATCTGATATTTTATCAGCAAAATATCCAAGGTTGATATCCATCGGTTTCCCGTTGTAGAAATTATCAGTAAGCAGTTTGTCGCCAGCGTACAGCCTCGCGGCATCGCCTTTATATTTTATTCTCAATGTCAGGTTTCGTAAACTGACATCGCAGTCAGGAATTGTAATTTTCCATTCGGCGGCTTTAGTAAAATCTTCATCACGGGGCATTTCCGCCACTTTAGCAGCTCCTAAAGAAACCACCCGCAAAGGCATATCCATGTCTTTTATTTTAATTAACTCAGGTTTAATCAGCTTGTTTTCAGGAAGTTTAATTTCATATTTCGAAAAAATTCCATTGGCAGTTGGTTTTATTTCTTTCCCGTTATAATCCAACGAATTAAGTGCCGGATATATGGAAACTTCACAGTTGCTTTTGTCGCGAACCAATTCCAAACGATTTACATCATAAGTCAAATCAGCGTTACTGATAAAAAGTCGTTCTTTTCCGGCAAATTTCCCTTTCCATAGTTTCAGTGAAGTTTCCTGGTCAAGCAAAATAATGTTGATTTCCCTGTTTGCAGCAGTGCGCAATCGTACTGCAGGTGTAGTTCCTGTTTTCAGCCCACTCAGGTAAATACGGTTTCCTTCCGTCCTTCGTTTCCCTGCGAAAGATTTTACAGACACATTACAATTGTCAATCGCTAATTCAACAGGAATTCCTTGCATTTCTGAAAAGACATACGTTGTGTTACCTGCCTCTTCGATTTTGGCAACGGGCTGAGCGGTAGCATAAACCAGTCGCGCACCGTTCAGATCCATATTAAAAGGGATGAAAAAGGCAGCACCAGATGGAACATCCATTGCTTTATACGGTATATGCAATTTTTCTCCGGATAAATCGAGGTTGAATTGTATGTCGTTCTTGGCACTTAACGTTTTTAGTCGCTGATAGTTGTTCACAAAAATATAACCGCTGTTGCCGTTTGCCCGTACCGCCCACCGGAGGAGCGTGTCAGTTTTGAAATCCGTTACGGTATTTTCAGGAAAATACGGTTTCATTCCCGTAAGTTGATCTCCAAAATCTTTCAAAAAAATGTGCAGTTTTCTCAACAAATGGTAGTGCGGATTGATCTGTCCGAATTCACCCAGCGGCGCCTGAAAATCATAGGATTTAACAGGTAAATCGTTGTTATTAGTATATTTGCTGGCTTGTTCTTCATTCAGAGTTGTGTTTTTTGCATCCGGATTATTCCCGCCGTGATACATGTAATACCCCGGCAGATTGCTGCCTGAACCCACCCGAACCAACACCATAGAATACACATCCATCGGTGCGATGTTTATGCGCCGGTGATAGCTGGTCATCATACCTCCACCCAATTCACAGGTAAAATACGGATATCCGGTGTCGCCGGAAGCATCGTTTTCGGATTGAGCGGGAAGCTGCTCGGTTGCTATCACTGTTGAACTCCGGAAGGAACGAAACAGAAAACTTTTTCCGTAATCGCCCGGCATTTCTGTCACCGAACGATCCCAGAAACCATCGGCATAATCTCCATACAAAGGTATTATTTCACCATAAGGTACCGGAGAAGATAATTTTGGCCATCCGGTCCGGGTATATAAAGGAACATCAAAACCCAGTTCAACAGCCATTCTTTTCAATGTCATCAGATGTGCACCGTGACCGCGGTACTCATTTTCGAGCTGAATACCAATAATCGGACCACCATCTTTCCACAGTAAGCCATCGGCTTGTTTGTAAATTTCATAAAACCATTGTTTTACTTCTGTCAAATAATCCTTATTATCACTTCTGAGTTTCAATCCGCTGTTCACAAGCCATTCAGGAAAGCCACCGTTTCTTACTTCACCGTGTGCCCAGGGACCAATCCGCAACACAACCGGCATATTCAGTTCCTTGCAAACTTCCAGAAATTTCCGCAGGTTGCGCTGTCCCTGCCAGTTGTACTCCCCTTTCACTTCTTCGTGATGTATCCAGAATATATAAGTGGACAGGATGTTTATACAGCCAGCTTTCATTTTGAGCAATTCACGTTTCCATTCGGTATCTTTTATGCGGGAAAAATGAATTTCGCCCATCACCGGCAATACCGGTTTGCCATCCATAAGCATATTACTGGCATTTATCATTACAGCTGATCCTGAAGGACTTGCACTACTTCCCATTTTGAAAGTGCTTTCTGAGTATGCTCTCTCGGTTTTATTGATTTTCAGAAAATACCCATTGGGCTTACTTCCTGCCGAAAGCGGCATCCACACAGTCAGGAGCAATAAAATTACAGTTGTTATTGCGCTAATCTGTTTCATTTCGGGGAATTTAATGTTACGTAAAGATAATCTTTAAATTCGAAGCCACGAAACGTAACCGTTACGTCCACTTTTGTTTTTTTACCTGCAGGAATATCTTTGGTAGTCAGGTAGCGCAGATGTTCATTACCACCGACCGACCAGTGATAAGTATCATAAATGACACCCGCATCAAGCATCACATGATCATCATTCACCACCAACTCCTTCTGAGGAAAACATTTACCCAGATCGCTTCCAAAATAAAAACCTGGCTGCGTTGGTTGATTGTAGGCTACATTTTGGGTTGCCATGCTTATTCTGTACACCGGATCTTCGGAAAAGCTATGAAAGCGATACGAAGTTTCGCAGGGAGTAAGATAAATACGCAGATTTTTACTGTCGCGAGTCCTGAAAATCACTTCTTCGCGCCAGTCACCAAATATATCGGCCTGAAGGCATGGATTGGATTTCGTGCCGTTATTTCGGACACAGTCATAATTATTGAATAGCGGTTCTGCAAATCCTGTTTCAGGATTGTACTTCGAAATACGTGTTCCGTCAAGCAGTTCGCGTGACAAATCGCCATCCCACCAGCAGGCCATATTGATTGAAACGCCACGTGTGGTTGGATTTATCACTTCACCCCGGATGTTTCGTATCCCTTCGGAAGCTATCGACCACATTTCCACACCTTTATGATTTGGATCAATATCGGCAGCCATACAACGCCCTACATCGATATCACTTTTAACCTGAAAAATAATTTTTCCCGTTTCTGCATCCCTGAAGGAGGAACCATCGCGTCTGTTTTCGTGACAATCCCAAACCTGGAGTTTTCGGCTCGAAGGATCAAAAGCAGTCATGTGTAAGGCATCGCCATGACCCATACCGGTTGAGTACAATCCTTTACCGGTATTATCAATGACACAGGCTCCGTAAACGATTTCATCACAGCCATCGTCGTCCACATCACCAATTCTGAGATTATGATTACCCTGTCCGGTATAGGCTTCATTGCCCGGCGTGTCCGTGTCGAAAACCCACCGGCTGGTGAGTTTACCGTTACGCCAGTCGAACGCGGCCAAAACTGAACGCGTGTAATATCCTCTGCACATAACCACGCTGGGATATTCACCGTCGAGATAAGCCACCCCGGCCAGAAAACGATCCGAGCGGTTAGCTTCAACATCTCCCCAGTTACTCAAATCGCCCCGAGGCGGAATATAATCGATTGTTTGCAAGGCTTTTCCGGTCAGTCCTTCGAAAACGGTCAGATATTCGGAACCGGTCAGAATTCGTCCGGCTTCATTCCTGTGGTCTGCGTTTTTATCTCCGATCACATTACCCTGTCCATCACGCGTTCCATCTCCGGTTTTTACTACCATTTCAGCTTTATTGTCACCATCCAGATCGTACACCATGAATTGCGTATAATGTGCTCCTGCCCTGATGTTTTTACCCAAATCGATTCGCCAGAGTTTTTTACCATTCAACTTATAACAATCGAAATAAACATTACCGGTATAGCCATCATGAGCATTATCGTGAGCATTGGAGGAATCCCATTTCAATATAATTTCATACTCGCCATCTCCATCCACATCTCCGACAGAGGCATCGTTTGCTGAATAAAAATACGGTTGTCCCGACGGGCTGATATTGCCTGGCGGCACATCGAGCGGAATATTGATATAATCGGGTGAATTTTCAGCTATTTCGTACGAGCAGGTTTCGTTGATGGTTCTTTCAGCAGGATTGGAAGCTTTGATTTCATAGGTCATTTTACCCGGAGCAGCTTTCAAATCCTTGTAATATGTAGTATTCGAAACGGGCATATTGTTGATTTTCATTCCATTCCGGTACACATCGAATGTTGTGCCCGTTTGGTCTGTCGATAAATAGCGCCAGCTGATATTAACGGTACTGTCGTTTTCACGCACAGCCACCATTCCGCGGTTTAATTTCTCCCTTTTCAGTTTTGAGAAATCATATCCGGGTTTGAGAGTTTTGTAAATCAGTTCGGCAATAACCTGATGACCCGCATCATTCGGATGAAGAAAATCGGCATAATATTCGGGTTTTCCTGTAAGCGGAGTATTCAAATCTATGATACGCAAGCTTTTGTTTTTAGCTACCCGTCGGATAATGGGGATAATTTCATCAGTTATGACTTTGGGCTGGTGTTTCCAGCGTGTATTTGGCACAACCGGAATGGGAAGACAGAGATAGACTGTCGGTTTTGAAGGCAGGCCGAGAAACTCATCACACAACCACGACAAGTCTTTTTCAAAATTTGCAGCAAACGTACCCGTATTCCATACCGCGGGCTGTGAATCATTCGTACCAAGAGCAATTGTCACGATATCCGGCTGAAATTCCTTCGCTTTTGTAAATGCTTCGAGACCTTCATAAGGTTTATAAGTACCCCGGCAGGCTGTTGCACCGCTTACTCCAAAATTTACAACCTCGTAAGCATCACCAAGCATATCTCTTAAAATGCCCACGTATCCTTTGTTTACTCTGTCGGATGCACAAGCGCCTTCGGTGATGCTGTTGCCCACGCAGGCTATCTTTATTTTGTTGAACGGAGCATATTTCCGGTACAGAGACCTGTCCTGTGCAACTACAGCAGTAAAAGCACAAAGGACAAACAATGCTAGTATCCAGATTTTTTTCATTGTAAATGAGATTAATGGTGAAAATATATATTGCCGGGTTCATTAAACGGTCAAAAACAGGTATTATAATCTGTTAGAGTGGCAATAAAAACAACTAAAATGTTTTCTTTTTTATATTCAAATTTTACTTGGTTTTTTTAATGAAAACAGCTATTTTGCGGTTCGGAATGGCATCACGGGCAGTCCTTCTTTATTACACAAATTTGGCATAGCCCGTTCGTTCCACGCAAAGCGCACCATCGCAGGTTGCTTTACTTCTTCAGCCCAAACTACCACCGTTTTTCCTTTAATTTCTGCTTTCGCGGGCACAAAATTTCCATCTGCACCGGCAATGGTAAACCAGGACAAAGCCTCACCGTCTTTACTTATTAATCCGCTTCCAATATTATTAAATGAAAGTATTATTTTTCCGTCCTTTATCTTCATCGATTTATAACCCGGCGACTGATAAATAACTTTTTTATTGTAATCTTTCGCCAACGCCCACAATGAAAGCCGGCGGGCAACTTCCCACTTGTATGAAGGATGAATATCCGACAGTTTATCCACCAGATCAGTTGTCACCGCCATTCCGGTGCGGGGTGCGGAGAGAAAACTGCTCTGAGCTTCCCAAAATTCGGGCAGCAATTCCGGTGTGTGCTGTATTTTATCATTGGTACGCTTTGAATATAAATAAGGAGCTATCTGAACGTAGTAAAAAGGCATTTTGGGATTTCGGAAGAGCGAGCGGTATGTTTCGAGCAACACTTTCATCTTTTCGGGATAAGTTGCCTGATCTTCGGTCATACAATTGGTTTCGCCCTGATACCAAAGCATTCCTTTAACCGAAAAAGGCACAATAGGTTGTAACATACTGTGGAATTTTGTACCGGCTACACGCCCGTTTATTTTTTTATTGTTCGGGTCTATCTGACCGGCAAAAACCGGTGATTTTTCGTACACCCACGCAGGTGTCCATTCCTCAATCATGGTTCCACCCCACGAAGATGAAATTATTCCTACCGGCACATTCGTTTCTTCATAAATATACTTTCCGAAAAAATAGCCAATAGCAGAAACATTGCGCAGAACACTATCGTTTGATATTATCCAGCCAACTGATTTTATGTCTTTTGTATCGGTTTGTTTTTCGGCATATAGGTAGCGGATTTTATCCGGTTTGGGTTTTGACAGTTCCTCCAAAGCCACATTTTCGCCACAGACAGGAGTTGAATACTTCTTCAATCTGTAATCGAAAGGATATTCCATGTTGGACTGACCGGAACACAACCAAACATCACCCACTAAAATATTCGTCAGCGTTATTTTGTTCTTTCCTGAAATGATCATATCTGTCGGTTTAGCATTCATTCTCAGCGGCTTAAACGTCACCTCCCATTTTCCATCTGCGTCGGTAACGGCAGAAACGGTTTGTCCGGCAAAACTCACGGTTACTTTTTCACCGGTTTCCGCTTTTCCCCAAACGGGAACTTTAGTATCGCGCTGTAACACCATATTTGATGAAATGACTTTCGGAAGCGTTACATCTGCATTTGTATTGAAACAAAAGAGCGTGAACAATAAAAAAACAATGATTATGTGTCTTGAGTTCATGGCTTTAACGAATTAATTTTGATCGTAATTGTTATAAAGCGGGGTAAACGGATTTTCGTTTCCAATGCTCCGGATAAGGATGCAGGGATGGTTTTTACCACGTTTAACGGTGGGCGTGTTTTGAAATAAGAACAAAGAAAACAGCCCGGAGTATCTCAGGATGGAAAAAGTGTGTTTCATTTTTGGCAGAATAAGGTAATCATCCGTTCCGGACTAAGAATTAGCATTTGGCCTTACGGACTATTCATCACCACAAAAATAATCCTTTTGGAATAAAGAAAGGTTACAAAAATGATTTATAGACTGCTTTATTTGATAAAAACAGGAATTGCTGCTATCGCCGGGATTTAGTTTTTCTCTTTCAACGGATTTGTTTCGATCAGTTCTCCGTTTATTCTCAAATTGTCAAATTTCACATTTTCAACCATCCCGATAAACTTGTTGCCCGATTTCACACCGTTAAAGCTGCAATTCCGGACGAAAATATTACGTACGCAGGTGGTATCGGGCAGTGCATCGATACTAACTCCATACTGGCTTTTCTGCGAACGGATGCTTTCCAGACTGATATTCCGCACTACAGGATGAAAACCTCTTTCTCCAATCTCACGGGGTTCGTACAGCAAACTGATGTGCAGTACAGCTTCCTTGCATTCGCCAACCTCAATATTACGGACATAAATATTTTCGATTATCCCACCACGTAACATATTGGTTTTAATGCGAATAACGCGGTCGAGCAGCGGGCTGTTCATCCTGCAGTTTTCTACGAACAGGTTCTTGTATCCGCCTGAAATTTCACTTCCAATCACGACTCCACCGTGCCCGTTTTTCATTTCACAATTTCTGACAATGATATTCTCGCTTGGTTGCGACCACAGACGACCGTCGTTGTTGCGACCCGATTTAATCGCGATGCAATCATCACCTGTGCTGAAAAAGCAGTTTTCGATCAGAACATTGGAGCAGGCTTCCGGATCACATCCATCGCCGTTCGGTCCGTCATTTTCAACTCGTACTCCTCTCACAGTCACATTGTTGCACATCAGAGGATGAATAACCCAAAACGGCGATCTCAGGATTTTCACTCCTTCAATCAACACATTATTACATAAATATAAATTAATCATCTGGGGTCTCATACCGTCATTCTCATTCATTATGCGCATCGAAACGGGGACTTTGTCGTTGTTCCACTGCATCAGTTTCGGACGGCCTGTTCTTTGTGATATATCTCCCTCTTTCCAGCCAAAAGAAGCAGCGCCACACTTTTTCCACCAGTTTTCGTTGGAAGATGCTCCATCCAGCGTTCCCTTGCCGGTAATAGCAATGTTGGTTTCGCCGTAGGCATAAATAAGTGGCTGAAGGTTATAGCAATCCATGCCTTCCCAGCGGGTAAGCACAACCGGAAAATACTTCGGATTGGTAGTAAAAAGTAAGGTCGCGCCTTCCTGAACGTGAAGATTAACGTTACTTTTCAGTGTCAGCGGGGCAGTAAACCAAACTCCGGCAGGCACAATCACTGAACCTCCGCCATACAGGCTGCATGTGGCAATCGCCCGGTTGATGGCTTCGGTATTGAGCACAGTGGTATCGTTGGCTATGGCTCCGAAATCGCGTATATCAAACTGAGCTTTTCGAAACACCGGAGCCTTTATATTCTTCTGAATGGCAGGGTATATCTTTTTCCAGGCAACAGCCTGATCCTGAGCATTAACAAGCGTTGCTGAAAGCAAGAGTAAAACAAAAATAATATCTCTTCTCATCGTGTTATCGTATTAAATTGTCCGTTTATAATTTCTCTCCGGGAAATTTATGAATTGTTTATACTGAATAATTACCTCAAAAATCTGGTAATTCAGGCTTTTTACGGCATTTTTTTCAATCCTTCCCATTTCACATTCCAGCGACCGTCTTTCGGAAAACCGGGATTTTCACCTTTACTGCCGTCCCATCCGGCGCACATCATGGCTACAGCTGTAAGCAATCCGCCATTTCCGGGCAGATACACGCGCAACCGCGCATCCTGATAATTGTGACCGTTGACTAAATAAGTATTTGTCCGTTTATCCATCAGCAGCGCACCGACTGCTTTTTCCGGTTCGCCCAATCGTGCCGCGTTCATGGCCGTCATCGGATAATCCCAGCCCCAGGTTTTATCCCAGTTCCAGTGATCCCAAATCCAGTGAAGTGTATTTTTCATGTATCCGGTATTTATCAGCCTGTTTGCCGGTAAAATCCCGAGAGCGCCAAGTACCGCCATGTGGTCGGATGTAAAACGGATGTCGTTATAAGTTTCAGGAGCTGTTTCGGCAGCCAGATACAGGCCATTGGCGTTACTTGTCAGCGGTGAAAGTTTGGTTATCAGTTCATCCCACTCAGCTTTGCGCTTTTCGCCCGTTCGTTCCCTCCATTTTTGCGCCACATTCATGGCAAAATACCAGTATGAAAGTTCAAACGGTGGATTGACAGTTTCGGAGGCACGCAGGGTTTCCTGAGCCGGAATAATGCCTTTCAACACAAAGCGGTCTTTTTCCTTTTCATAATCAGCAAAAGAATACATAAACACGGCCGTTTCGTCCACCAGTTTACCGTATTTTTTCAGAATTTCGGGCGACGGATGACTGCGATAAATCAATTCTGCCATGTAAATGATGTGAGGTTGCTGCCAGATAAGAAAACTACCCACACCGGAAGGAGCTTCTGAAGCTGTCGGATCGGTCATTTTCATCCAACGGACACCTTCAAATCCCTGTCTTTTCGCTATTTCGCGGGCTACAGGTTCGGCAGTTTTGTACCAGTCGAGTGTTTTTTCGAGCATCTCCGGCCTGTTCCACAACGCAAACTGAGCCTGATGCCACCAGATCATTTCAAGATGAAATTTTCCGTACCAGGAGTTATACGTCAGCCCGGTTTCCTGAGGTGGAGTTGTGCCTGAACATTGTACGGCCAGCAGATACTGGCTTAGCACCACCCTTCGCTCCAGTTCTTTGGCTCTAGGATCGGTACATTCCGAAAAATCAACGGCTGCACCATCTTTCCAGAAAAGGTTCCAAAACTTCGCGACAGCAGCAAATGTTTGTTCCGTCTCCGGGTTGGAATTTTCAGGCTGCACAGTAGTAAACCGGCAAGTAAAACTCAACTCATTGCCATCCGACTGAAGAACAAAATAATTCTTCGCTTTTTCAACGAGCCGGGCTTCATTTTCCCACGTTATATTCACAAAATAAACCGTACTGTCCAGTTGCCGTTTTATCAGCGCCGAATTTTCGGTTTTCCGAACAATAACTGAACTGTGTTTATCAGAAGCATTCCAGTTACAAGCATCGTCGGTGTGCGCCCCGGTCGGGTATGGAAACTGAATTTTGATGGCAGGTTTTTCACCCCGGGTACTCACTCTTGCAGCTATCTGATCTGCTTGAGGGTGTGTAGCCGTTTGTACTTCATACACCGTATTTTTTACCTCAAACCGGCTTCTGATTACTCCGTTCCATAAATCCAGTGTCTGTACTGGATTTATTATATCAGCCAGCGCAGCACCTTCCAGCTCAAGTCCCACTATTCCCAGATGCAGCCTGTGCGGATTGGCTCTGAAGTAGTCAGCCGCTTCCTGCTGCCGTCCTTTTTCACCAAACTGAATAGCGTAAGGCTCCATTTTCCCTCTCCCAAAATCAAAGTTTTTCAGTGCTTCGGCCGGTTTGTACCCGTTCACATTGGGGAAGCTGTGCCATCCCCATTGACTTTGAGTGCCCAGGGGCATTCCCTTGCTGTAATCTTTCTGGAAAGTTTGCAGCCCGGTAATATCGACCGTACAGGCAAATTCGCCATTTCCAACAGTCAGAGCGCCAAGCGTATCAACTGCCGTAAGCCGTGGATTATTTCTCGAAACCAGCTTGTATCTGTCAATAGACGATTTACCGCTTACTCCGAAGGTGATGAAAAATATTATTACAAATAAAAAGAGTTTTTTCGTCATGGTTCAATTATCTTATTATTATTCATGTTTTTAGCGTTTTATAAATCTCGAAATTACCGGTTTTTCATTCTCAGTCTTTATCCTGATAATATAAATTCCTGCTGGCAAATAAGATACGTCAACGGAATTTGTCACGTTAAGATTAAGCATTTTTTTTCCTTCACAATTGAAAATTTCGATATTCTTATCTGCACTGCCTGTAAAATTTAGTTTATCGCTGACCGGATCGGGATAAAAGAGCAAGGGTTTTACAGGCAAAACATCCACCGGAGTTTGTTGCAGATACTCAAATGCTCCTAAATCGGGGGCAGCTCCCGAATAAGCGAAACCCAAATTCTGTCCTTTGTCAATCAGGTCGCTCGAAGGTTGCAAACGAAGAAAATCCGTATCGGGCAGACTGCCATCGGCCAGCCGTGGAGCTACAAGCAATGTCTCATCGAGGCTGACAAAATCATTACCATTAACGGTAATTCCGCTGCCGGGAGTAAACGAATTGTACAGCATATCCGAAGTGCCGATATTCAGCGTATCGCGATAAGAAGAGTATTTGTACGAAACATTGTTGCGTAGTTTATGCCTGAGACCCGGACAATCGAGCGTAGTATCATTGCCGGTAAAGGAACTTTTGGTTATTTTCTGGCTCAGCATGTTGTAATTGGTCGCATTCCTGAAGGCGGTATTATTGTAGAACAATATTTCCTTCTCAACGTGATGATTGGCATAAAAGCCATTTGCCTTGTTTCGGTAAGCCACACAAAACCTGACAAGATGTGAAGGTATGGGATTCGGAAGCTTCGAAACTACAGGAGCCTGTCCGTAACCTCCGGTTTTAAAGCCATTGCCATCGCCCAGACTTGTAAATGACGAATTGTAGCCGTTGTAAAATGCCCAGCATTTATCAAACACCACCGTTTCGTACGCGTTGATGCAGTCATAACCGTCATCGCTGTTGAACCAGGCACGACAACCACGAATTACATTGCCGGTAGAACCTTTGGAAGGATGAAAGCCGAAACCATCCACATTACTTCCTTTTTTTGTTTCCGACACATTGTCCCAGTTGCGGTAGGCATCGCAATTCAGCACCAGATTGTTCGAACCGCTTTGGAGGTAAAATCCGATACCCATACCATCGTGCATACTTAGATTTTCGTATATATTGTAGCTTCCCTGATTTCGGAAACATTCCGATTGCGTGTGAGTGGTGATGGTTACCTGCATTCCAGTCACTTCCAGCCCTTTCAGATGGATATATGAACCGGTAACAAAAAATGCCGTAACCCGATAACCGGCAGGTTTTACAGCCGAAAAATCAAATACCGGCTTTTCACCGGGATATGCCCAGTAATAAATTCTTTTTGAAGCAGAGGTACCGCTTTTATTCAGATTATTCATAACAGCGTACGGCCCGAGAGTTACATATGCAGAGATGTTTGAATTTGTCATGATGTAAGATCCGCCTCTGATATATACGGTATCACCTCCCACTGCTACTGTCTGCGCTTTCATAATCGTAGCGTAAGGTTCTGTTATTGATCCGGTTTCCGTATCGTCGTTTCCGTTGGTAGCAATGTAATAAGTTTTAGCAGTTACAGTGGATAATGCTGAAATTAAAACAATAAAAAGTATGATTATTTTTTTCATTACAGTAAATTATAATTGGGATTTTCCAATGTTATTTTTCGAAATAATATCCTTTAATTAA
>Ga0316605_10001162_pt1 | contig 15553 bp, 12 predicted proteins | sample OWC_soil_day20_n_FD_207666 | JGI IMG/M metagenome (GOLD analysis project Ga0316605, IMG submission 207666) | Wetland soil microbial communities from Old Woman Creek delta, Ohio, United States - OWC_soil_day20_noCT | ecosystem: Environmental > Terrestrial > Soil > Wetlands | place: USA: Ohio... | reverse complement strand
CGTTGCCGTCGGGTTGATGGCGAAGGTACCCCCAACAGCATAGGTGCGGGGCGTGGTCTGCGCGCCGAAGGTAATGGTCTGGTTTTGCTTACTCTGGCATGTACCGCCGCCAGAGGGTGATTTGTTGCACGAGCCGTTCACAACGGTCCCGCTATTTAGCTTAATGTTGCCGTTTGCGGTGACGTTGCCATTGATCGTCCCGTTTTGTCCGACATCAACATTGCCACCAACCGACAGGTTTCCGTTAATGATGGCATCTTTAGCGGTCGTAAAATTCCCATTGGCACTGATGTTTACGGTGGCACCGAGATTAGTCGATTTCTTGAGGTCGACGTTTCCGGTAACTGTAAGAGTTAATGTGAAACCATTGGTGACGACTGTGAAATTTTTCTGGGCATCAAAGTTGCCGCTTACGTTGATGACGGTGTTTCCCGTCAGGGTATAGGTTGTATCGTTTGCATAACTCAGGCTGCTGTTGCAGGTGTAGGTCGATCCTGATCTGGTACATCCCGCCAGTGCATCTGTTGGCAATGACTGCGCATGCGTGACACCGGCGAAGAGCAGCAAAACTGCAAGAAAAAAATAGATATGGACACATCGTGTTATGACGGATGTCCCTGAATTGTTAAAGTTCATGGTGTCCTTGAATGGCAGTAAATGCCGCGGCATTGGGCCGAAATGATGACAGACCACAGTATCGTTTCATCAATGCTCCCGGCCGTCTCCAGTCGGCACCCAGCACAGATTGCGGAATCGATCGGATAGTCAGGTATCGTCATGCCCAAGTAAACGGCGAAAAACGCCCCGTCAAGAATCGGTGCCTGCGAGACGGTGAACGCAGCGCCGACGTCGATAAACGACGTTTGATTCATCGCGTTTCCCGTCGGCTGATGATCTTCCGGGCGCTGCCCGCCTGAATGTAAACGTCAAAAGTATACACGCCACTCCCCGGCAACCAAGCCTGACTGGACGTCAGCGTGGCCCCGCCGGTTGCGCCGCTCGATGGGAACGTCAGGGTCACGGTACAGTTCCCTGCACCTAGGTTCGTTGTCCCGATTTTCGTGGTCGGGTAGTTGGTGCTGTTGAGGCCGCCGGAATAGTAAACCGAAAAGGCGCCGCTGTTGAGCGTAGTGCAACTGTCCAGGGTGTTCGTACTCCAAGTGGGCGTTCCGCCGCCCCTCCCGCAGCGGTAAACCGCGATCCTAAGTAAAGATTTCCAGCTGCGTCTATCGAATGGACGCAATAGGCAGAAAAGTGGCTTCTCAAAGTATTGGGTTTAGCGAATAGAGCTGCCCAGGCCATATTCATTAGTCATTGAATTTCACCAGCTCTACCCGCTGCATAGCGAACATAGCCACCAAAACAGTGACCGTCGCTCAGGGCACATACAAAACATTCTCTCAGCGGTAATTGGCGTGCCGCCCTTGGAGTAGCCCAATATTGACGGCAAGCAACGCGCTGAACAGCGCCGCCGCCCCCAGGTTGTGGGCCACGGCCAGCGGCAAGGGCAGGGCGAGCAGGATGTTGGCGATGCCGAGGCCGATCTGGAGGGCCAGCAAGGCGAGTAAGCCGCCGCTCCAGTAACGCCAGCGCCTTTCGCCACTGCCGGACAGCCGGAGAGCCAGCATGCCGACGGCGAGCAGGACGGCCAGCGCCCCCAGCCGGTGGCTCCAGTGGATGGCGGTCAGTGCTTGGTTGGACAACAGGCTGCCGTCGGCGGTCTGACCCAGTTCGCGGTGTACGGCGAAAGCCTGGGCGAAATCCATGGTTGGTTGCCACTGGCCCTGGCACTGCGGGAAATCGGGGCAGGCCAGCGCGGCATAGTTGCTGCTGACCCAGCCGCCGAGGGCGATCTGCATGATCACGACGATTAGCGCAAGGGCGGCCAGCCGGCGCGGCGGGGTGGCAGGGGCGGCGGGCGGATCGTCGGTGGTCTTGGCTCGCAGCAGGAGGGCGAGCAGCAGGGCCAGCGTGGTCATGCCGCCGAGCAGGTGCAGGGTGACGATGAGCGGCTTGAGCAGCAGGGTAACCGTCCACATGCCGAGCGCCGCTTGCAGGCCGACGATGCCGAGCAGCAGCGTCGGCAGGGCCGGCGACTGGCGTTGGCGCAGCTCGGTGCGCCAGGACAGCAGGCAGAGGGCGAGGATCAGCAGGCCAAGCGTGCCGGCCAGGTAGCGGTGAACCATTTCCTTCCAGGCCTTGCCGGTTTCCAGTGGTCGTTGCGGCCAGGTTTGTTGCGCTGCCTGCTGTTCGTGAGCTTCGTCCGGTACCCCCAGCCAGTGGCCGTAGCAGCCGGGCCAGTCCGGGCAGCCGAGGCCGGCGTCGGATAGCCGGACGTAGGCGCCGAGGCCGATGACCAGCACGGCGAGCAGCGTGGCGGCGAACAGCAGGCGACGATAGAGACGCATTGGCGGCTTCAGAACAGGCGGTCGACGAACAGTGCGGCGAAGAGCAGGGTCAGGTAGAGGATGGAATAGCGGAAGGTGCGCCGGGCCAGAGCATCGCTGTAGTGGCGGCACAGCGCGATGGCGTAGGCGAGGAAGACGAGGTCGAGCAGGCCGACGGCGAGCAGATAGAAGCTGCCGCTCATGCCGAGCGATACCGGGATCAGGCTGGCGGCGGCCAGCATTACCGTGTACCAAAGGATGTGCTGGCAGGTGAAGGCGACGCCGTGGGTGACCGGCAGCATCGGCAGGCCGGAGCGGGCGTAGTCGTCGCGCCGGTAGCAGGCCAGTGCCCAGAAATGCGGCGGCGTCCACAGGAAGATGATCAGGAAGAGGACCAGCGGCTCGGCCGACACCGATCCGGTCATCGCTGTCCACCCGAGCAGCGGCGGCATGGCGCCGGAAGCGCCGCCGATGACGATGTTCATCGGCGTGGCCGGTTTCAGCAGTAGGGTGTAGATCACCGTGTAGCCGACGAAGGTGGCCAGCGTCAGCCACATGGTCAGGTCGTTGATGAAGGTGTGCAGCAGCCACAGGCCGGCGGCGCCGAGCAGGCTGGCCAGGGTGATGGTTTCCAGCGGCGAGATGTCGCCGCGCGCGGTGGCCCGCCAGGCAGTGCGCGCCATCTTGGCGTCGACGGTGCGTTCGACCAGGCAGTTCAAGGCGGCGGCGGCGAACGACACCAGCGCGATGCCGAGCGACGCGACCAGGAAGCGCAGTACCGGGGGAAAGCCCGGTGTGGCGAGGAACATGCCGATCATCGCGGTGAACACGATCAGGCTGTTGACCCGCGGCTTGCACAGGTGGGAGAAGGCGGCCAGGCGCTGGCCGAAGTTCAGGGTCGGGGCGGCGACGGTATGCATGGCGATCCTCCTAGCCGTTCCAGGCGAATTTGAGCAGGCGTTCGAGGTCGGCGCGCACCCCCTGGGCGGTGGCGTCGGGTGGGTAGGTCAGCAGCAGCCGGCCTTGCGGGTCGGCGATTTGCAGGTGCGGGGTGGCGCCGGCAGCGGCGAGCAGGCGCAGGTCGGGCTGGGCGTGCTGGAGGGCGAGCAGGGCGGGGTCGTCCGGCCGGTCGCTGAGCACGACACGGGCGACGCGGCCCATGTTCTTGTTCAGCGCGACCTGGATGCGGCGCATTTCGTCGATGCGGCGGGTGCAGGCTTGGTCGCAGGGGCCGTCGATGGTGAGCAGCAGCAGCCATTTTCCGCGCAATTCCGCCGTCGACCGCAGCAATTGATCCGGGAGTGCCAGCGGCGGGCTGAGCAGCTGGCCATGCTCGACGGTGCGGGTCGGCTGCCAGCCGCTGGCGTAGAGAGCGCCGGCGAGGGCGAAGGGCAACAGCAGCAGGCCGACGATCAGCCACAAGGTGCGGTAGCCGCTGCCGGGGCGGGCGAGGCTGGCCGCGTTCATGGCCGCCGACCGAGGAAATAGCCCCAGATGCCGAGGCTGGCCAGCGCGAAGCCGAACCATTGCAGCGCATAGCTGCGGTGACGCTCGGCCCGTTCGTCCGGGCGCGGCCAGTCGCGGACGTAGCCGCCGGGGGCAGACGGGTCGAGCTGGACGACCACGCCATGCAGCGGATAGGGAACGGCCGAGTGGAAGCGTTCGAGGTCGAGGTTTTGCCAGACCGGCGCCCAGCCACTGGCCGGTTGCGCCGCCAGCGTGAAAAAGCGCTGGCCGGGGAGGGTGGCGATGCCGGTCAGTTCGACCGGGCCGGCCGGCACGGCGGCGACCGGGATGACCCGATGGTCGGCCGGCGCCGGCAGCCAGCCGCGGTTGACCAGCACGCTCAGCGTCGAGCCTTCCAGGCGCAGCGGCGTGACGACGTGGTAGCCGGCCTGTTCGCGATACGGCCGATTGTCGATCAGCACCTGATGGGCGGCATCGTAAGTGCCGCGCAAGATCACCCGGCGGTAGCGCAGCGTGTCGGCAGCGACCGGCTGGCCGGGCATCGCCACCGGCGTATCGGCGCTGCGCGCATCGAGTTCGACTTGCAGCGCCGTCTTGGTCTCGGCCTTGCGCCATTGCCACAGGCCGAGCGAGACGAAGGTCGGCAACAGCACGGCGAGCAGCAGGCCGCCCCACAGCGCGACCTGGCGCCGGCTGGTCCTTGCCGGGGCGAGCGGGCGGCGCGCATACTGGGGCCTCGCGGGAGAGCCGGAGGCGTCGATCATGCTCAGAGGACTGGTGCTTTTGCTGTTGGTGGCCATAATCGGCAGTCTGTTCTCCGGGCTGTTCTATCTCTACCGTGACCGGGGTGCCGGCCAGCGCATGGCGCGGGCGCTGACCTGGCGCATCGGCCTGTCGATCGCGCTCTTCCTGTTGCTGCTGGCGGGTTTCCGCTTCGGGCTCATTCCCGGCTACACCCAGTAGACGAAGACGAAGAGCAGCAGCCACACCACATCGACGAAGTGCCAGTACCAGGCGACGCCTTCGAAGGCGAAATGGCGCTCGGCATCGAAATGGCCGCGCAGGCCGCGCAGCAGGATGACGGCCAGCATGACGGTGCCCAGCGTCACGTGGAAGCCGTGGAAACCGGTCAGCATGAAGAAGGTCGCACCATAGGCGCCGGCGCCCAGGGTCAGGCCCAGTTCGTTGTAGGCGTGGTGGTATTCCCAGGCCTGGAAGCCGAGGAACAGGCTGCCGAGCAGCACGGTGGCGGCCAGCCCGAGATTGAACCGCCAGCGCCGGTTGGCCAGCAGGCCCCAGTGCGCCCAGGTGACGGTGGCGCCGGAACTCAACAGCAGCGCGGTGTTGAGCGCCGGAATACCCCAGGCGCCCATCGGCGTGAAGGCGGCGCCCTGCGGGCCGCTGGTCGGCCAGCTGCCAGCGAATTCCGGCCACAGGCTGAAACCGTGCGCCTCGGTCATGCCGCCCAGCGTCGGTACCGAAATGACCCGGACGTAGAACACCGCGCCGAAGAAGGCGGCGAAGAACATCACTTCGGTGGCGATGAACCAGATCATGCCGTAGCGGAAGGAACGGTCCTCCCAGTCGCGGTAGGCGCCGCCCTGCGATTCGGCGATGACCTTGCCGAACCAGCCGAACAGCACGTAGACGATCAGCCCGGCGCCGCCCAGGCTGACCCATTTGCCGAGCGGGAAGCCGTTGATCGCCTGGATGAAGCCGAGCGCCAGCAGGAACATGCCGCCGGACAGGATGACCGGGTAGAGGCTGGGCTGCGGCACGAAATAGTGGTCGTGGGCGATGGCGGTTTTCATCGGGCCTCCTTGCCGGGTGACGGCGGCTGTCCGTCGACGCCGAAAAAGGCGTAGGACAGCGTGATGTGGGAAATGCTGCGGTCGACCTCCGGTTTGACGATAAAAGCCAGCGGCATCTCGCGCGCCTCACCCGGTCCCAGCGTCTGCTGCGAAAAGCAGAAACACTCGATCTTGTCGAAATGCTGCGCCGCCTGGCCGGGGCTTACGCTCGGTACTGCCTGGCCGGTGATCGGGCGATCCGCGGTGTTGCGCACCAGGTAACTGACCTGCTGCAATTCGCCCGGGTGGATGTCCAGGCTGTGCGTCAGCGGTCGCATGTCCCACGGCAGGCCGGGCATCACGGTGCCGGTGAATTCGACGCGCACGCTGCGGCCGGTGTCGACCCGGGCGGCCGGCGCTGTCGTGCCGGCCAGGCCGCCGATGCCGAAACCGTCGCGGATTGTTGCCGGGCCGGCCGTCTTGCCGTTGAAGCCGGTGGCTTCGCACAGCACATCGTAGAGCGGTACCAGCGCGAAGGCGAAGGCGAAAGCGCCGGCCACCACCAGCAGCAAACGGCCGATCAGGCGGCTGTGGCTGGCGGGAACGGCCTGGTCCATGGCGCTAGCGCTCGACGAACAGGCCGAGCAGGTAGATGAGCAGCACGCCGGCCGCCAGCCACCAGCCAAGGCGGCGGGCGGCGGCACGGCGGCGTTCGAGGTCGGCGGCGGAGAACGGCTGGTTCATCGGTGCCCCTTATTTGACGACCGGCTGGGTTTCCCAGCTGTGGTGGGGCGGCGGCGACGACAGTTCCCATTCCAGCCCCTCGGCACCTTCCCAAACGCGGCTCTCGACCTTGGGGCCGCCCCGTACGCAAGACCAGATGTTCCAGGCAAAGAGCAACTGGCTGATACCGAGGACAAAGGCGCCCACGGTCGAGATCGCATTGAATTCGGCGAATTGCAGCGCATAGTCGGGAATGCGCCGCGGCATGCCGGCCAGGCCGAGGAAGAACTGCGGCATGAAGGTCAGGTTGAAGGAAATCACGGTCAGCCAGAAATGCAGCTTGCCGAGCTTTTCGCTGTACATGTGGCCGGTCCATTTCGGTAGCCAGTAATAGACGCCGGTCATCACGCCCATGATGCCGCCGGCGAACAGCGCGTAATGGAAGTGGGCGACGACGAAATAGCTGTGGTGGTACTGGGCGTCGGCGGCGACGTCGGCGAGGATCAGCCCGGTCAGGCCGGCGATGCCGAACAGCACGATGAAGCCGACGGCGAACAGCATCGGCGTCTCGAAGCTCATCGCGCCCTTCCACATGGTGGCGATCCAGCAGAAGAACAGCACGGCGAGCGGGATGGAGATGGCCATGGTGCTGAACATGAAATAGATCAGCGCCGGCACTGGCAGGCCGGCCGTAAAGAAGTGGTGGGCCCAGACCACCACCGATAGCACGCCGATGGCGATGAAGGCGTAGACCTGCGCGGTGTAGCCGTAGGTCGGCTTGCGCGAGAAGGTGGAGAGAACGTGCGGCATCAGTCCCCAGACCGGCAGCAGCAGGATATAGACCTCGGGGTGGCCGAAGAACCAGAACAGGTGCTGGAAGAGGATGGGGTCGCCGCCGCCGGCGGCGTTGAAGAAGTGGGTGCCGAAATGGCGGTCGGTAAGCAGCATGGTCACGGCGCCGGCCAGCACCGGCAGCGTGGCAATGAGCAGAAAGGCGGTGATCAGCCAGCCCCAGGCGAAGAGCGGCAGCTTCATCATGGTCATGCCGGGCGCGCGCATGTTGAAGATGGTGACGATGATATTGATCGAGCCCATGATCGACGAGATGCCGAGGATGTGCACGGCCAGGATGGCGAAATCGACGCCCATGCCGCCCTGCACCGATAGCGGCGCATAGAAGGTCCAGCCGGTGGCGATGGCGCCGTCGCCAATGCCGAGCAGGGCCAGCGCGAAGGGCAGGGTGAGCAGGATGGCGGCCGGCGGCAGTAGCCAGAAACCCCAGTTGTTCAGCCGCGGCAGCGCCATGTCGGGGGCGCCGATCATCAGTGGCAGCATCCAGTTGGCGAAGCCGGTGGCGGCCGGCATTAACGCCGCGAAGATCATCACCAGCGCATGGACGCCGATCAGCTGGTTGAAGAACTCGGGCTGCATCAACTGCAGGCCGGGCTGGAACAGTTCGGCACGTACCGCCAGGATCATCAGGCCGCCGACGAAGAACATGATCAGCGAGAAAGTCAGGTACATCGTGCCGATGTCCTTGTGATTGGTCGTCGTCAGCCAGCGCAGCAGGCCGCCGGGGTGGTATTGGCCATGAGGTTCGGCAGCGTGGGTGGTGGCGGTGCTCATCGCGGCTCTCCTAACGCAGGGACTTGATCTGGGCGGGCTGGATCATGTCGCCCTTCTGATTGCCGAAGCTGTTGCGCTCGAAAGTGATGACGGCGGCCAGCTCGACATCGGACAGCGTGTTGCGGAAGGCCTGCATCGCGGTGCCGGCCTTGCCGTTCAGCACGCGGTCGACGTGGCTGTCCTTGACGATCTTGCCGTTCATGTCGAGCAGGGGACCATTGACGATCTTGCTGCCGGCCAGGGCGGGGAAGGCCGGCGGCAGGCCCTGGCCGTTCGCCTGGTGGCAGGCGGCGCAATGCTTGGCGTAGACCGCCTGGCCTTCGGCGACCAGTTCCTCCTTGCTCCAGGTCCGGTCGGCGCTGCCGGCGGCGGCCTTGACTGCGGCTTTCTTGCTGTCCAGCCAGGCGAGGTATTCGGCTTCCGGCAGGGCGTGGACGACCACCGGCATGAAGCCGTGATCCTTGCCGCACAGCTCGGCGCATTGGCCGCGATAGATGCCGGGCTTTTCGATCAGCACCCAGGTTTCGCGCAGGAAGCCGGGGATGGCGTCGCGCTTGACGCCGAACTGCGGCACCCACCAGGTATGGATGACGTCGGTCGAGGTGAGCAGGATGCGCACCTTCTTGCCGACCGGCAGCACCACCGGCTGGTCGACTTCGAGCAGGTAGTGCTCGCCCTTCTGTTCGGCATTGGCGATCTGCTCGCGCGGTGTGGCCAGCGTGCTGATGAACTTGACGCCGGCCTCCGGGTACTCGTACTGCCACTTCCACTGCATGCCGGTGACCTTGAGCACCATGTCTGCCTTGGTCTTGGTGTCTTCCATGTTGATGATGGCCTGCACCGCCGGGATGCCCATCAGCACGAAGTCAATGAAGAGGAGGATGGCGAAAGGGATCAGCGCCCAGAACCACTGCAAGGCGCCGCGTGGCCCGGAGAACTGCGCGGCTTGGTGGCCCACGCTTTTGCGGTGTTTGATCATCGAGTAGATCATGATGGCGAACACCACCACGAACAGCACGGTGATGATCAGCATGAACTCGTTGTGGATGAGCAGCGTTTCCCGGGCAATGGGAGTGACCGGCTCGGGGAAATTGAAGTTGTAGGCGGCGTTCGCCGCGCCTGGCAGGACCAGTGACAGAACCGGCGCCGCAACAAACCCAAAGCCGCGACCGGGCCGGGCAGGCGGGCAGGCGTTTGCTGGCGAATCTTCGTCCTGAAGGGCGTGGCTGAACATAGTGTCCTCTCCCCTTGTGAGAACCGACCTATGCCTTGAGAATCAGACCTGTTGAAATAGTTCAGAAAGATTTCCAGGCATGGACCGTCGCCACTTTCTCTTTTTGCCCGGTCTGCTACTGGCCGCTTGTGGGCGGGAGCCGACGATGTGGCGCAATACCGACCTGACCGGCGCCACTTTCGGGCGGCAGTTGGCGTTCGACGATCACACGGGAAGGCGACGTACGCTGGCCGATTTCCGCGGCAAGACGATCGTGGTGTTTTTCGGCTATACGTCGTGCCCGGACATCTGCCCGACCATGCTGGCTCGGCTAACCGAGGTGATGCAGGCACTGGGCGCTGACGCCGCACAGGTGCAGGTGCTGTTCGTCACGCTCGATCCGGAACGCGACAGCGCCGAGCGCCTGCAACGGTTCGTGCCGTGGTTTCACCCCTCGTTTCTCGGCCTGCGCGGCAACGCGGCGGAAACCCGCGCGGTCACCGACGAGTTCCGCATTTTCAGCAGCCGCAAGGAAGTGGCCAGCGAACTCGGCTACATCCTCGACCATTCGTCGGGTGCCTACCTGTTCGACCCGGCCGGCCGACTTCGGCTCTATATCAGGGATACGGCCAGCGTCGACGACATCGCCGCGGATATCCGCCAGTTGCTGGCCGGGCGGTAAACGACAAGCCCCCGCGCCGCCGCCCGATTTCATCCGTACATTGGGCCGAGGTGCATATAAAATGCGTGGAATCAAACATCTGCTTTGCTGGTATTGATCTTTCTCGGGGCGGCAAGGAGACACGAAATGGCCACAGGGGGTAGCACGTGAATCAGGGGAAACGCTTCTTTGCGCCGAGCATCATAGCGCTGTCGATCGCATTCATGTCGTCGGCCAGCCGGGCAGGCGATGCAGAAGTCGTCATGATGCTCGGTCATGGCGAAGTCAAGGAAAGCAGCCAGGAAAACTGGCGGGCGGCGGCGGTCAAGCAGAAGCTCAAAGCCGGCGACAGTGTCCGCACCGGCAGTGCCAGTCAGTTGGCCCTGGTGCTGGCCGATCAGACCCAGGTTCGCCTGAACGAGAACAGCGTTTTCCAGATCGGCAGCGTCGGCAATGGTCAGGATGGAACCACCCTGAGTGTCGCCAAAGGGCGGATCTGGGCCCAGGCCAAACAGGCTTTCAAGGGTATTTTCCGGTCGACCGCCGGTATGTTCAATACGGCGCCGTTACGGGTGAATACCCCGACCGCCACCATCGGCATTCGCGGTACGGACTGGGAAGTCGTCGTCGATGATGGCGGCAAGACCACCGTCACCGTTTTTTCCGGTCAGGTCGAGGTTGGCAACGAGCTCGGCCAACTGGCGCTCGGACCGAACGAGCAGGCCGTCACCGAGCATGGCAAGGCGCCGGTCAAGAGCCTGCTGTCCCATGCCGCCGACCGCGTGCAATGGGTCACCGCCTATCGGTCGGCCCCGCGGCGCTGGCTCACTGACGTTCCGGCGCCGCTCGAAGACACCGTCAAAGCCATCGAGCGCGGCGACTACGCCGGCCCACTGGGCATTCTGGAGGCGCAGCGGAAATCGCCTGCCGCCGCCATTCTTCTCGCCGACCTCTACCTGGCTCTTGGCCGCAGCAGCGAGGCCATCGACTTGCTGGCCCCGCTTGCCGCCGACGGCAAGGGCAGCAGCGCCGCCGTGGCATTACTGGCCAGGGCTCGGGTCATCGCCGGCGACAGCGAGTCGGCGCGCCGACTGCTGACCGCCGGACTGCAAGCTCGGCCGGCCGATGCCGAACTGTCGCTGGCCCTGGCCGACCTGCTGCGTCTGCAAGGCGAGGCGACGCCGGCGCTGGCCCTGTTCGCCGAACTCGCCCGCAGCCATCCGGACAGTGCCGACGCCTGGTTCGGGGTCGGGCGCATCGAGTCGGAGAAAGAAAACATCGCCCCGGCCCGCCAGGCGCTCGACCACGCCCTGCGCCTCGCCCCGGAAGCCGCCGGCTACCTCGGCGAGCTGGCCACGCTGGAAACCGCGGCCGGCAACTACGCGGCGGCAAAGTCCACCTTCGACGCGGCCCTGGCCAAAGCCCCGGACGACTATCTGGCGCTGACCGGCCTGGGCATCCTGCAACTGCAAGCCGGGCAGCCCGAGGCGGCGCTGCAATCCTTCCTCAAGGCCGGTGTCATCGAACCGCGTTTTGCCCGGGCCCAGCTTTATACCGGGGTGGCCTACTACCAGTTGGGCAATACCCGGCGCGCTCTGGAAAGCGTGCGCAAGGCGACCGAGCTCGACCCGAAGGATCCGCTGCCGCACATGATGCTGGCGATGATCCACGGCGATGCGCTGGAGTTGAGCGCGGCCACCGAGGCGGCCCGCGAAGCGCAGGCCCGCCTGCCTTACCTGAAATCCCTGAACCAGTTGCTCAACAACCAGAAGGGCAGCGCCAACGTCGGCGCCGCCCTGGCCGCGCAGGGCATGGACGAATGGGCGCGGGCCTATGCCGCCGACTCCTACAGTCCGCATTGGGCGGGCAGCGCGCTGTTCCTGGCCGACCGCCTGCCGGACGGCTACAACAAGAACGCCGAACTCTACAAGGGCTTCCTGCTCGACCCGCTGGTCTTCGGCGCCTCCAACCGTTTCAGTTCGCTGGTGCCGGTGCCCGGGCATTACGGCAGCGTCGGGTATTTCGGCCAGCGCGGTAGTCAGAACCAGGACGCCTTGCGGGCCAGTGCCAACGGCTTGTCTGCAACGTCGGTACCGATCGCTTATTCCATAGTTGCCGACGGTGCCAGGATGCATTTGGATCCGAATACCTATCATGCGAGCGGACATAGCCTGACGCTAGGGCTCGGTGCCAGGCCAAACCATGATCTCGGTGTGTTTTATTTTGGTACCCAGACAACATCCGATGCGGATATCACCGGCGGGGCTAATTTGCCCGACGACCAGCAGCGACTGCGCATTGGCAGGCACGATTTGGGGTTCAGTTACCGGCTGTCCCCGGACAATCAGATTATGGTCAAAGGCGGGCGTGGCCTTCAGACCACCAAGGTCTGGGGGGCGATGTTCGATTCGAGCTTTCCGGAAGAGTTTGCCGGCCCCGGGTCCTCCGGACTGTTCGCCGATCTTGGTACCCTCGGTCAATACCATGCGTCGATTCGGAACGACGACTTCGGTATTCGGCAGAACATAAGAATCGATAACGGACTGGTTCTTGGTTTTGGCTACGAATATGCAAAGCAAGACCGTTCGCTGGATTACGTCAGGTCGTTCAATACCAGCGTGAATTTGGGGCCAATTCCAATCGGAACACCCTTGCAAATCGGCCAGTTTGTCGAGCGAAAACTTGACTCCTCCGGCTGGTATCTCTCTGCCAAGAAAAATATTGTTGAAAACTTTGACGTGGCGTTAGGTGCGGCTTATCAAAAATTCAAAGTCGATTCAGAACTCGATGTTGACCAGATTCTCGTTGGGTTTCCCGCTTCATTTACCCAGAGCACAAGCAGGGAAAGGGATAGTTTCTCCGAACTCAACCACCGCTTCGGCTTTCGCTATTCCCCCATGCCCGGCCACCAGTTGCGCGCCGTTTATCAGCGCTGGCGCCGACCGGTCGGTAGTGGGACGCTGGGCGAAACCGATACCCTCGGCATTCCGGTCGACGACCGCCTGGCCGACCAGGGCGGCCTGCTGCGCCGGTTCAAGCTCCAGTACGATGCGCAACTCAATAACGCATTTTTCGTTCAGGCTTTCGCCGACCGGCGCCAGGTCAACAACATCTCCAGCGTGACCAGTCAGTTGTTCTCGTTGTTCGGGGTCACCGAACTTGATGTCCTGCGGGCGCGCAAGCCGGTCTTTGGCGAGCCGTACAACGAACTGGAGCGAACGCCGGTGTTTGGCCAGGGTGAGGTCGCTTCCGGCGGGCTGGCCGTCAACTGGTTGGTAAACAAGGACTGGTCGCTGGCCGCCCGCTACGTGAACGCCAGCAGCGACAACACGGCGAGCGCCTTCAGCGGCAACAAGGTACCGCTGATCCCGCGCCATTACGGCAACCTTTCACTGTTCTGGCAACCCTACGGCCGCTGGTTGCTTGGCCTGTCGTCGACCTATCGTTCGATGCGTTATGCCGACGAAGCCAATGCTACGCCGCTCAATGCCGGCTGGAACCATGGGCTGCGCACCTACTGGGAAACCGACGACAAACGCTGGTCGCTGGAAGCGGCAGTCAATAACCTGCACACCGACAAGAAATCCGCCCTCGATCAGAAGGCCGAAATCCTGTTTACGACGATTTACCGTTTCTGATCAACATGCGGCTTTGCCCGGCGTAACGGCAACCAGGTCGTTGGCCGTCGGGCGGGGCCGGCGAACGTGAAATAGTCCCTTGAAGCAACAGGGATTTCCATGGACCATCCGGCTAGCTTTCCAGCCGATTTTTTTGCCCGGCATCACCGTTTTTCCGTATTGAATCCCCGAGCGCTACGCCGTAACCCGAGGTACCCGAAATGAGCACTGCCGACAACACCGTGACCAGCATCGTCTTCGTCGATGGGTCGTTGACCGACATCGACGCCATCCTGTCCAGCCTGGAGCAGGGGGCCGCCGTTTTCGTCCTCGATCCGGCACAGGATGCCTTGACGCAGATGGCGACCATCGCCGCCGCCTACTCGGGCCTGTCGGCCATCCACCTGCTGTCGCATGGCGGCACCGGCAGCCTGTCGCTCGGAGTGACGACCCTGAGTAGCGACAATCTGGCCGATTACGCCGACCAGCTAGCCGTCATCGGCGGGGCCTTGGCGGTGTCGGGAGACCTGCTGCTCTACGGTTGCGATGTCGGCCAGGGGGAAGCGGGGCAGGCCTTCATCGAGCAACTGGCGCTATTGACCGGGGCCGATGTCGCCGCCTCGACCGATCTGACCGGCAGCGCCGACGCCGGCGGCAACTGGCTGCTCGAAACGGCGACCGGCACCATCGAGGCGAGCGCAATTACCGCCGAAGGCTACTCGGGAACCCTGGCCTACTACTACGGCACGACGGGCAACGACACGCTGACCGGCGGGGCGACCGCCGACTATCTGTACGGCTATGCCGGCAACGACTATCTCAATGGTGGCGCCAGCAACGATACGATGTATGGCAGTACCGGCAACGATGTCTATTACGTCGATTCGTCCGGGGACAGCGTGGTCGAATATGCCGGCGAGGGAACGGACTGGGTCTACAGCTCCGGTACCTATTACTCGATTTACTCCGCGGTCGACGTGGAAAATCTCTATGTTTACGGGGCAACCGTCGGCTCCATCTATTACGGCTACGGCAACGATGGGGCCAATTACATCCAGGCCAATTCCGGCGCCAGCGCGACCAATTATTTTTACGGTTACGGCGGCAACGACACCATTTATGGCTACGCCGGTAACGACACCCTGTACGGTGCCGCCGGCAACGACACGCTACAAGGCGGGGCCGACAACGACACCCTGTATGGCGGTACGGAAAACGACTATCTCGCCGGCGGCAGCGAAAACGACTATCTGGATGGCAGTACCGGGGTGGATACCCTGTATGGCGAAACCGGCACCGACACCCTGTACGGTGGTGCCGACAACGACTACCTGAGTGGCGGCACCGACAACGACTATCTGGATGCTGGAGCCGGCGCCGACACGCTGTATGGCGATGCCGGCCAGGACAGCCTCTACGGTGGCAGCGAAAACGATTACCTGAGCGGCGGCACGGAGAGCGATACGCTCGATGGCGGCAGCGGCAACGACACGATGTTCGGTGGTGCCGGCGACGACACCTATGTCGTCGACAGTGCTTCCGACAGCGTCACCGAATACGCTTCCGAAGGGACGGATACGTTGCAGACCGGACTGACCACGACGCTCGGCAGCAATGTGGAAAACCTGACTCTGACCGGTTTGGCGGCGATCAACGCAACCGGCAACACGCTGAACAACGTGCTCACCGGCAACAGCGGCAACAATGTGCTCGACGGCGGTACCGGTAACGACACCATGGACGGCGGCAGCGGCAACGACACCTATTACGTCGACAGCACACTCGATGCCACCAGCGAAACGGATTCGCTGACCGGGGGCACCGACACCGTCTATGCCAGTACCGATCATGCCATCGGCTCAGGCATCGAAAACCTGATCCTGACCGGTACCGCCTACAACGGCACCGGCAACGTGATGGCCAATACCCTGACCGGCAACGCCAGCAGCAACTATCTGCAAGGCCTGTCCGGCAACGACACGCTGCTCGGCTACGACGGCGTCGACTACCTCGACGGCGGCGCCGATGCCGACAGCCTGGTCGGTGGACTCGGCAACGACTATTACTAC
>Ga0316605_10001161_pt1 | contig 15559 bp, 18 predicted proteins | sample OWC_soil_day20_n_FD_207666 | JGI IMG/M metagenome (GOLD analysis project Ga0316605, IMG submission 207666) | Wetland soil microbial communities from Old Woman Creek delta, Ohio, United States - OWC_soil_day20_noCT | ecosystem: Environmental > Terrestrial > Soil > Wetlands | place: USA: Ohio... | reverse complement strand
GACGAGGTGTTGGTGTGTTTTGCCCAGCCGCTCGGGTTCGATGCCGAGAATCTACGGCGGCGGGCGCTTGAAAAGGTGCACTTTTCTCACGGCGGCCCTTATCCGATTCAAATTGCGACGCGTGGTGATGGATCACAAACCATGCTGCTGATGCTGATTCGTTTGCAAGACCGCGCCTTCACCGTACAAACGCTCAGCCATGCCGTCGATTATCTGAATCGCTGGTTTGACGAGTTGCGAGAGGGAAGATAATTGCTGTTGGGCGTGCCTGACGGCATAATTTCAAATTGATTCGCGAATGAGGAAGCAAAGATGTCTGATGTTCGCATAGGAAGCGGCAACTACTTCAATACCGGCCTGGTTGGTATCAGCTATGTTGGCGTTACGGAAACGCAAGGCTTGCCCGAGCAGCAGGAGTTGGCACCGGCCGATCATGCCCAGCGCCCTCAACTCGATCAGTTGCTGGCAATGCCCAATATCGAGTCCTTTCTGGAAGAGTCTGTCCGTCCCGAACTTGAAGATAGCGATATGCTGACCCCCGGCAAATTCCATCAGGTCATGGAATCGGTCAGAACCTTCATTGGGCAATCGGTTGAAGCCATGCAGGGTAACGATCCAGAAGGTGCCAAAATTCTCAATCGCGCCAGCCGCCTGCTCAATGAGGAAGGCGACTTGCGCGCCCTGTTGCAGATGTACCGTACCGCACTTCAACAAGGCTAACTTACTTGATGACCGCCGAAGAACAGTCCTTTCTTGCCTTGCTTGGCTATGTATTTTTGCAGAATGCGCGGCCGGACAAGGCGGCAGTACTGTTTGCCGCCCTGGATCGGCTTGCGCCGGGTGACGCCAAGGTGCTGCGTGCCTTGGCGCTGGCACAAATCCGTAGCGAAAAAGGCAAGCGCGCACTCGATTCACTCGACCGACTGGCCATGGCGGGCGGCGTTGATGCCGCCTTTCACCTGCTGCGCGCACAGGCGCTGAAATTGCTGAAGCGGCATGATGAGGCCGCTGCAGCCATGCGTGCCTATCTGCAAATGCGCGGCGAAACACCCCAAACAATCGCCACCCCTAGCCAACCCGGGAAACCCTGATGTCCGCTTTTGAAAACCGACTGCAGCGCATCGTTATACTGGCAACGAGTCGCAACGATATTGTTTTGGCGATTTTCCTGGTTTCGATCATCTTCATGATGATTCTGCCGCTACCTACCTGGCTGGTCGACGTGCTCATTGGCACCAACATGACTCTCTCGGCAATGCTGCTGATGGTTGCCATGTACCTGCCTTCGCCCTTGTCTTTCTCCAGCTTTCCCTCAGTACTGCTGGTTACAACGCTGTTCCGCCTCGGCATTTCGATTGCCACAACGCGCCTGATTCTGTTGCAGGGTGACGCCGGCCACATCATCGACACCTTCGGCAACTTTGTCGTCGGCGGCAATCTCGTCGTCGGCCTGGTGGTTTTTCTGATCCTGACCATTGTTCAGTTTGTCGTCATCACCAAGGGTGCCGAGCGGGTTGCCGAAGTGGCCGCCCGTTTCTCCCTCGATGCCATGCCCGGCAAGCAGATGTCGATCGACGGCGATATGCGCGCCGGCACCATCGACATGGACGAAGCCAAGCGCCGCCGCAACGCCGTTGAAAAGGAAAGCCAACTCTACGGTGCCATGGACGGTGCCATGAAATTCGTCAAGGGCGATGCCATTGCCGGCCTGATCATCGTGGCTGTTAACCTGCTTGGCGGCATCATCATCGGCACCATGCAACGCGGCATGACTGCCGGCAAGGCGGTCAAGACCTATTCGATCCTGACCATTGGCGACGGTCTGATCGCCCAGATCCCAGCGCTGTTCATCGCCATCTGCGCCGGTATTATCGTCACCCGTGTGCAAACCGGTGAAGGCGGCCCGTCGAACGTCGGCAAGGACATGGGCGCGCAGGTGTTGGCTCAGCCAAAAGCATTGATCATCGCTGCTCTCATCGCGCTCGGCATGGGGCTGATTCCGGGCATGCCGACCGAAACTTTCGCGATGCTCGCATTGGTCATTGGCGCTGTTGGGGTCACCCTGTTCCGTGGTGTCCGCAAACAAGTTGACGAAAAAACAGGTGAAGTCACCGAAGTCTCGGCACTACAGGCCGCCGCCGGCCCAGCACGCAAGGCAACAACGCAGGCCGAGGAAGAATTTGCGCCCACCGTGCCGCTCATGATTGATGTGGCGGCTCACCTGAAAAACAGCTTTGATCCTGCCGTTCTGAACGAAGAACTGCTCAAGATCCGCCGCGCCCTCTACTTTGATCTTGGTGTGCCGTTTCCGGGCATTCAGCTGCGTTTCAATGAAAACCTGCCGGAAGAAAGCTACACCATCATGCTTTCCGAAGTGCCGGTTTCGCAGGGCAAACTGCGCCCCGGCTATTTGCTGGTGCGCGAAAATCCGCAAAACCTCGAAGCCTTGCAAATTGCCTTCGAGGAAGACAAGAAATTCCTGCCCAATATCCAGACCATCTGGGTATCTTCAGATCTTAAAGATTTGTTGGCAAAAGCGGGTATTCCCTTTATGGATGCCAGCCAGGTTCTGACCTACCACCTGGCTTTTGTACTCAAAAAATACTCGGCAGAGTTTATTGGCATCCAGGAAACCAAGTTCCTGCTCTCGGCCATGGAGGCGCGCTTCCCCGACCTGGTCAAGGAAGCAACGCGTGTCTTGCCCATCCAGAAAATTGCCGAAATTCTGCAACGTTTGGTCTCGGAAGACATTTCGGTACGCAATCTGCGTGCGGTGCTGGAGGCACTGATCGAGTGGGGGCAAAAAGAGAAAGATTCGGTTCTACTCACCGAATACGTACGCTCTGGCCTGAAGCGCCATATCTGCTACAAATATTCCAGCAACCAGAACATCCTGGCCGCCTATCTGCTGGCGCCCAATGTTGAAGACACCTTGCGCACAGCCATCCGCCAGACCAGTGCCGGCAGCTATCTGGCGCTCGACCCTGCCATCGGCAAAAAGCTGTTGGATAACATCAAGCGCAGCGTCGGCAATCTGGCCGCAGCAGCGCAAAAGCCGGTGCTGCTGACTTCAATGGATATTCGGCGCTACCTGCGCAAAATGATTGAACAGGATCTTTATGAACTGCCTGTGCTCAGCTATCAGGAATTGACGCAGGAAATCAATATTCAGCCCCTGGTGAGAATCGAGCTCTGATGCAATACGCCAAAGCGTCAGACTTGCGCCATGCCCGCTTCGAGCGAGTCGGCCACGGCAAAAAGATTGAGAAAGCCACTCATCTCGATGACCTCCCTGACGACGTCACGCATGCCAACCAGTACCATCTTGCCCTGTACCGGCCGCAGTTGTTTGCCGGCCAACAATACGACGCGCAAACCGGCAGAACTGATGAAATCCAGATCGCCAAAGTCGAAGACAAGACGTTTGGTGCCGTTTTTCAAATGTTCCGTCAGCACCCGCTCAATCTCCGGGGAACTGATGCTATCCAGGCGTCCGACCGGTCGCAGAACCAGAACATCGCCGATGGTTTCGTATTCAAGTCTCATGGATGTGTTTGTTATCAGATGGCCGACAAGTCTGGATATTGTACGGGCAGATTGGGGCAATGACGCAAAATTCCAATCTCGAGCTTCGCGTTTACACCGGCATCCATGCCGGCGCTCGTGTTGCCTTGGCGCCAGGTTCTTATGTGTTGGGCTCCGATCCGGCGTGTGACTTCATACTTGCCGACGACGGCATTGCTGGTCGGCACGCCGAACTGCGTTTCGAAGACGAGTGCAAACTTTACCCTTTGTCAGCAGACGCGGGGATTGCGCCCGAGGGTATGCACTTCGAAAAAAACTTCGGTGTCGAGATCGGGGCGGCGATCATCGCTGTGGAAGCGGCCGATGCACCCTGGCAAGAACCGGACTGGGTCGTACTGCCGGTATTGCCCTACGAGTAAACTGAAAACGACGACGAACTCGTTGAATCCCCTATTCTTCCGGAAATGACCAGCAAAGTGACACCCGCCGCAACAAATCGACGATACGGCCTTTATCTTTGGCCCGGCCTGATTTTTGTAGTGGTACTGACAGCCATCCTGATCTTCCTGCTGCATAACGAAGAGCCGACACCGGCACCGGCTTCCGCCACAAATCATCCTTCGACACAGGCTCAGGTTCTTGCGGTGATCGAAAAGTTGAACCTGACCAAACAAACACAAGTCGAGCGCAAAGCCGATGGCACTATCTCCGTTCGCGCCACATTGAGCGATGAAGATTACGAAAAACTCGCCATAGCACTGTCAAAAATCAATCCTCGCCCGCAACTTAAAGTCACCCCGGAGCAAGAACTGAACCGTTCCGTCCGCGAATTTCTTGCTACCTACGGCAAAACACTGAGCGCAGAATCTCTTGGCGCGGGTCACTTCAAAATCAAGGGGCTGGTCGCCAGCGAACCCGAACGCGCAGCTCTGTTACGCGCCCTCACCATTGAATTTCCGGCGGCCAGCGGTTTTGAAAACGCGATGGTGACAAAATCGGCCTTTGCCGAAACGATCCTGTCGGAGCTGCGCGAAAAAAATGCCCTGGAGATCCAGAGTCACTGGGAAGATGATGTTTTACTGGTCGCTGCAAAAATTCCCGTAGATCAAGCCTCTCAGTGGGAAGAATGGCAGTTACAGACCGAGAAACGCCATGGGAAATGGCTCAAAATCGCCCTTACGGCCGACGCCGAGCAGATCAACCTCCCTTTGCAGGTAGAGGCGATAATCAGCGGGAAAACTTCTTTTGTCGTGCTTGCCGATGGGCGTAAGATATTGCCAGGTGGCAGCGTAGATGGCTGGCAACTTGTTGAGATCAACCCCGAAAGTATCGTTTTTGACGGACCGCGTCGGGTTATTATCAGGCGACAGTGAGGCTGAAGTGCACATGACCGAACTTGAAGAACAACTGGCGCTGCCCACCGGCGAAACTTTACGCCAATCACTCCTGCAGCAATTGGACGGGGTTGGACTGCGCCTGCGTACTCAACTCCAGGCCGGCGTGCCGCGTAAGGACTATGCCGACTGGCAGGCTGCTGCAGATGCTGTCAGTGCAGCGCAGGAAGTTTTACAGAATGCACGAATTGGAGCGCCGCAGGGTTCTCTTTGATATGGGTAAAATTGCCCAATAGGGGTTTACTAGTTTGATAGACGGGAGATTGTCATGGGAATGTCATTTGATAGCGTAAATGCCAGTATTGCCACAGTCGTCAGCAATGCTGAAAACACTCTGAAAACCAGGATTGCCAGTCTGGATCCGGCCACGGTTTCCCCCACCGACCTTCTGTTACTGCAACAGGAAGTCTCCAAGTGGACCATGATGAACGAAATCCAGAGCACCGTCGTGAAGCAACTCAGCGACACCATGAAAGGCATCATCCAGAAATCCGGCTGATACTCTTTTAGGCCAACTCTGACTCAGTCCTTCCCAATGGATTTTCCGCTCGAGATAGATTGGGTCAACTGTTCGGCGAATTGAACCCCGACCAATGCGCCACTGGCAGTTTCAGCCATATCCAGCGCTTGTATGACCACCCGCGACGACAGGGGCTTCCCCGTTGTTGGTTGCAGCCCAAGTTCATCGGCGATCACCTTGGATAATCGCCCACCAAACGAACTTTCAAGCGCAGTGACGAACATCCCTGTCGCATTTGAACCTTCGCTTTCAACCCAGGCGACGCTGCGCGCCGAAGGCGTTTGTCCGCTGGCAATCAGCTTGAACTGCTCACCATCCACTTGTACACGCACTTCCTCGCCAAGCTCGGCGCTACGGCGAAAATCATCTATTCCCAGAGTGGGCAGCGATTGCGGTGAAGATGGGATATTGGCGATGGTCACAGTGGCAAAAATTTCGTCCGATTACTTACTTTGGTAACAAGTAAGCAATCTTAGTTCCAAGCATGTCATCAGTTTTTCGTGCACAGCAGCTATACGCGACCCAACATCCAGCTAGGCGCAAGTCCGCCGTCGATCAGGCCATGCTTGGTTTTCTCTGCACCGGGTGCGGAATCGCTTTCACCACGCTGCAAACGCTCTGACCAGAGTTCCGCCTGATCCAGCAGGCTTTCGATGCGCGCCAGAAGCACTTGCTCACCTAGTTCGGCATAAGCCAGCTGGTACTGCAAACAGGGCTTGCCATCGGGTGACACCCCAAGACTGCCGCCAGCACATCCCGATCCCAGAAAATTGGCGCGCAACATGCTCACCAGGGTACGCGCATTATTCAGGCCATCGCTGGAGGACAAAAGACAGGACAACACCAGACGCTGTACAGCCGGCGCATGAATCATCGTCACCAGCCAGCGACTGTCAAACGCCAATTGACAGCAGCCTGCTGAATCAAACTTCAAGGACGGGATGCCGATCTTGGCGCCCAACTCGCCAAGCGCCACATCACAAATATTATCCATTTCATTTCATCCGATTTCTGGTCATCCAGGATTGTCCGCCGAAATCGCCTTGCCGAAAACAATTTCGTTGGCATCGCCATCACGGCGGTAACTCAGATAATCGGCAACGCGTCGGATGAAGTGTACGCCGAGCCCTCCGAAATCGCGCTCATCCACGCTGGTTTCGACGTCAACCGGGCAGTCGGCGGCAGTCGGATCGAAAGCCGGCCCATAGTCGCGCAACAGAACCCGGACGCTAGTACCGTCGAACGAAGCCGAAATTTCGATGCGACCGTCTTCCCGACCGCCATAGGCATGCCCCGCAATATTGGCGATCAACTCATCGAGCATCAAGCCAACATATCGGAAGGTTCTGGCATCAATCCTCTGGTTCTTTTCCCAAACTTCGAGCGCATCGACCATGTCTGAAATTTCCATGGCGCTGCTCCGCAGGTGGCGCGAAAAAATAGTCGGATCGTCAGGCATGCAACACCTTCGGTCGGCCAAGCGCCAGCAAGGTAATGTCGTCGGATTGTGAATACTCGCCTACAAAATCATCGACGGCAGAAACAACTTGATCGATACAAGCTTCAACTTCCAAATTTGTATCCCCCAGCTTTTCCAACAAGGCCGCCTCGCCAAACATGGCGCCGCTGGCCGACACTGCCTCGGTCACGCCATCTGTGTAGAGCAGCAACAAGCACCCTGCCGGAAATTCACAACGGTTGGCTTTGTAATCAAGGTCTGACATCAGCCCGAAGAGCGGGCTGCGAACACCTTTAAGATAAACTGGCGCGACATCGGGCAGACGCAACACCGGCGGGTTGTGACCGGCATTGACGTAGTGCAGGCGCCCCTCTTGCAGATCGATGATGGCGAGAAAGACGGTGACGAACTGTTGCGCTTCATTGGCCTGATTGAGAAGGTCATTGGTGCGCGAGGCCACTCGGGCCAGATGTTCATCGATATCCGCAAAAGGATGCATGGCTTCGTTACGCAGGATCGTAAGCGTTCGCATCATGTACAAGGCGGCCGAAGTTCCCTTGTTGCACACATCGCCGATGGTCACAAAGAAACGACCATCCGACACTTGAAAGGCATCGTAAAAATCGCCACCGACCTGTTGTGCCGCCCGCATGAAACCGCGCCCTTCTATCCCTGGAATATTTGCAAACAGCGGCGCGGCAGGCAGCATGCCGGTTTGAATCTGTCGCGCCACATTGAGTTCGCGCTTCATCGATTCAAATTCCAGCATTTCGCGCATGCGGGCAATCATCTGGTCATTACTCCGACGCATACGTTCGGACAGCAGGACAATCAGGTTGCGGGCAATCGCCGGCACCCCTAATACAGACCCCAGGAAAACCGGCTCAGGAACGACCAGTAACCTTGTCGGCACAGCAGCGCCAATCCACGCCGAGGCCGGTTTGCCATCCGCCACCGACAATTCGCCAACACATTCGCCGGCTCCGAGTTCGATACAGTTGTTGGAATCGGGGCCATCGAGCCGCACTTCCAGGCGGCCATCCATAACGACCAACACGCAGTTGTAGTATTCACCCGCCTCAAAAATCATTTCCCCGACGGCAGCGTCGCGCACCTCACAGCAAGCAAAAATGGGAGCCAGATTGCTGCAAGACACATCGCCAAAGAGCGCCGCCAGTGAAACAAAATCAGCTGAACAGGGCGCAGACTGGCAACCGATGCGGACAATCATCCGATTTTTCTCGCCGACACGCTCATACAGGAATTGATCGGCAAGTTGCAGGAGGGATGGCGAATCCAACAGTGGATCAAAAGGCCGGCCCGCATCGACCAGTGTCAGTGCCACCGAATCCTGATCCAGCAGAACCCCCAGACTGATCTCGCCCGCTCCACCGCCAAAGGCGTGGATGCGGATGCTGGATATCAATTCTTGGACGCAGCGATTGAGACTGAGCCGTTTGTCCCCAATCAGGCCCTGCTGTTCTGAAAGCTCTTCCAGCCAGCGAGCAGCCTCTTCAACGGCTCCCGGCATCGCCTGCAAGGTCAGGCTGTGATACTTGAATCTGCTCTTCATCGACGCGACAGGCCCTTCTTCCAATGGCAGCGCTGGCAAGAATCAACCTTTTCTAGGCTTTCAGCAAGCCCTGTGGCACTGCACCGGTTTCAGAACCCTTGGTCTGCAGCGTTTCGGCAGCCTTGCAAATCCCACCATAGAGCTGTGCCACGGCTTTGTCGATGACGTCCGGCGAACTGACCAGCGCCTCGTCGAGTCGCAGTTGCAACTCGATGCTTTCGTCCTCGTCATTGATGGCAAACCAGGCGCCGTTGAACTGGCTACCGAGCAAATTGGCCGCAAGCAGGCGATGGTAAAGGGCGGCCAAATCGGCCTGTTGCAAATCAGCAATCGCCAGTGGCGCCCGTAAAAAAAGCGCCTGCGCTTCCGGCAAATACTCCAGCGCCACTGGCTGGGCACTGAGCAACATTTCGACGATGACGCCTTGTTCCTGTTCCGGTGTCGGCAAGCCTTGCTGGAAACAATAATCCTTGATGACTTCGAAAACTTTCATGTCTCTTCCCCTCAGGCCAGCATATTCGGGTGAAACAGCACTTCGCTGCTTGCCGGAGGCGGTGCTTCATTCCCTACTGGCGTCTGATCGAGCAGGGCCTGCACGGCTTGCGCCCTTACGATCAATTGCTGCACACCCGCCACCAGATCCTCGTATTGGGCGGGCTCCAGCGCGGCCACACCATGCGAAAGCACCAGTTCGCCATCGCTCTCGTCAATCGCCAGAATCATTCCCAACGGGTTGTTGCCAGCATGGTTCATCCGCAGCAACTCTTCAAAGAGTGCACCCTGCGCCAGCGCATCGGCGCCGACCCGGCCCAGTGCCATGTGCAACAAAAGGACATCACCGGCTGGCGAACGCTCGATGGTGACCGCGATATCGCCTTCGAATCTCACCTCGACAATGCCGCGCGCAGCGAATTCCAGATGCCCCAGCCCAAGTTCCTGACCAAGCCGTTCGATCCATTCATTTGCAAGGGAACTCATGCGATTTCTCCCAACTTGGCTTCAAAAGCGTCTTTCTGCGCCAGGGCACCCCGAACCGCTGTCTGGAATCCGCCGGCCAGATCGGTGAAATAGGCCTGAGGATTGTCGCCGAAGTGGTGCTGCAGCCCGCCGGTCGCCACTCCTGCATAGCCTGCCCCGATGGCATTGCCATGCGCCTGGGCGAATTCCAGCCCCTTGACCATACCCTGCATCATCCCCAGCACCAGATTTCGCTTGTCCTCCTGGCTGAGCTGGTCGATTTCGCCCTGCGTTTTGAAGAAACCCTGTTTGCCCGGCGTAAAGAGAATATCGCTGATAATGGCGCCCAGCACATTCGAGGAATTGTTGAACTTGGTTTGCTGGATGATGTTATCGGCGAATTCTTCCAGAGAGCCTGCATTGTTGGCGGCTTCCAGCATGGCCCTTATATTGCCGATCGTACTGGTGATTTCACCCGGCTTGGCGCCGTGTACGCCGTTTCTCTCCTGCACTCCGGGGTCGATGGCATGCAGCATGCCGTCCTCGCCCTGGATAAAGTTATCCATATTCACCAGTGCCGTGCCGCTTTCGTCCGAACCGTTCAGCGACAAATGGTCGCTCAACCCGGTCATCAGGCACATCACCGAGGCATAACCCAGATCGCGCCCTAATTGTCCTGATTTAATCAGCGTGATTCGTTCATCCAGAGGCAGGCTCGACAAATCCTTGCCCTTGGCGGGCTGCATGCGCGTAACCTGACCGTTGTCATCGATATTCTGTCTGGCTTTTCCGGCCCGATCGTTGACCGAGGTGGGGTCAGCATCGCCAATGATGTCCTTCAGCCCCTGAGTCTGGGCCGGACTCAGCGTAACCCGCTCGCTGGCTGGGAAACCCAGCATGGCGCCAGCGGCCCGGAGCGGCGCCGCCATGGCCTCGACGAATTGTGCCTTGGCGTGATTTTTGGCATCGTCGGGCTTGATGACAGCCACCAGAGCCCCTTCGGCATTTTTCACCTTGAGCGCGCCACCCATTCCGGTATCGGACATTCTTGCCGTAGTGCCGGGAGGAACCAGTGCATCCAGTCCATTGCCATGCCGGGCCTGCAGGAACTGATCGGCCGCCTGTGCCCGCGCCGCCACATTGGTTGGCGTCGAGGCCTCGGCCCGGGCACGATGAATATTGGCAATCGCCACGCCTTGCTGAATGTCTTTCAGGCGATCACAGGGCACGCCGCCTTTCAGGGAACAACCGTTTTCGCCAAGGATGCGCGCGGCAGTCACCCTGTCGCCGCCAACTTCACGCGCCACCGTGTCGAGCATGAAATTAAAGGCTGCCTGGTGTTTGGCCCCCGCCGTAAAGGGATTGTTGATTTTCCCTTCGCGGTGAATGTGCATTTCCGGCGTGCCGTCGGCATGCGGGGTCAGACGCAGGCGTTTACCGGCCGCATCGCCAAAATCCCGCGTCAGATCGGCGAGCTTGGTCTGATTACCGACAATTTGACCGTTTTGCCGCATGGCCGCGGGAACCGGCCGCGGAATTTGCGCCGGCAGGGCATCTGAATGAGTGGCAGATCGGGAACGCCCCCCTTCGGTAGAGGCGCCTGTTGCGGCTGGCAAGTGTGCAGCAGCACCTGATCGATCCGCTACCTCTGTTCTGTTGGTTTGCGTCAATAATGCCCGACCGATTTGCGAAATGAAATTCATGGTGCCCTCTTTGCTTGAAATTAGGATCGATGAGTAACCTGAACAAAGAAAAGGTTCCAAAGTCTTGCGGTAGAGTCAGGAGAAAATCCCGAAGGGGATAAAACCGGAAAAACTGCCCTTGACCCCTACCATTCCTCGGCCGTTGAACTTTCAACAGGCATACAGCGAAAACCATGGACACTCGCCAACACGCTGATGAAAGCAGAGGGGTAGGCGTGATCCCCGGGCGCAGCCTCGCGAATCGTCATCACCAATCGCCTGTCGGCACCGGAACCCTTTTCTTCCTCGCTACGGACTAGCAGCGACTTGGCAGCTTTGACTTCAGCCAGTGCGCATCCAAGCTTTTCGGCAAGCGGCGAGTTTGAATCAAGATTCTGCGCAATAGCGCCATCCGCTGCGATAGTGATCTCGCCAATTGCCGATATTCCGGAAATATCGGCATTCTCGAACACTCTGAATTGCGGCATTTCTTATCCTCCAGTTTGTGTCGGTCAGACGAAGATCTGGGCGATCTTCGATTGCGCCGTATTGCCCACATAATAGGCATGCTCTTCGCACGGCTGATGACGATAGCCAGCCTCGGCCACATCGGCCGATACACCCAAGCGGTTAACCAGCAGGTTCTCGAAAACGCCCGCACTATTGTTGGCCTTCATGATTCTCGCCTGATCGTAAAGCGCGTGCCCCTGACCGATCACACCGCTATTCAGATCTTCAACCAGCTTATGCTGGTATTTGTGCGTCGATTCGTGCACCACGGTGTCGAACACTTTGGCGAAATTATTGAAATCGGCAACCGTCGAGTTGATTTGCAGCTTGTTGCCATCGCTGGACAAGCCTCCTGCCTCATCCGGCCCCATGGCCCCGACGTGGAGAAAATCTTTCGGCACGGCATAGCCAAATTCATTGGCATGCAGATCAATCAGTGTCTGGATGGCCTTGGTGCGTTCGGCAGTCGACATCTTGTCCCAATTGACACGGGCATCGCGCAAGGTTTTGTCCTTACCGGCTGTTTCAAGGAAGTGATCAAGCTTGACCCCCTCGCTGGAAGGCATGATTTCAGCCAATGTGAAGGCCTTGTTGAACTGGATGACCGACAGGTAAGCCTCACGGGTGCCACCAACATCACCGGCTCCGGCACGATCCAGCACCCGGTCGGAAAGCGCCTGCAACAGCGAGGCCTTGTACCCGTTGGGAATAGTCTGCGCCTTGCTGGCCGGCACGAAATTGGCCGTCCCGAGGGTTTTGGCAATATTGAGCCAAGTCTCCTTCTGCGTGCCATTGCTTGCCGAATACTCGGGAAGCCCTGCCATGGCATCCTTGAGGGTTTCAAAAAAAGCATGGCGCGTATCCGTACTGTCAAGTTGGGCTTTGGCCTCGCCCGGCGTCAGCCCTCCCTCGACCAGGCTGCGCCCCGTGACGACCCCATTGATCACATCGGCCTCGGAACGGCCACTCTGCACCAACGTGTTCACCAAACGGGCAGCACTAAGCGCTTCAGCATCACCCAGGCCGCGTCCTTTCAAGGTTTCGGCATGTCTTGCAATTTCAAAGGCATCCACGCTCGTCGTTCCGCCCCTCACCAAACCGGCGGCAACCGTCCCCAGTGCGTTCAGCCGCTTGACGTCGGCGCCGCTGATCTGTGTCGGCGCATAACCGAAGACATTAACCAATATCCTGTCAGCGTCGGCTTTCGTGGTGTTGTACTCCTTGGCCAGGCCATCGCGTACCAGCGCAACCGCGTCGCGGCGATGACTGGCACGGCTCGTTTCCGAGCTGAAAAACGCCTTGCCGGTTTTGACATAGAGGTCAGTCCCTTTCGAGCGCAGCTCTTGGGCCCCGTGCGTCGCATCATCAAGATTGAGGCGATTAACCAGTTCACTCAGCTTCAGGTTGCTCGCATTGTCAATTTTCGGCATAGATAACCTCCCTCATTAGCCTCGAATCATCCCGGGTGAATTGAAAGGCGCTTCGGAAACATTGCTGCCATCAGCAATAGAGGTGAGAACATCCCTCCACCCTTCAACCACAGCACGGAAATTCTGCAACACACTGCAAAGTCGCGTAATGTCCAATCCGGATGCAGTCATCTCGACCATCATGACGACATTGCCTGCTGATCCGTCGAGTGCTCCCCGTACGCCGCCATGCTCAGTCCAGAGGTAGTTGTATCGCAACAGCGCTTCGAATGCCTTCTCTCTTGATTGCGATGGCACTGCACCGACGTCTCCGGTCAACATCAGGCGGTTACCATCGTCATCGTATTCGACATCGACGCTTGTGGACTCGTCAAACACCAGATGCCATGTTTGATCCTCGGCAAACTCGGTCACTCGATCAAGATCAAGAACCGGACCGACTTGCGCCATCAGTTCATGAATTGCCCGCTGTGATGACATGCAAAACTCCTCTGGTGATCTTTGGCATAAGGCATTTTGATCGCAAAACACCTTGGCATCAACCATCCGCATTAGAAAAAATTCTGGCTGCAGGACATCCATTCCTCATCAAACCGAACCTGGATTGGAAGGACAGCGTGCAATTAAACATGTTAAATGTTAGGCCAAATTTTGAGCATTCCAAGCTTGACTTCAGCATGGCTGAGCGGAAAATGCGACGGACAACGCGCTTGGATTTTGTGCGCCCATAAGTTGAAAGGTGAATATATGTGCCTCCCAGGTGTCAATAACGCAATTGTCAGCAGCCAGATCAATGCCCTGTCTTCGCCGGAAACCCAGAAGCCTGTTTCGGAAGGGCGACAGGTTTCTCTGGGCATCGCTCCCACCTTGCCGCAGGATCATCAACACGAAGCACCGCAGGTACTCCAGTCCAAGCCGAGGACAGTCAGCGAAGGCCCGAGAGTTGACAAGAACAAGCTCAATGCCATGGTGTCCGATGCTTCCACAACACGGCAAACGTCTGCCGGTCGCAATCTGACACCGCAAGAGGCCAACAAGCTGCTCAACCAGGTCGCCATTGCGCGGCAATCCATCGTGGCCTTGTTTGTCAATGAAGGCAAACTCGAAGGCATGACGCATGAGCAGGCAGAAACCCGAACCAATGAATTGCCGCTCCACCAGTTGAGCACCGAGAAACGCAAATTAGCGACCGATCTGATGCAAATGGCAGGAGAAAATCTCCGGGTTCTGAACAAAACCGCGGAGGCGGTAGTGCCTTCCGAGAGACTTTTTGCCGACAACGTCCGCTCGGCGGGGATTGGCGATGCCAAACAAAAACTAGAAAGCAAACTTGGCAACCTGATTCCGGATGCCTTCAAAGACGGATTTTTCAGGCGCAATCTGAAGGGCGACGAGGCCAGCCGGCAGATGCACCAATTGGCATGGGAATTCAAAAGTCTGATTAAAAACAATCCGGATGTGAAGTTCGGATTGGGCGGGGGTCTGGTTTTTACTGATCAGAAACAGCGTGACGCTTATCTCGACAAGTACGTCGGGCAATTGCGCCTCAATAGCGGCGACAAAGCCAAGATGAAGGAAATGCTGACCAGCGCCCTGAACGAAACCTTGCCCAAGTCGGAGGATGTTTCGCTCTCCGAAATATTGGGCGAAGGAAGTTTTGGTGTCGCCTGGGATGGTTCCTGGCAGGACAAACCGGTCGTCGTCAAGGTGCTGAAGGAAACGGATGATCGCGCCACATTGGATCTCATCCAGGAAATGACCACGCAAGGCCAGATCCAGGACGACCCCAACATCCCCAAGGTCAAGGGCATCCTTTTCCATGAAGGCCAAGGTGTAGTGGTTATGGAAAAAGTGGCAGGCAGCAATCTTGATAGCTTCTTTAAGAAGAACAACGATGCGCTCAGCAATCCTGTCGATCGCGCCAAAGTGGCACTGCATCTCTTTGGGGGAACCGCGCGTGCTCTGGGTACGATGCACGAAAAAGGCATGATTCACCGCGACATCAAACCTGCCAACGCCATGATCGACACCAACACGCTGGAGGCTCGTCTGATCGATTTTGGCACCTCCGGCAGAAGCGATCTTGACGAAGACATTGGTGGAAGTCCGGCTTTCTTTTCTCCCGAACACTTATCGAAACACATGCCTCCTGCTGGAGACATTTTCAGTCTGGGGTCGAGCTTGTATCAGCAGATGGGCGGCAAATTGTGGCAAGGCGTAGGCTCAGTCTGGCAAATTGCAGAGGATTTGCAAACTGGAAAAAAGCCGGGCAATTTTAACGACACCTCGATTTGGACCCCCCAGACGCAATCGGTACGCAACCTCATCGAGGCATGCTGGGGACAGGACCCAAACGAACGTCCCACTGCCAAGCAAATGGCACAAGCGCTGAACGGCGAAGCAGTAACCTCGGCACAACCGGGCGAACCGGGGCTGAAAGCCGGGCGCATCTCGGTTCTCGACGTCCTGAAACCTGGCAGCGCCCTCATGAGCGGCGCCCAGGACGTTC
>Ga0316605_10001160_pt1 | contig 15560 bp, 12 predicted proteins | sample OWC_soil_day20_n_FD_207666 | JGI IMG/M metagenome (GOLD analysis project Ga0316605, IMG submission 207666) | Wetland soil microbial communities from Old Woman Creek delta, Ohio, United States - OWC_soil_day20_noCT | ecosystem: Environmental > Terrestrial > Soil > Wetlands | place: USA: Ohio... | reverse complement strand
AGGTCCTTGCGGATCGCATTGCCGCCCATGGGCAGGGGCAGGTCGTAGGCGTGCTTCCACCAGGCGCCCAGATCCACCACCAGGCGCAGGCCCAGGTCGTGGTACATGAGCTGGCTCTCGTGGATGAGCAGGCCCGCCTCGAAGCTGCCCTCGGCCACGGCCGGCAGGATCTGATCGAAGGGCAGCAGCTCGACGGTGGGTTCGAAGCCGTGCTCGGCGCACCACTTGCGCATGGAGAGGTAGGCGCTGGTGCGCCGCCCGGGAATGGCGATGGTAAGGGACTTGAGGGCCGCCGGTTCCAGGGGCGCCCGGCTCACCACCAGGGGGCCCGTGCCCTCCTGGATGCTGCTGCCGGCGGTCAGCAGGTCGTAGCGGTCCTTCAGCTCGGGATAGGCGCCAAAGCTGATGGCGGTGACGTCGTAGCGGCCCTCCGTCGCCTCGGCGTTCAGGGTCTCGATGTCCTTGCGGACGAAGGTGATGTCGAAGCCCTCGGGGTCCAGCCACCCCAGGGCCAGGGGGGCCATCATGTAGGCGTCGTCGGAATCGGGACTGTGGGCGATGGTGAACTTCATGGGGAACCTCCCCTCCAGTTCAGCACAAATCGGATGGTTCTAGGTCATCCGGGTCCCCAGATGGGCACTGACGGCCTCGTAGAGGTCATGGATCGAATAGGGTTTCTGGAGAAAGCCCGCGGCCTCCTCGCCCTTTCCGTCGTGGATGGAATCGTGCCGGGTATAGCCGCTGCTGAGGATCACGGGGATCGTGGGATCGATCTGGTGCATCTGCTGCAGCGCCTCGATGCCATCCATGTGGGGCATGGTGATGTCCATGAGGACCAGGTCGAGGTGGACGTCCTGTTTCCGGAACTGGTTCACGGCCTGGCGGCCATCCCGGGCGAGGAGAACCTTCAGTCCCATGCTCTCCAGCATCTCCGATACGGACACCGCGACGATCTCCTCGTCTTCGACCAGGAGCACAGTGCCCTGGAGCCGGGTCTGGGCGGTGCGGGCCTTGCGCTCCGGCGCCACGCATGGCTGGGCGGAGGCCCGGAAATAGACCTTGAAGCTCGTGCCCCGGCCGGGTTCGCTCTCGACCTTGAGCCCCGCGTGATGCCCGCGGAGGATCCCCAGGACGGCCGACAGGCCGAGCCCCCGGCCCGTGGCCTTGGTGGTGAAGAAGGGGTCGAAGATCCTGGCCTGGACCTCCGCGCTCATCCCGCAGCCCGTATCGATGATTTCGAGGGCGACGAATTCGCCTGGCTCGAGCGCCTGACCATCTCCATCCTTCACCAGGCCGTCGGGAACCAATTGGAGGGCCCTGGTTGACAGGCGGATGGATCCTTCCTGCTCGCCCAGAGCCTCGGATGCGTTGATCACCAGGTTCAGGATCAGCTGCTGGATTTGAGGGGCATCCACTTCGATGGGCGGCAGAGAGGGTGCGAGGTCGACGAAGAGGGTGACCTTCTCCGGGAGGCGGGGCTTCAGGAGGTCGTACATGTCCTGGATGATCTGGTTCAGGGAATGGGGCTGGACGACGAAACGGCCCTGGCCCGAATAGGCCAGCAGCTGGCGCGTGAGGTCGGTGGCCCGCTGGAGGACATGCTCCATGGAATCCAGGTAGAAGGTGAGTGGGGAGCCCTTGTCCAGCTTCAGCTGGGTCAGGTTGAGGAACCCGTGCAGCGCGGCCAGCAGGTTGTTGAAGTCATGGGCGATGCCGCCCGACAGGACGCCCAGGCTCTCGAGCTTCTGGGCGTGCAACACCTGGCGCTCGAGGGACAGGCGCAGGTTCTCCGACCGCTTCCATTCGGTGATGTCTTCGAACAGGGTGGCGATCTGCCCCTGCACCGGCGAGAACGCATGCACCAGGAATTGCCGCTGCCCGCCAGGTCCCGCCATCTCGAACGAGGTGATGCCCTCCCGCCCCTCCGCTTGAAGGAGCTCGTCACCGTGCTCGCGAAATCCGGGGCCGAAGAGGGTGAAGCTGTCGCCACCCAGCACCACCTTCCGGTCCAGGCCGAACATGGCAAGGCCGTTGGGGTTCGCATCCAGGAGGGTCAGGGCAGGCTGGGCGCCGGACTCCGGCCGGGCCACCCGGTGGATGGCCAGGCCCTCCTTCATGGAGCCGTAGAGCGAGCGGTAGTGCTGCTCGCTCTCGCGCAGGGCCCGGGCCGACTCCTGGATCTCCCGCAGGGAGAGGGCCCGGAACACGAAGACCAGCAGCAGGGTGAGGCCCAGGGAACCCAGGCCCACCAGGCCAGTCCTGAACAGGAGCGGCCGAAGCGAGTAGGAAATGCGGAGCTGGCCGATGACCTGCCCGGCGTCGTGGATGCTCCGCAGGTGCCGCGCACTCGGGGCCCCGGGAACCCGGCCGATCCGGGCGATCACCTCGCCATCGCTGGTCACCACCTCCACCATCTCAGCGCGGTCCTCAGCCAGCCCCCGCTCCAGCAGTTCGGTGAGGCGGAGTTCCTCGAACCGCCACATCAGGGGATTCGCCCCGATCAGGCGCGACACCTCCCGGGCCCGCAGCTCGGTCCGGGCTTCCACCACGCCGCGCATGTACTGGTACGACCCCAGGAAGAAGATGGCCGGCGTCAGCACGGCGATCAGTCCGGCGATGCTCCAGATGATCGGGCGCGAGAAGGGCTGGGCCGTGGAATCACGCATCGGGAGGGAAGGTCATGGGGTCAACGCCCGGAAGGGGCCGCGGCGGTGACCCAGACCCCCGCGGTCTGGGCCAGGGCGCGCCCCTGGGGCGAATACAGGAAGTCGACGAAGGCCAGGGCCGCCTCGGAAGTCCTGGCGGTGATGACCACATGAAGGTCCTTGGCGAAGGGATAGGTGCCGTTGGCCAGCGCGGCCGGAGTCGGGCTGACGCCGTTGAAGCTGAGGATCTTCAAGGGGAACCCGTCGCCCAGAACGCTGGCGAGGCCCGAGGCGCCGCACGCGCCCTGGGTCCTGGAGATCAGCACAGTGGCCTCCGGGTCGGTCACCGCCAGGAGCATTCCCGGCCTTGCCTGGGCCAGGGACATCGCCTGGTTCATGGCGGGGGAGAAGGCGCGCAGGATCTGGGTGTCGGAGTCTCCCTCCGGGCGCAGCACCAGGCGAAGGGGGGTCCCCTGGGGCCACCGGGTCATCCGGCCCGCGAGCACGTCCTCCAGCTGGCGGGTGGTGAGATCGGCGACGGGAACCTCCGCCTCGGCGACGAGGGCCAGGGGCGTCTTCCCGTAGGCCCGGAGCCGGGCGCCCTTGGCACTGTCCTCGGGCCCGAGGGGCTTGCTGCTGATCGCGATGTCCACGGCCCCCGCCAGCAGGGCCTTGATGGCGCCGGAGCTGCCCAGGGGCTTGCCCAGGTCGATGCGGACGTCCGGATGGGCGCGGCGGTAGGCCTCGGCGATCGGCTTCAGGAGGGTGATGCCGCTGCCCGTCCCGTTGACGCGGATGGTCTGGGTTCCCTGGCTCCACCCCAGGACGCAGGCGCACCCCAGGAGGAGGCTGGTCCAGGCCTTGGCCCTACGCATCTGCACGCCCCGCATGGTCTATCCCCGGTGTGGGAATCCATCCTATCAAGCCACGACCATCCGGGCGGTTGGGCAATGTCGACCGGGCCCTCCGGAGCCCTCGTGGTCTCTTGAGGGGCGGTCTCGGCAGGCCCCCTCAGCGGATGGCTTCAGGATCGCGCGCCGCGAGCTTGCCCTTGACCCGCTCCACGGCCTTGGCGGCCAGGGCGTAGCGGGGATTCTCCTCAAGCGCGTGCCGGAAGTGGTCGAGGGCCTTGTCCAGCTGGCCCTTGGCCTCGAAGACCCGGCCCAGGTTGAAGTGGGGGAAGCAGTAGCTCTCGTACCGCTTGGCCTTCAGGGCCATGCGGAGCCAGGGGATGGCCTCGTCGGGCTCGTCCTGCTCCACGTAGTAGGCGCCGATGTCGTTGTAGGGGTTGCCGAATTCGGGATCGAGGTCGATGGCGCGGTGGCAGTCCTCGATGGCCGAGGCGTAGTCCTTCTCGAAGGACCGCGCCCAACCCCGGAACGTGTAGGCCTCCGCCGTGGGGTGGATCTCGATGGACTTGGTGTAGAGGGCGATGGCCTTCTCGACCTCGCCCTTCATGTGGAGCTGGTAGGCCTTGCCCACCCACTCCATGGCTTCCTGGCGTTTGTCCTGGCTGTCCTGCGCTTCGCTCATCGGACGTTCCTTGAGGGCCCCAGGATAAAACCTTCAGCCACCCGGGGCCACCATACCCTCTATCCTGGTTCCATGGCCAACGATCTGCCCGGTTCCTACTGCCAGAACTGCCTTTCCTGGAACCCCGGGGACCGGGAGACCTGCGTGAAGTGCGGCACGCGGCTGCTCATCCTGCCCGGGGACCAGACCTGGGAAGACGAACCCGACGAGACCGACGGCGGCGAGGACCTTGAGGAGCACCTCCTGGAGCGCATCACCGGCCTGGAGGAGACCCTCCGGCGGGTGGAGACCTACCTGGAGACTGTCTCCGACCAGCTGGGCAAGCTGGAGCGCAGCGAGGTGATGCTGCGTAACGGCCTCATGGCCCTGGTGCAGGAGATGGAGCAGAACCGCCAGCTGGACGCCCATGCCTTCTCCGAGCGCTGGGAACACCTGGTGGAGGAGAACCTGCACCTCATCAGCGCCCGGGAGCTCTTCACCCGCTACCGGGCCCGCATCCTGCCCATCGCCCGCCCCAAATCCATGTCCCAGCTCAAGCGGGCCCTCCTGGAGACCACCGCCCTCCTGGAATCCGCCGACCTGCCCGGCGCCGCCCAGCGCCTGGGCCAGGCCCTGCCCCTGGACCCCAAGAACTACGAGCTGATCTTCACCGCCGCCTCCCTCCACGAGGCCGCCCAGAACTTCGAGGAGGCCGAGGGCCTCGCCCGCAAGGCGGTGGGCCTGAGCCCCCGGCACTTCGAGGCCTGGATGCTGCTGGCCAAGCTCCTCCAGGAGCTGCCCGACCAGGCCGACCAGGCCATCGAGGCCCTGCACCAAGCCTCGGACCTGCGGCCCGATGATCCCGAACCCCGCATGATGCTGGCCGAGCTGCTCCTCGACCAGGAGGACCATCAGGGCGCCCTGGAGGCCGCCACGGAGGCGGTGGCCCGCCGGAAGGACGGCGAGACCCTGCTGCTGCTGGGCCAGGTGCACCTCGCGCGCGGTGAAAGCGCCCAGGCTGTCCCCGTGCTCAAGGAAGCCAGCGCCTACCTGCCCGGCGAACTGCACGTGCGCGAGGCCCTGGCCGAGGCCTACCTGCTGCAGGACGAACGGGCCAAGTCCTTCACCATCCTCCAGGAGCTGCTGCTTCAGAACCCAGGGGACCCCCACCTGCTGCTCATGGTGGACGCCGAGAACCATCCCCAGCTGCGGGAGGCCCGCGACGGCAAGGCCGGCACCCAGCTCATGCTCGACGAGGTGGAGGCCCTGCTCGATGAGCACCAGCCCGAGGGGGCCGAGGTGCTGCTCAAGCGGGTGCGGCGGAAGGGCCGCAGCCAGCGCTCCGACTGGCTGGACCTGCGCTTGGCCTTCATGAAGGACCCCGAGCGCCAGCTCAAGGCCACCTACGACTTCGCCTGCTCGGACCGCCACCCGCGGCTCTGCTTCCTGGCCCTGCGCCTGGCGCTGGAGCACCTCATGGAACAGAAGCGCGAGCCCGAGATCGCCCGGGCCCTGGACGCCTTCCTGACCCGCCACCCCAAGAGCACCGGCGCCTGGGAGGCGGCCCTCATGCGCCTGGCCTACCGGCTCATGAACGGCCAGATCACCGACCAGGACCTGGCGGAGGTCCGACGCCTCCATGCCCACCCCCTCCCCGGCCTGGAACCCCGCGCCCGGACCCTGCTGGGCCAGTACCTCCTGGCCCTCAAGCGCCACCAGGAGGTGCTCGACCTGATCGACCCCCTCATCGAAAAGGATCCGACCCTCATCAACCACTTCCAGCTGGGCGCCGCCCTGGCGGGCCTGGGCGAGCGGGAGCAGGCCCGGGCCCTGCTCAAGGCCGGCCTGGACGCCGATCCCGGCGACCTCAACGACACCCAGGCCAAGGGGGTGAAGTCCCAGATCCGGGGCCTCATGAAAGAGCTGGACGAGGCCGGCCAGGACTCGTGACCGGAGCCACAGCCTATTAAGTTGACAATTTTAGTCGAGATTCCAGAATGGAAGACTCGGGAGGCGTGGATGAGTTCCACCTTGAACGTGGTCACCAGCCAGGAATACAAGTACGGGTTCGTGACGGACATCGAGGCGGACAGCGTCGCGCCCGGACTAAGCGAGGACGTGATCCGCTTCATTTCGGCCAAGAAGGGGGAACCTGACTGGCTGCTGGAGTTCCGTCTCAAGGCCTACCGGCACTGGCTCACCATGACCGAGCCCGAGTGGGCCAAGGTCGACTATCCCCGGCCCGACTTCCAGAAGATCGTCTACTACAGCGCTCCGCGGGCCAAGGCTCCCAAGTACGCCTCCATGGATGAGGTGGACCCTGAACTGAAGCGCACCTTCGAGAAGCTCGGCGTGCCCATCAACGAGCAGGCAGCCCTGGCCGGCGTGGCCGTGGACGTGGTCTTCGACTCCGTCAGCGTGACCACCACCTACAAGGAGAAGTTGGCCGGCGTCGGCATCATCTTCTGCAGCTTCAGCGAAGCGGTGAAGGAACACCCCGAGCTGATCAAGAAGTACCTGGGCAGCGTGGTGCCCGCCGCGGACAACTTCTACGCGGCCCTCAACAGCGCCGTGTTCACCGACGGCAGCTTCGTGTTCATTCCCAAGGGCGTCGCCTGCCCCATGGACCTGAGCACCTACTTCCGCATCAACAACAAGGAATCGGGCCAGTTCGAGCGCACCCTCATCGTGGCCGAGGAAGGCGCCAGCGTGAGCTACCTGGAGGGCTGCACCGCCCCCCAGTTCGACACCAACCAGCTGCACGCGGCGGTGGTGGAGCTGGTGGCCCTCGACAACGCCTCCATCAAATACAGCACCGTGCAGAACTGGTACGCCGGCGACAAGAACGGCGTGGGCGGCATCTTCAACTTCGTCACCAAGCGCGGCCTCTGCAAAGGCAAGGCCTCGCACATCAGCTGGACCCAGGTGGAGACCGGCAGCGCCATCACCTGGAAGTACCCCAGCTGCATCCTGCTGGGCGACGACAGCGTGGGCGAGTTCTACAGCGTGGCCCTCACCAACCACAAGCAGCAGGCCGACACCGGCACCAAGATGGTGCACATCGGGCGCAACACGAAGAGCACCATCATCAGCAAGGGCATCAGTGCCGGTGACAGCTCCAACAGCTACCGCGGCCTGGTGAAGGTGCAGCCGAAGGCCGAGGGTGCGCGGAACTTCAGCCAGTGCGACTCCATGCTCATCGGGCAGACCAGCAGCGCCAGCACCTTCCCCTACATCGAGGTGCAGAACCGCAGCGCCAAGGTGGAGCACGAGGCCACCACCAGCAAGATCGGCGAGGAGCAGCTCTTCTACTTCCAGCAGCGCGGCATCCCCGCCGAGGAAGCCATCAGCATGATCATCAACGGCTTCTGCAAGGACGTCTTCCGCGAGCTCCCCATGGAGTTCGCCGTGGAGGCCACCAAGCTGCTTTCCCTCAAGCTCGAAGGCAGCGTGGGTTAATGGAATTGAAGTTGAAACCGCAGATGGCGCAGATAAAACTCCCCTTCCCTGTCTTTTGCTTTTCATCTGCGGCCATCTGCGTCATCTGCGGTTAAAAATCTGGAGTTGAAATGCTTTCCATAAAGAACCTCACCGCCTCCATCAACGGCACGCCGGTGCTGAAGGGCATCGACCTGCAGATCAACGCGGGCGAGGTCCACGCCATCATGGGGCCCAACGGCTCCGGCAAGTCCACGCTGGGCAAGGTGCTGGCGGGCCATCCTTCCTACGAGGTGACCGGCGGCGAGGTGCTGTTCGAGGGCCAGAACCTCTTCGACCTCGAGCCCGACGCCCGGGCCCGGGCCGGGATCTTCATGGGCTTCCAGCACCCCATCGAGGTGCCGGGGGTGAGCAACGCCTCCTTCCTGCGCCTGGCCTACAACAAGAAGGCCGAGGCCGATGGCCGGGACGAGCTGGATCCCCTCGAGTTCGACGACTTCATCCACGAGAAGATCAAGCTGGTGGCCATGCGCGAGGAATTCCTCGACCGCAGCCTCAACGAGGGCTTTTCGGGAGGCGAGAAGAAGCGCAACGAGATCCTCCAGATGGCCGTGCTCGAACCGAAGCTCGCCATCCTGGACGAGCTGGACAGCGGCCTCGACATTGACGCCCTGCGGGTGCTGGGCGATGCCGTGAACCGCCTGCAGCGCGCCGACCGCGCTCTGCTGATCATCACCCACTTCCCCCGCATCCTCGAGACCATCCAGCCGCAGTTCGTGCATGTGCTTTCCGGCGGCCGGATCCTCAAGAGCGCCGGGAAGGAGCTCGCCCTCGAGCTCGAGGAACGCGGCTACGACTGGGTGCTGGAAGAGGCGGCCGCCGGAGGCGCGCGATGAGCACGGCCACCGCCAGCGGCCTGGCCCAGCACGACCTGCTTGGCACCCTGCTCGCCACGCCCCGGCCCCCTGAGTGGGCCGACCTCCGCGCCGCGGCCGAGGCGCGGCTGGCGGGCCAGGGCCTGCCCGCCGCGCACAGCGAGGACTGGAAGTACACCGACCTGAAGGCCCTCCAGCAGATCGCCTTCGGACCCGCGCCCCAGGCGAAGGTGGACGTCAGCGCCCTTCTCCTGCCCGAGATGGTGGGCACCCGCCAGGTCTTCGTGAACGGCCATCACGCCCCCCACACCAGCTGCACCTCGGCCGTTCCCGCCGGCGTGCGGTTCCTTCCGCTTTCCACCGCCAGCGAAGCCTGCCACGCCCTGGGCACCGTGGGTCCCGACTCGGCCAGCCCCTTCGAGGACCTGAACAGCGCCCGCTTCCAGGATGGCGCCGTCATCCTCGTGCCCAAGAACCTCAAGGTGGCCCTGCCCCTCCACCTGCTGTTCATCACGAAAGCAGAGGGCCCCGTGGCCGTCTTCCCCCGCCTGATGGTGGTGCTGGAGCGCGGGGCCGAACTGGAGCTGGTCGAAGAGCACCACGGCGAGGGCACCTACCTGACCGCCCCGGTGGTCGAGGTCCGCATCGCCGAGGGCGCCATCCTGCGCCATGAGCGGGTACAGCGGGACGACGCCGCGGCCTTCCACCTGGGCACCCTGAAGGCTGAGGTCGCCAAGGGCGGCCAGTACCACTCCCGCACCCTCAGCTTCGGCGCGCGCCTCTCCCGCCAGCAGCCCTGGGTGCGCCTGGCCGAAGGGGCCGAGGCATCCCTGGACGGCCTGGCCCTCCTTGAAGGCAGCCAGGTGGCGGACACACACAGCTTCATGTTCCACGCCGAGCCCCACGGCACCAGCCACCAGCTGCACAAGTGCATCGTGGACGGCCAGGCCCGCGCCATCTTCAACGGCCAGGTGCTCGTGGCGCCCCGCGCCCAGGGCACGGACGCCAAGCAGCAGAGCCGCAACCTCCTGCTCTCGGAAAGCGCCCGGGTCGACACCAAGCCCCAGCTGGAGATCTACGCCGACGACGTGAAGTGCAGCCACGGCGCCACCGTGGGCGCGCTGGATCCCGAGGAGCTCTTCTACTTGCAGAGCCGCGGCCTGAACGCCGACGACGCCCGCAATCTGCTTACCTACGGCTTCGCGGCGGACGTGCTCACCCACGTCCCCGTAGCCAGCCTGCGCCGCGCCCTCCGCCAGCTCGTCATGGCGCGCACCCAGGCCGTCTCGCTGGGAGACTTATCATGACCGAGGGGGACCGCCTGCTCGCTTTCACTCGCGATGTCCCCCCCGGGACCCCCCGCACGATGCCAGGGCAAAGCCCTGTCATCGCGCCAGTCGGGAGCACCACCCTCCAGCCCCTCGACGTCGCCGCCGTCCGCCGGGATTTCCCCCTGCTGTCCCGGGTGTTCCACGGCAAGCCCGTGACCTACCTCGACAGCGCCGTGAGCGGCCAGATGCCCCTGCCGGTCATCGAGCGCATGGCGAAGTACGAGCGCGACGAGCACACCAATGTCCACCGTGGCGTGAGCACCCTCAGCCAGGAGGCCACCGACCACTTCGAGGCCGCCCGCGAAAAGGTGCGCCGCTACATCGGCGCCGGGTCCATCCGCGAGATCGTCTGGACCCGCGGCACCACCGAGGCCATCAACCTCGTGGCCCAGACCTACGGCCGTACCCATGTGAACGCCGGCGACGAGATCCTGCTGTCGGCCATGGAGCACCACGCCAACATCGTGCCCTGGCAGCTGCTGGCTGAGGAGAAGGGCGCCACCCTCAAGGTCATTCCCATGACCGATGCGGGCGAGCTGATCCTGGAATCTCTCGACACACTCATCACGGACCGCACCAAGCTCGTCGGCGTCGTGCATGTCAGCAACGTGCTGGGCACCGTGAACCCGGTGAAGGAGATCATCGCCAGGGCCCACGCCAAGGGCGTTCCCGTGCTGGTGGATGGCGCCCAGGCCGTGCCCCACCTCGCCGTGGACGTGCAGGACCTCGACGCGGACTTCTACGCCTTCAGCGGCCACAAGCTCTCGGGCCCCACGGGCATCGGCGTGCTCTACGGCAAGCTGGCCCACCTGGAGGCCATGCCCCCCTGGCACGGCGGCGGCAACATGATCCGCTCCGTCAGCTGGGAGAAGACCACGTACATGGCCGCGCCGGGCAAGTTCGAGGCGGGCACCCCGCCCATCGCCGCCGCCATCGGCCTGGGCGCGGCCCTGGACTACGTCACCGCCCTGGGGCTGGAGCGCATCGCGGCCCACGAGCACGACCTGCTGGTCTACGCCACCGAGCGCCTTTCCGCCATTCCGGGCCTGCGCATCCTGGGCAACGCGAAAGAGAAGGCCAGCGTCATCTCCTTCGTGGTGGAGGGCATCCATCCCCACGACATGGGCAGCCTGCTGGATGGCGAAGGCATCGTGGTCCGCGCCGGCCACCACTGCGCCCAGCCCGTCATGACCCGCTTCAACGTCCCCGCCACCACCCGGGCCTCCTTCGCCTACTTCAACACCCGCGAAGAAGTGGACCTGCTGGCCACCGCCGTGCTTCATGCCATCGAGTTGTTCAAATGAAAACGGATTACCGCCAAGACGCCAAGACGCCAAGAAAGAAAAAAGCTCTTCTTGGTTTTTCTTGGCGTCTTGGCGTCTTGGCGGTGAATCTTTTGTCTGTTGGATACGACCAATGAGCGACCCACGCGAGCTGTACCAGCAGGTGATCCTGGAGCACAACAAGAAGCCCCGGAACTTCGGGAAGCTGGAGGCCTGCACCCACCACGCCGAAGGCCACAATCCTCTCTGCGGCGACCAGCTGGATGTGACGCTGGTGATCGAGGACGGCCTGGTTCGGGACATCAAGTTCCAGGGCAGCGGCTGCGCCATTGATGTCGCCAGCGCCAGCCTCATGACGGGCGCGGTGAAGGGCAAGTCCGTGGCCGAAGCCGAGGCCATGGCCGAGCAGTTCCGCGGCATGGTGCGCGGCGAGCTCAATCCCGAGACGGAAGCCCCCCTGCTGGGCAAGCTCACCCTCTTCAGCGGCGTGAAGAACCTCCCCAGCCGCGTGAAGTGCGCCGTGCTCCCCTGGGCCACCCTCCACGCCGCGCTCAAGGGCGAGGCCGAGGCATCCACAGAATGAAAACCTATCCACAGATTTCACAGATTTCACAGATTCAAAAAAATCTGTGTGAATCTGCGGAATCTGTGGACAAAAAAGGCTTTTGAAAATGCCCAAAATCGCCGAGATCGAATACACCCCCAATCCCAACGCCGTGAAGTTCGTGCTGAAGGAAGCCGTGGCCGTGGGCTTCCCCAAGTCCTTCCCCAACGCCGAGACCGCCGAGCATGACGAGCTGGCGAAGAACCTCTTCGCCGTGGGGAATGTCACCTCGGTCTTCATGCAGGACAAGTTCCTCACCGTCACCAAGACCGACGACAAGGGCTGGCCGGAGATGCTGCCCCTGCTGGCCGCGCCCATCCGTGCCGCCGCCGGCATCGGCGGCGGCACGGGCGCCCCGGCGGCCCCCCGGGTGTTCTCCAAGGTGGAAGACGAGAACGATCCCCTGCTGAAAGACATCCGCATGGTGCTGGAGAGCGCCATCCTGCCTGCCCTGGCGGCGGATGGCGGCGGCCTGGAGCTGGTGGGCCGGCACGAGAAGCAGGTGATGATCCGCTACGTGGGCGCCTGCGGCAGCTGCCCCGCCAGCCTCACGGGCACCCTCGTGGCCATCGAGGGCATGCTCCAGAAGGAAGTGGATCCCGAACTCGTGGTGATCAGCGTCTGATCCGCCCTCCATCCGGCGCAGATCAGCCGGGAGGCGCGGCGCCCTTCGCCAGCACGGCCGCCAGGGCCTGCATCTGCACGGGCTTGGGGAGGTAGTCATCCATCCCAGCGGCGAGGCAGCGTTCTCGATCTCCCGCCATGGCGTTCGCCGTGAGCGCGACCACCCGCACGCGAGGGTCCAGCGCGCCGGCAGCGGGATCCCTCAGGCGCCGCGTGGCCTCAAAGCCGTCCATCTCCGGCATCTGGCAGTCCATGAGGACCAGGTCGTACGGCCGCTCGCCAAGGGCCGCCAGGGCCTCAAGCCCATTGCCCGCCACATCCGCCCGGTGCCCCAGCTTCTCGATCATCCGGGTGACCACCCGCTGGTTGATGGCGTTGTCTTCCACCACCAGCACGCGGAGGTGTCCGGGGACCGCGACGGGCTCCCACTCCTCCAGCGTCGCCACCGCCGTCGAAGGGAGGTCTGCCGTGGGGAGCGAGAGCTTGATCCGGAACTGGGAGCCCACGCCTTCTTCACTGGTGGCCGTCAGGGCGCCCCCCATCAGTTCCACCAGACGCTTGGAGATGCTGAGGCCGAGCCCCGTGCCGCCGAATCGGCGCGCCATGGAGGCGTCTCCCTGGATGAAGGGATTGAACAGATCAGGCAGCCGGTCGGCGGGGATGCCGATGCCCGTGTCCTCCACCTCGAAGAGCAGGTCCGCCTGCCCCGCCCTTCCCCCGGTCCTCGAGACTCGGAGGACCACCTGGCCACTCTGGGTGAACTTGACCGCGTTGCCGCCCAGGTTGATGAGCACCTGACGGAGCCGCCCGGGATCCCCAACCACCCCGGCCGGCGTGGAGGGATCCACCACCACGGTCAGGCCCAATCCCTTGGCTCCCGCCTGAAAGGCCAGGAGTTCGGTCACTTCGGTCACCAAGGCCCTCAGGTCGAAGGTCAGGGATTCCAGTTCGAGCCTCCCCGACTCCACGCGGGAAAAATCCAGGATGTCGTTGATGATGGCCAGGAGCGCGTCGGCGCTGTGCTGGATGGTGGCGGCGTAGCTGCGCTGCTCGCCTTCCAGGCCTGAATCCAGCAGCAGGCCTGCCATTCCGATCACGCCGTTCATGGGCGTGCGGATCTCATGGCTCATGGTGGCCAGGAATTCGCTCTTGGCCCGGCTGGCCTCCAAGGCCTGGTCGCGGGCAGCGAGAAGCGCCTCGTTCATGAGCTGCTGCTCGTGGCCCAGGCGGATGGCCTCCGCCATCACCCTGGCGAAGCGTCGGGAGCTGCGAAACACGGCCGGCAGGAAGATGCCGCTGGCCGCGGCGATGGCCCAGCCGGTGATGTCCCGGGCCTGCAGCAGCGCACACAGGAAGACCGCCCCCACGGCGGGCACGGCGAAGGCCAGGAAGGCGGCAGGCACGGCGCCCAGGGCTGCCACCGCCCCGGCGACCATCCCCGCCACCACCAGGGCGGTCAGGGATTGCTGCGCCAGGGGGGCGCCCCCCATGAACAGCACAGCGCCCCCAGCCCACAGCAGACCGGACGCCGCCACCCCCGCGATGGCCCGGCGCCGCCAGACGGGATCGTCCTGCCGGCTGGTGTCCCGGGTTCGGAAGCCCCGGGCCAGGAGCACGCGAACCAGGGCGTGCGCCAGCACGGCAGCCACCCAGGCCGCGGCGGCCGCCGGATGCCTTCCCCCGCAGGCCACGGCCAGGAGGATCGCCAGAACCGCGGCGACCCCCTGGGCCAAGGCCACGTTCTCGTACAGCAGGGCGGTGGTGCGGGCCTCGACCGCGTCCGAGATCCACGGGCTGGCGGCTTCCATGAGCGGGGAGGGGGCGGGCCGGGTTCCGGCCGGGAAGGGGGTCATCCACCCTGATTCGGCGCGTTCCGGGCCATTCCTGAGCCCTGCCGCGTGAATCAGGGTCTTTTCCCTGGTTCACCAGGGGTTTCCTCGATACCCTGTTCGTTCTGCCGGACTTCGTGTGCCGGGATTCCAGCCCACCACCAGAGCGTGGGGGCAAACCAAAGAGGTGGACTTCATGTCCAAGCTAGAAGCAATCATCAAGGGCCTAGGCTCCAAGCAGATGGGCCGCATCACCGTGCTTGACGCGGGATACGTCGAGGACGACACCCCAGAAGGCCAGGAGTTCATGGCCGCCCTGCAGGGTGAGACCCGCGGCCTCCGCGAGGAGGAAGTGGTTCGCGGCGTCGTCGTGGAGATCCGCGGCAAGGACGTCATCGTCGACATCGGCTACAAGGGTTCGGGCACCGTCAACCTCGACGAGTTCAACAACCCCGACGGCACCCAGGGCGTCCAGGTGGGCGACGTGGTCGAAGTGCTGCTCGAAATGCTCGAGGACGCCAACGGCAACGTGCGCCTCAGCCGCGAGCGCGCCGAGAAGATGAAGATCTGGGACGAGGTCGAGAAGGCCTTCCGTTCCAACATGACCGTGCATGGCACCGTGCTCGAGAAGGTCAAGGGCGGTCTGGCTGTGGACATCGGCATCCGCGCGTTCCTGCCCGGCAGCCAGGTGGACATGAAGCCCGTCCGCAACCTGGATCCCTACCTCGGCAAGTCCTTCGACATGAAGGTCATCAAGGTCAACCGCCGCCGGGGCAACATCGTGCTGTCCCGCAAGCTGTTCCTCGAGACCATCAACGCGAGCCTGAAGGAAGAGACCCTCGCGGGCCTCGAGGAAGGCAAGCTGGTCGAGGGCGCCATCAAGAACATCACCGAATACGGCGCCTTCGTCGACCTCGGCGGTGTGGACGGCCTGCTGCACATCACCGACATGTCCTGGGGCCGGCTCAACCACCCCAGCGAGATGTTCCAGGTGGGCGACAAGGTCGAAGTGGCCGTGCTCAAGTACGACAAGGAGACCGAGCGCGTTTCCTTGGGCTACAAGCAGAAGTTTCCGGATCCCTGGCTTTCCGTCGAGGACCGCTACCCCCTCCAGGCCACGGTCAAGGGCAAGGTCGTCTCCATCACCGACTACGGCGCATTCGTGGAACTGGAACCCGGCATCGAAGGCCTGGTGCATGTCTCCGAGATGAGCTGGACCAAGAAGGTCAAGTCCGCCAAGGGCATGGTCAACCTGGGCGACCAGGTCGAAGCCATCATCCTGCAGGTGGATTCGGACAACCGCCGCATCAGCCTCGGCATGAAGCAGATCACCCCCAACCCCTGGATGGCCATTGCCGAGAAATACCAGCCCGGCATGATCGTCACGGGCACCGTGCGAAACATCACGGAGTTCGGCGC
>Ga0316605_10001159_pt1 | contig 15564 bp, 11 predicted proteins | sample OWC_soil_day20_n_FD_207666 | JGI IMG/M metagenome (GOLD analysis project Ga0316605, IMG submission 207666) | Wetland soil microbial communities from Old Woman Creek delta, Ohio, United States - OWC_soil_day20_noCT | ecosystem: Environmental > Terrestrial > Soil > Wetlands | place: USA: Ohio... | reverse complement strand
ATCCACTCATTGACGCCATAGAGTTTGGTGGCTTTTTCGCCAGCATAAACTTCCATCCAGTGAATCTTTTTCTTGCCGCCGTAAGCCTTGCTCACCGCAGCATCGATCACCTTGATCATCACCGGCGTAATATCGACGCCGATGCCATCGCCTTCGATAAAAGGAATGATGGGCTGGTCGGGAATAGGCTGGCCGGCAACGATCTTTTGACCGCCTTGCGGAACCTGGATGTGGGATGCGCTCATATGTAACTCCGTGGAATCATGTTTGAAATCGGGGGCAGCGCTGCTGGACGGGCGGCGAGCCGAGGCCGCGATTATGTCGCAAAGCCCTGTTTCTGTCAGCTTTCTCCGCGTCCGAAATTGCCTGGGTAATTCCAGCGGCGCATAATTCAAAGCCTGCCCACACCATCCCGAAGACTATCTCATGCGTCCCGTTGCCGTATTTCGCCACTTTCGCACTGAAGGCCCCGGTTATTTCGCCATCTTTCTCGAAAAACACGGCATTCCCTGGCGCGTCACCGCCATTGATGAGGGCGCAAGCATCCCCGAAGATCCTCAACAGTTCTCCGGACTGTGTTTTATGGGCGGGCCGATGAGCGTCAACGACCTGCTGCCCTGGATCGAACCCGCCTGCGCCCTCATCCGCGCCGCTGTCGATGCCGGCATCCCGGTCATCGGCCACTGCCTCGGTAGCCAGTTGATCAGCAAAGCGCTGGGCGGCAGCGTTGGCCGCAATCCGGTCAAGGAAATCGGCTGGGGTCGCGTCCTGGCCGAAAGCGACAACCTCGCCCGCCATTGGCTCGGTAATTTTGCCGGCCAGTGCGCCGATGTTTTTCACTGGCATGGCGAAACTTTTTCCATCCCGCCCGGTGCCAGCCGCATTCTCGGCAGCCCTGATTGCACCAATCAGGCTTTCGTGCGCGACCATCACCTCGGCCTGCAATGCCACATTGAAATGACGCCGGAAATGATCCGGCGCTGGTGCAAGGCCTGGGACAAGGAAACCAGTGGACTTGATCCGCTGCCGCCCTCGGTGCAAACCCCGGAAATGATGGAGGCCGAACTGGCCACGCGCCTGCCACAGATGCGCCAACTGGCCGACCAACTTTACGGCGCCTGGATCAAAGGCTTACGCCAATAACCCATCAAGGTAACCTTATGAACAAGCTACTCCGTCCTTTACTCGCTGCGGCACTCATCGCCATCTCAACTTCCTCTGTTGTTGCCCAAAACGACAAGGACGACCTGCTCCAGCAATTCTTCGCCGACCGCCGACCGGAAATCGAAAAGATCGCCGACCATCCCGAACAGCTCAAAAACTTTGTGCTTTTGCAAAAGCAGAACCCCAATGTCCCCTTCGAAAACGGCAAAACCCTGCTGCACTATGCTGCCAACCGTGGCCATATCGAGATCGTCCGGTTGCTGCTGGAGAACGGCGCCAAAATCAATATTCAGGACAAGGACAAGAAAACACCACTGCACGAAGCCATGACCTATCACCATGACAAGGTCGCCCGCCTGCTCATCGAAAAGGGCGCCAACGTCAATCTGAAGGACAAGGAAGACAAGACGCCGTTATTCAGTATCGTCTTCATGGACGGCGAGCAACGCAACGTCGCCCTGACCCGGCTTTTCATCCAGAAGGGTTACAAACTCAAAACCCCCGACGCCGATCTGCTCACTCAGGCCATCCACCGCAGACATCAGGAAACCGCCATGCTCCTGCTGCAGAACGGCATCCCATTCAGCGACGGCACGCTCGCCAGCGCCGCTGCCATGGGTTTTGAGGATATTTTCAACTTCCTGCTACAAAAAGGCGCCCAGCCGAAACAGCCCCACATCCTTTCCAATGCCTGCCGATCAGGCAATCTGAATATCGTCAGAGCACTGACGGAAAAAGGCAATACGCCGACTTTGAAAGATGTCGACCAAGCCTTGGAACTGGGACACACCGAGGTGGCCAATTACCTCAACGCCCAGCTGAAAAAAACGCAAGGCAAACAGGCCGACCTCAAGGAAAGATGCCGGATGAAACCTGAACCAGGCAGCTGCAAGGCGCTTTTCACTTACGCCTTTTATGATCAAAACACCAAGCAGTGTTTCGAGACGACAGGTTGTGGCGGCGTCATGCCTTTCGATTCGCTCGAAGCATGCAAGAAAGTGTGTGAGTAGATGCCGTTTGTTGTCCTGTTAGAACGACTCAAACCGACGCTTTCGATTGCACCCGTCACCGCCTCGTCCAGCTCCATCCTGCTAAAATACCACGCTAAAGTCCGAATCAGACTGGAGCCCAACCATGCGCACCCTTTCCCTGTTTGCCCGCCCGCAACTTGATGACTACCCACTGGCCACGCCAGAACGCCGCCAGGAAATCGAAAAGGAAATTTGGGACATTTATGGGCGCGAACATGCCGTTATGGTGCTCGACATGTCGGGTTTTTCCTTGCTCACGCAGCGCCACGGCATCATTTTCTATCTTTCCATGGTGCGGCGCATGCATAAGGCCGTCGCCCCGATTACGGCCAACAACGGCGGCCGGGTAGTGAAATTCGAGGCCGACAATGCCTTTGCCGTCTTTGATTCCGTGCTGCAGGCGGTTAAAGCTGCCAAGGAAATCCATGCTTTTTTCGCCGCCGAGAATCACCCGGAAAGAGTCCGGGTTTCCATCGGCATCGATTACGGCAAGGTCTTGATGGTCGACGACATCGACGTTTTCGGCAGCCCGGTAAACCGCGCTTCCAAGCTGGGGGAGGACATTGCCGAGGCCGACGAGACCTTGATCACTTCGGAAGCCTTTGCCCTCATTCCCGAAAGCGCCGGCATCAGCGGCAAACACACGCCGATGACCATTTCCGGCATCGAAATCGAGGTTATTTCGCTCTGACGCGTTTCTTCGGTTCCTTGTTTTTTGGCTGGTTTGACGCTTTGAGGCTTGGCTGCTTTGGGCTACTGGCACGCACCAGCACAAAGTCGATCTTATTCGTTTCGAGGTCGGCTCGCACCAGCCTGACCTTGACCCGATCACCCAGGCGAAAACGCTGACCGGAGCGTTCGCCCAGCATCTGGTGCTTGATGGCATCAAACTGAAAATAATCCTCACCCAGTTCGGAGACATGCACCAAGCCTTCGACATAAACCGCATCGAGCGCCACGAAAATGCCGAAGGAGACCACCGCCGAAATACTGCCTTCGAATTCCTCGCCAATGCGTCCCTTCATGTAATAGCACTTCAGCCAACTCTCGACATCGCGCGTTGCTTCGTCAGCGCGGCGTTCGGTCGCCGAGCAGTGCAAACCAATTTCCTCCCAGGAGCCCGGCTTGTATTTCTGCCCGGCCAGCACCGCTTTGATGGCGCGATGCACCAGCAAATCCGGATAGCGGCGAATGGGCGACGTGAAGTGGGTGTAATGCTCATAAGCCAAACCAAAATGGCCGACATTGTCCGGGCTGTACATGGCCTGCTTCAATGAGCGCAGCATCACCGTTTGCAGTAACTGCATATCCGGGCGCAACTTGATCTTCCCCAGCAAATGAGCGTAATCCTTGGCCTGCGGGTCGTCGCCCCCGCCCAGCGGCAAACCGAATTCGGCCAGGAAGGAACGCAAGTTCTGCAATTTCTGCTCAGACGGGCCGGCGTGGATGCGATACAAGCAAACGTGCTTGTGTTCCGCCAGAAAATCGGAAGCGCAAACATTCGCGGCCAGCATGCATTCCTCAATCAGCCGATGGGCGTCGTTTCGAATCACTGGCACGATATTTTCGATTTTGCCGTCGGCGTTAAATACCATCTGCGTCTCGATGGTCTCAAAATCGATGGCGCCGCGCTGGGTACGCGCCTTGGCGAGAATCTGGTAGAGCTTGTAGAGGTTCTGCAAATGCGGCTGCAGCGCCTGATGCACTGCACTCTCGGCTTTGACATCGCCCGACAGCCAGCCCCACACCTGCGTATAGGTCAGCCGCGCTTGCGAACGGAACACCGCCGGATAAAAGCGATATTCTTTGATATCGCCAGTCGCTGAAATATCGGCATCACAGACCATGGCCAGCCGCTCAACTTCCGGGTTGAGCGAGCAAATACCGTTGGACAGTTTCTCCGGCAACATGGGGATAACACGGCGCGGAAAATAGACCGAGTTGCCGCGCTCCATCGCCTCCTTGTCGAGCGCCGAACCATGATGAACATAGTGTGACACATCGGCAATCGCCACCACCAGCCGCCAGCCACGCCCCTTCTTCTCACAGTAGACGGCGTCGTCAAAATCCCGCGCCGTTTCGCCATCAATGGTCACCAGCGGCAAAGTACGCAGATCGACCCGGCCTTCCAGATCGGCCTTCTTCACCTTGTCCGGCAGGCTCTTGTTCTCGTCCAGCGCCGCCTTGCTGAACTCGAAGGGCAGGTCGTGCTTCCTGAGCGCAATCTCGATTTCCATACCCGGATCGGCGTAATTGCCCAGCACCTCGCTGATGCGGCCAATCGGCTGCGAATAACGGCTGGGTTGCTCGATAATGTCGACCATCACCACCTGCCCGGCCTTGGCTTTGATCTTTGCCTTTTTCTCTGGCGGGATCAGGATGTCCTGCGCAATTCGGCGATTTTCAGCCACCACGAAAACCACCCCATGCTCGATCATCACCCGACCAACCACCCGCGTATTGGCACGCTCGGTGACTTCGACAATACTGCCCTCCGGCCGACCCTTGCGGTCGATTCCGGTCGCCCGCACCAGCACACGGTCGCCGTGCATGACCTTTTCCATCTGGTGCTGGTCGAGAAAGAAATCGGCAGAGCCATCATCCGGCCGGAAAAAACCGTAGCCATCGGGATGCCCCTCCACCCGCCCCGGTTTCAGACTGGCACGCTCCGGCAAAATGTAGGCATCCTTGCGATTTCTGAGCAACTGCCCTTCCCGCTCCATCGCCCGCAAACGACGGACAAAGGCCTCACGCTCCTCCAGCGAAATATCGAGCAATTGGCATAACTGCTCAAGGCCGGTCGGCTTGCCCTCCGCTTCCAGCATCTGCACCACATACTCACGCGACGGCAGTGGCCGATCGTAACGTGACGATTCGCGCTCGAAACAAGGGTCATTGCGGCGCACTTTAGAAATTTTCTTAGTTGACATATTGTCCGGTTTCTTTAGAATCCTGCCTTCTTCACACCTGCCCAGGTGGCGGAATTGGTAGACGCACTAGTTTCAGGTACTAGCGCTGCAAGGCGTGGGGGTTCGAGTCCCTTCCTGGGCACCATTGCGAATCAAGGACTTAGCGTACTTACAGGTACTCGAGAGCCCAAAAAAGAACCCCGGAAACGGGGTATTTTTTTGGAATTTGTCCCGATTTTTCCCAAACGCTTTGCCATATCTGCAATTTCATTACTTACGCCTTGCCTGCTAGCGGCTCCGAGTATAGCCGGTTTGCCCGCCTAACTTTACGCAAAACACTCAGCCCGGGAGGTGGATGGGATGAACTAGCGGACATTATTTACCCATCCCCCCCTTTAAGAACAGGAAGCAGAGGTCAACGCGGTTCTGGCACCTTCTCCAGCCCCGTTGGACGTGCGCCCGGCTTGATACCCTTACTGGCAAACCAGCCCAGATTCATTTCCAGGGCAAAACGTGCCGGACGGGCCGAACAATGACTGTTCTCGGTATGCGGCTGCATGTCCTCGATATTGATAATGCGACCCTCGGTATCAAGAAAAGCAACCGAAAGCGGAATGAAGGTATTGCGCATCCACATGCAATGCCGGGCGACTTCCGGGAACACAAACAACATGCCCTGCTGCGGTGCCATGATGCGCCGGTTCATCAAGCCCTGCATACGGCTCGCCTGATCGGCCACCACCTCGATATCGACGCGATAAAAACCGAAATTGAGGTCAATGCGCTGCACCTGCTGGGCAAAGGCACAATGGCTCAACAGCCCCAAGCACAAAACAAGCAGCATTTTTTTCATCTCGGCAAGCCTTTTGGATGCAAAAGAAGCAGCATTCTGCGGCCTAACGAGCCTGTTGTCACGCCCGAACCATCACGCAGGCAAAGAGATCACTGGCAAGCGCGCGGTTTGAATTTGGGTTCAAGATTGCTGACACAAGTCCACTTACCATTGACGTCACGCACCCAATCAATCGTTTTGCCCACAAACTTGGCAAGATTACCCCCACTACCCGTACATCTAATAGTAGGTGTTGTGGTACCTGGCCCGATAATTGTCACATTACAATAAGAAGTTGAAGCTTGGACGCCGATAAAACCTGTGTCTGCCGGGTTGGTCGACAAAGTCAATCCCTTGTTAAGCAGGATCTCGGCCTGATCCCTGCCTGGCGTAATCTCCTTCAGCGCAGACTTCACCTGAGACTGAACGGTATAATTTTGATAAGAAGGCAACGCAACAGCCGCCAAAATACCGATAATTGCCACCACAATCATCAGTTCAATCAGGGTAAAACCACTTTGAACTCTTTTCATCATCCCTCCCTTGATCCTGTCGTATACACGCTTCCCCGCTGAAGCGAGCAAGTTTCACGCCAAGCTTTTGTGAAGTACGGACGTAAATCACGGCCTTACCGCCTTTTCTGACCCTAACGGGGCGCGCATGATGAAATGTCAGTTTTTACTCCGATCAGAAAAACAACTTACGGCACTCGGCAGACGAAAATTGTCAGAAATAAGCGTGCGATCGGCTACGGTAATGCTGATGTTCATTACAAATCAAGAATACCCAAGCAATGACGTTACCTGAAAAGGCCGGATATTTTGGGTCTCTTTCGTCCAGCAATGAAGGAGGGGCGAAAATCCAGGTTCTCCAAACACTTCCGTTCGCGCCAAATGATGAGGAATGAGTGCATTGGCCGCCAGTTTCCGGGATAATCGCGCTTTTTACAGCTTTAAGATTGACCATGGACGCCGAACATATCAATAGCATTTCCAACCAGCTTGACGACCTCAATATGCGGGTCGGCGAGTTGCGGAGGTATCTTTGACTACGATCACAAGCGCGAACGCCTGACCCTGCTCAATCAGGAACTGGAAGACTCCAAGGTCTGGGATGATCCAAAACGCGCTCAGGAGATGGGGCGCGAGAAAAAATCGCTGGAAAATATCGTTCTGGTTCTGGAAGAAACGCAAGCCGGTATTAACGACGGCCGCGAGATGTTCGATATGGGCAAGGAGGAAGGCGACGACGACATGCTGCTGTCGGTCGAAGCTGACAATGCCGAAATCGAAAAGAAAGTCGCTGAACTCGAATTCCGCCGCATGTTCAACCATCCGCAAGACCCCAGCCCCTGTTTTCTGGAAATCCAGGCCGGCGCTGGCGGCACCGAAGCGCAGGACTGGGCTTCCATGCTGCTGCGAATGTACGTGAAATACGGCGAAAAGAAGGGCTACAACGTTGACGTCATGGAAGAGTCGGAAGGCGACGTTGCCGGTATCAAGAGCGCCACCATCCGCTATTCCGGCGATTACTGCTACGGCATGATGCGCACCGAAACCGGCATTCATCGTCTGGTGCGCAAATCGCCCTTCGATTCCAACGCCCGCCGCCACACCAGCTTTGCTTCGGTCTTCGTCTATCCGGAAGTGGATGATTCCATCGAAATCGACATCAACCCGGCCGACGTGCGTACCGATACTTTCCGCGCCTCTGGCGCTGGCGGCCAGCACATCAACAAGACTGATTCCGCCATCCGCCTGACACACATTCCAAGCGGCATCGTCGTGCAGTGCCAGAACGACCGTTCGCAGCACCGCAACCGCGATGAAGCCTGGAAAATGCTGCGCGCCCGCCTGTATGAAATGGAGTTGCGCAAGCAGCAGGCCGAACAACAAAAGCTCGAAGACGCCAAGTCCGACATCGGCTGGGGGCATCAGATCCGCTCCTATGTGCTCGACCAGTCGCGCATCAAGGATTTGCGCACCAATTATGAGGTCGGCAATACGCAGGCCGTGCTCGATGGCGACCTTGACGATTTCATCCAGGCCAGTCTGAAACAGGGCGTCTAGCCATGCTCCGCCATCTCGCGCTCATCCCCTTTGCGTTGCTGGTTCTGGCTGCTTGCGGCAACCAGGCGCCGCCTGACAAAACCGCGACCAAACCGGCTTTGACGATTTCGACAGTGATGCCGCAACAAAGCGACTGGCCACAAACCATCACCGCCAACGGCAACGTCACTGCCTGGCAAGAAGCCATCATCGGCGCCGAGGTCATTGGCTACCGCATTACCGAAGTCGGCGTTAATGTCGGCGACAAGGTCAAAAAGGGTCAAGTGCTGGCGCGCATTTCCACCGATACCGTTTCGACCGAACTCACCGAAGCCAAGTCGGCTGTCGCCGAACTGCAGGCCATGCTGGCCGAAGCCAAGGCCAATAGCGAACGCGCCCGCCAATTACGCGATCGCGGCTTTTTCAGCCCGCAACAAATTACCCAGTCGCTGACTGCTGAGCAATCGGCGCAAGCGCGTTTGAACGCTGCCCGCGCCCGCCTGCAGGCGATTAGCCTGCGCTATTCAAAAACCCAGGTGCTTTCGCCCGACGAAGGCGTAATTTCGGCGCGTAGCGCCACGGTCGGCTCGCTGACCCAACCCGGCATGGAGCTGTTCCGCCTGATACGCGGTAGCCGTCTGGAGTGGCGCGCCGAAGTCACGGCGACTGAGTTGTCTCGCATTGCGCCCGGCGTTGCCGCCACGCTGACCACTCCGAACGGGGAGCGCGTCATGGGCAAGGTACGCAGTCTGGCGCCAACCATTGACCCGCAAAGTCGCAACGCCATTGTTTATGTCGACCTGCCGGAGTCGAATGCAGTGCGCGCCGGCATGTTCGCGCGCGGCGAGTTTGAACTGGCACGCAGCCCGGCGCTGACCCTGCCGCAGTCGGCCGTAGTCATCCGTGAGGGTTTTGCCTACGTTTTTCGCGTGGACGGCGAAGGCGAACAGGGCAAGGTCAAGCAGTTGAAGGTTGCGCTCGGCCGCCGCCAGGGCGACCGGCTGGAAATCACCAGCGGCATCGACGCCAAAATGCGATTCGCCGCCACCGGTGGCGGTTTTCTGGCTGAAGGCGACAGCGTGCGCATCGTCAATGAGGCCGAAATCGCCAAGGCCACAGCGCAATGAACGTCTCCTCCTGGTCGATCCGGAATCCGATTCCGGCCATCCTCCTGTTCATCCTGTTGTCCCTGCTCGGCGGCTTGGCCTTCATGAACATGAAGATCCAGCAGTTTCCCGACATCGACCTGCCCAGTATCAGCGTCATCGCCGCCTTGCCGGGTGCGGCGCCTTCGCAACTGGAAACGGAAGTGGCGCGCAAGATCGAGAATTCGATTGCCACCCTGCAAGGCATCAAGCACATCTATACCAAAGTACAGGACGGCGTCGTCCAGATTCTGGTTGAATTCCGTCTGGAAAAGCCCTCGCAGGAGGCGGTCGATGAGGTGCGTGATGCCGTTTCACGCGTCCGTTCCGACCTGCCCGGCAACCTGACCGAACCGGTCATTTCCAAATTCAATCTCTCGGGTGCGCCTATCCTGACCTACACCGTTGCTTCAAGCCGCATGGACGACGAAGCACTATCCTGGTTTGTCGATAACACGGTCAGCAAGGCAATGCTGTCGGTACGCGGCGTCGGTGCAGTGGCGCGCGTCGGCGGGGTCACTCGCGAAATCCGTATCGAACTCGATCCGGCGCGCATGATCTCCTTGCGGGCGAGCGCTTCTGATGTCTCCCGCCAGTTGCGCCTGACCCAGCAGGAAGCCTCGGGCGGCCGCGCCGACATCGGCGGTGCCGAACAGTCGGTACGCACCATCGCCACCGTGCAATCGGCCGATGAACTGGCGGCCATGGATATCGTACTTTCCGACGGCCGCCGCGTTCGGCTCGACCAGATCGCCAAGATCAGCGACACAGTGGGCGAACAACGCTCGGCGGCGCTACTCAACGGCAAACCGGTGGTCGGCTTTGAAATCACGCGCAGTCGCGGCGCCGGCGAAGTCGAAACAGCCGATGGTGTGCGCGCCCGCCTGGAAAAACTGAAAGCCGAATTCCCCGATATTTCCGTCACCGAGGCTTTCAACTTCGTCGACCCGGTCGAAGACAATTATCGCGGCTCGATGTCGCTACTCATCGAAGGTGCCATCCTCGCCATCATCGTCGTCTGGCTTTTCCTGCGTGACTGGCGCGCCACCTTCGTTTCCGCCACCGCCCTGCCCTTGTCGGTTCTACCCGCCTTCGCCGTCATGCATTTTTTCGGCTTCACCCTCAATATGGTGACCCTGTTGTCGATGTCACTGGTGGTCGGCATTCTGGTCGATGATGCTATTGTCGAAATCGAAAATATCATGCGCCATTTGCGCATGGGCAAAACACCCTACGAAGCCGCCATGGAAGCCGCCGACGAAATCGGCCTGGCGGTGATCGCCACCACCTTCACGCTGATCGCCGTCTTTTTACCGACCGCCTTCATGGGCGGCATTGCCGGCAAATTCTTCGTGCAATTCGGCTGGACAGCCGCCATCGCCGTATTCTTCTCACTCGTCGTCGCCCGCATGCTGACGCCGATGATGGCCGCTTACATCATGAAACCGGTCAAAGACCACCCCCAACCGCGCTGGCTCATGATTTATCAAGGCTGGTCGGCCTATTGCCTGAAGCATCGCAAGCTGACCATGATCGTCACCGGCATTTTCTTTGTCGGTTCATTCGCGCTGGTGCCGCTATTACCCAAAGGCTTCATGCCGCCGGACGACCTCTCACAAACCCAGGTCAACCTTGCCCTGGCGCCCGGCAGCACCTTCAGCGAAACCCTGGGGATGACCGAGAAAGCGCGCCTGATCGTGCAGAAAAATCCGCATGTCAAAATGGTCTATACCGCCGTCGGCGGTGGCGCTTCCGGCAGCAATCCCTTTGAACCCAAGGGCGCTTCCGAAGCGCGCAAGAGCTCGCTCACCATCAACCTGACCCCGCGCGGCGAGCGGGGCGGCGTTAAAAAACAGGAAATCGAACGCCAGTTGCGTGACGCTCTCGCCGTGCTGCCCGGTGTGCAAGTCAAGGTCGGACTGGGCGGCACAAGCGAAAAATATGTGCTGGTGCTGGCCAGCGAAAACGGTCCGCTACTGACTGAGCATGCCCGTCTGGTCGAGCGCGAACTGCGTACCCTGCCCGGTATCGGCAATGTCGTCAGTTCCGCCAGCCTGGTGCGGCCGGAACTGGTGGTGCGCCCCGATTTTACCCGCGCCGCCGATCTGGGCGTGACTTCCGCCGCCATTGCCGACGTGCTGCGCATTGCCACCCTGGGCGATTATGAGCAGGGTCTGGCCAAGCTCAATTTATCGCAACGCCAGATTCCCATTGTCGTCAAACTGCCACCAGAAGCCCGTCAGGACATCGCTTTACTCGAACGCCTGCCAGTGCCGGGAAAATACGGCATGGTCATGCTCGGCAATATCGCCACCCTTTCCATTGGCGGCGGCCCGGCTGAAATCGACCGCTACGACCGCCTGCGCAATGTCAATTTTGAAATCGAACTCAATCAGCAACCGCTGGGTGAAATCGAGAAGCAGGCCTTGGCTCTGCCCAGCCTGAAAAACCTGCCGCCCGCCATCATCCAGACCACCATTGGCGACGCCGAAGCGATGGGAGAACTGTTCGCCGGCTTTACCATTGCAATGCTGACCGGCGTGCTCTGCATCTACATCGTGCTGGTATTGTTGTTCAAGAATTTTGTACAACCGATCACCATTCTGGCCGCCCTCGTTCTTTCCATCCCCGGCGCTTTCCTGGCGCTGTTCGTGACGCAAACGGCGTTGTCGATGCCATCGATGATCGGCCTCATCATGCTGATGGGCATTGCCACCAAGAATTCGATTCTACTGGTCGATTACGTCATCATCGCCCGCCGCGATCACGGTCTCGACCGCTGGCACGCCCTGCTCGACGCCTGCCTGAAACGGGCGCGGCCAATCGTGATGACCACCGTTGCCATGGGTGCCGGCATGACCCCAATTGCACTCGGCCTCGGCACCGACCCCAGCTTCCGTTCGCCGATGGCGAGCATCGTCATCGGCGGCCTGATTACATCGACCTTCCTGAGTTTGCTGGTGATTCCAGTGGTATTTACCTACATCGACGACGCCCTGGGCACCATCAAAAAACTGCTTTCGCGATCATAAAATCATCAGCATTGTCGTTGCGGATCGTACACTTGGCAACTTGTCATTGCGAGAGCCGTCAGGCACGTGGCAATCTCGAAAACTAGAGTGAGATTGCTTCCCGCCACGCTACGCTCGCGGTCGCAATGACGACATTTACACACCCACGGAGGCCGGCGTCCGGTAGCGCGACATCTGAATTCCGGCCTACGCCGGAATGACGATTCTCAAGAGCGTTTTTGTTCCAGCCACTGCATGAGTTCTTCCTGCACAACGCCCTTGCCGTAGAACCAGCCCTGCGCTTCGTCGCAACCCATTTCGCTGAGCAAGTCGACCTGTTCCGGAGTTTCCACCCCTTCGGCCAGCACACGCATGCCCAAGCGCCCGCCCAGGCCGATCACCATTTCGGCGATGCGGGCACCAGGCCGCCCCGAATGCAGGGCGAGAACGAAGCTGCGATCGATCTTGAGGCAACTTGCCCCCAACCTGTCCAGATAGGAAAGCGAGGAAAAACCGGTGCCAAAATCGTCAATCGCTACACCGATACCACGGGCACGCAAGGCCACCAGGCGCGATTCAAAATCGGCCTGACCAAACATCGCCACCGATTCGGTGATTTCCAGCTCAAGCAGATTGGGCGGCGTGCCGGTTTCGGCCAGAACACGATCAACCATGTCGAGGAAACCGGGATGGCGGAACTGGATAGCCGAAACGTTAACGGCCATCCGCAGGGGATAGCCAGCAGAAATCAGGTCATTGAGCGTATTCAGGGAGGTACGCAGAACCCAGGCACCCAGGCTGACAATCAGGCCGGACTGTTCAGCCACCGGGATGAATTTGTCCGGCGGGATGAACTTCCCTTCCTCGGTGCGCCAGCGCAACAAGGCTTCCACCCCCAGCGGACGACCACTCGGAAGTTCGACCTGCGGCTGGAAAACGACAAAAAGGCGATCATTGGAAAAGGCCATGCGCAAATCCTGCAACATGCGCACCCGCTCGCGCGTCTCGATGGCAACCTCGGGCGTGTAATAGGACTCGCGGCCAACACCTTCAGCCTTGGCGCGCTTGAGCGCAATTGCCGCATAGCGCAGCAGGTCGGCACCGCTTTGCATATCCTCGGCAACACGCACGAATCCGAGCGAAATCGAAACGGTCTGCGCGCCATCGTCAATCACCAGCGGATCAGACAAAATCTCGCGCAGCAACGCCGGATTCGCCACGTCTTCCGTCCCGAAAATCCCGAAGACATCGCTGCCCACCCGCGCCACAAAAACATCAGTCGGCAAGGAGCCGCGCAAACGGCGCGACATTTCAAACAGGATGCGGTCGCCGTAGCGGTAACCGAGGATATCGATCATTTCGGAGAACTGGTCAATGTCGACCAGCGCCACCACCATGCCCTTGACCCAACCGCGCTGCAGACGGTTTTCCATATCCTCAATCATCGCCATGCGGTTGGGCAGGCAGGTCAGCCTGTCCTCATAGGCAGTTTCGCGCAGTTTCGAAACCAGATCGATATTGTCGGCACGGATGGAAACATTGGCGCAAAACACCCCGAGCAAGTGGCGATCCACTTCGCGCAACTGCCGCCCGGTTTGGACATAGGCGACAAAATCGCCACTGTTCCGGCTGTAGAAATAGAGAACAGCCCAGTCGGCACCGAATGTAATCCTTTTGGCGTCAAGCGCATCAAGCAACCTGCCCCGGACATCATGGTCACTGATCGCGCCCAAAACAACACCTTTGGCATATTCGTTGAGGCGGCCAGCAGCGGCCAAGGTGACATAATCCTGCTCGGCATTGACCGATTCGCTTTCGGCGTTGCGACGAACGAGCAACAAACCGTTGGCCTCAGATCCCAGCAAGGCTGAAACCTGCCCGATCACACTGGTGGCAAAGGCAGGCAAACCCTGATCGGCAACAAAATGATTGGTGCTATCGACGATATATTCAAGGCCACGCCGGCTGGCCTCAAGATGGGTAATCTGGTCGTAGGAACGAATGGCGGCGGTGGCGGCCGTGAACAAACGGCTGCGGCTCAATTCGGCCTTGGTCTTGTAATCGTTGATGTCGTAGCGGGTAATCGCCTCGACATCCGGTGCATAGCCCGGCTGACCAGTACGCAGAATGATACGCACCGAACTCAGACCAAGACCTTCGCGGATATGTCCAATCAGGGTCAGACCGGCATCGTCGGTTTCCATCACGACATCAAGCAGGATGAGCGCGATGTCGGACGCTTGCTCCAGGAGTTGCATCGCCTCCGAGGCACTGTGGGAATGCAGAAACTCGATTGGCCGCCCGAGAATCAGGGCGTCGCGCAGGGCAAATACAGTGGACTGATGAACATCCTCGTCATCATCGACAATCAGGATACGCCAGGGTGGCAATGGACGGTCTCTGCCAACGGCGGAATCCTCACCACTCTCCTCGATGAAATCTAGGCTGTCGTCATCCACAGACATCTGAAACCTTCGGGTTATATTGTCTCAATGGGGCTAAGATACCCTGTAAACAAGGGGCAAAGCAACCATTTCCTGACAAAAGTAATAGGCAGCAATCAGCGAACCTCGCCGCGACAAGCCGCCACTCGGCTATCCTTGGGCAACAGGCGCAACCAGGCTGAAGCCTCGCCCGCCAAGGCATCGACAGCTTCCGCCAGAGCAAGCACTCCTCCGCGCGCATCCTGCGTCGCTGCCACCCGTTCGATTCGGAAATGGCGGGCAGCCAGCAGTTTCTGATCTCTGCCATTGAGTCTGAACTCACCGCTGATCAGGCCATGACTGGCTTCTGGCCGGTTAAAAACCTGGCCAAATTCGGAAATGTCGAACACGAGCAGACAAGACGCAAGTCCTGAATTTTGCCCGACCGGCAAGGCAAGCTGTTGCTGCAGGCGCTGCCGGACAAGGGCAGACGGCGCCCCAACCCAGCGCGCCCCGGCATATTCGTAAAGCCGCACCGGGTCGTTATAGTGCAGACGGTATTGGATATTGACCGCAGACGCCAGCCAGAGCGGCATCCGCACCTCCAGTGCCAGACTGGAAAAACCGGCCGCTCCAACTGTCTTGGCTGGCGCCGCCCCCAGATCGTAGAAGGCCGAGGCCTGGTCTGAGGAACTACGACCAGACGTGCAAGCTGTTGCCAGCGCCAGCAGTACTAAAATCATCAACAATTTTTTCATCGCATCCCCTCCGCCGCCGGCGCAACGAATCCCGGCTCGCCCGGCCCGGGTTGCCGTGGTGGCGCCCCGAACAACAAGCTATCCGGCGAGCGTTCCACCACCTGCAATACACGGTTAAGCTGGCGCACCGTCACCCTCAATTCCTGCGCCAGATCGTTCACCCGCGCCACGGCTGCTGTCGCTCCCTCGCCAGAGCCATCGCCAACCATGACTTCCAGCTTTTCAGACAGCGCCTGCACCCTG
>Ga0316605_10001157_pt1 | contig 15586 bp, 16 predicted proteins | sample OWC_soil_day20_n_FD_207666 | JGI IMG/M metagenome (GOLD analysis project Ga0316605, IMG submission 207666) | Wetland soil microbial communities from Old Woman Creek delta, Ohio, United States - OWC_soil_day20_noCT | ecosystem: Environmental > Terrestrial > Soil > Wetlands | place: USA: Ohio... | reverse complement strand
CATGATGCGCGCCGCATCCAGCTTGGCCGCGGTCAGCAGCGCACCCAGCTCGTCGTGCAGGTTGCGCGCCAATCGGCCGCGTTCGTCTTCGCGCGCCGTCTGCAGGTGGTGCGTCAGCTCGGTGAGCTTGGCGGTGCGCTGCGCGACTTCGATCTCCAGCCGATCACGCTCGGCCTGCAGCGCTTGCTGCTGCTCCTGCTCCTGCTCCTGCAGCGCCAGGCTCTTGCGCAGGTACATGAACAAGCCCAGCAGGCCGATGCCGCTCAAGGCTGCGATCCCGACGCGTGACCACATCAGGGTGCGATAGATGTCCTGGCGGCCTTGTTCGACGCGCAGGGTTTCCTGCGCCAGCAACTCGGCGCTGAGCGCGCGGATGCTTTCCATCTGCTCCTTGCCGATGTCGGTGAGCACGAGCTCGCGGGTGGCGCTCTCACGCCCCTGCTGGTGCAGGCGGATGGTCAATGCCAGCTCGGACAAGCGCGTGTCCGACACCTTGCGCAGCTGCGTCAGTACGGCCAGTGCGTCGGGTTCTTCGGCGTAGTACTGCTGCAGGAAGCGAAAGGCTGCGTCGATCTGGAGCAGTGCGTTGTCGTAGGGCTGCAGGTACTCGATTCTCTCGGTCAGCAGGTAGCCGCGCTGCCCGGTCTCGGCATCGAGGAAGCTGCGCTCCAGGCCCTGCAGGCTGCTGCGTGCCGTGGCCATGGCGCCCAGCGCATTGAGCGTGCTGACCGAACGGAAGTACGAGCCTTCGCTGATGAACAGCATCACCGCGGCGGCGGCGGCGGCCAGCGTCAGCAGCAGCGGATTGCGCCGGATCACCAGTCCGATCTTCATGAAGCACCCCGCCCGTGAAACGTGGGATCATGCAGTGCCATGAAACTCACGCGCATATGATTCGCATCGCCATCGTCGACGACCACGCCATCGTGCGTGCCGGACTGCGGCAGTTCTTTGCCGACCAGGTGGACTTCGTCGTCGCCGCCGAGGCGGCGAACGGCCGCGAGGCGCTGGACATCGTGCGCAAGGGCGAAGTCGACGTGGTGCTGCTCGACATCTCGATGCCCGGGCAAGGGGGGGTGGACACGCTGGCGGCGATCCGCGCGCGCGCGCCCGACCTGCCGGTATTGATCCTGAGCGGTTTTGCCGAGGAGCATTACGCCACCGCGCTGCTGCGCCAGGGCGCCAGCGGCTACCTGAACAAGGACTGCGACCCCGAGGAGATCGTTCGTGCGATCCGCACCGTCTACCGCGGGCGCAAGTACGTCACCGCGAGCATGGCCGAACGGCTGGCCGAGTCGCTGGGGGGCGGGGGCGACAAGGCGCCTCATGAGCTGCTGTCCGAGCGCGAGTTGCAGGTCTTCCTGCGCCTGGCCCAGGGCGAGACCATCGGCCACATGGCCGAGAGCATGTCGTTGAGCGTCAAGACCGTCAGCACCTACCGCACCCGCGTGATGGAGAAGATGCAGCTCGAATCGAACAGCGACCTGACCTACTACGCGCTGAAGAACGGCCTGATCCAGTAGTCAAGCCAATGCACCGTGGCCGCTGTGGCTGGCATTGCCGTTGGCCAGGCGGTCGCAATACTGGATGAGCGCATCGATCTCGTTGGACTTGTCGAACACCTGGTCGGCGCCGAGCTCCAGGCATTTGCTGCGCATGTCCGGCGTCGCGAAGTTGCTCAGCACCACCACATGCTGGCACTGCGGCTGCCCCGCCGCTGCGCGCAGCACGCCCAGGCCGGTGCCGGCCTTGAGGAAGATGTCGACGATCAGCAGGTCGACCGGGTTGTCAGGCCCGGTGAGCCATTGCACCGCGGTGGCCTCGTCCTCGGCGGTCCCCACCACCTGCACCGGCAGGAGCTCCTCCAGCGTGGCAATGAGGTTCTCGCGGATGACGGGGCTGTCTTCGACGATGTAGGTCCTGAGCGGCTGCATGGCCAGCAAGGCGTCCTGTGCATCCAAGGTCTGAGGTGAAGGTCCTGCGCCATGCCTTGGGCAAGCGAGCCGGGGTAAGGGTTCCTGCGCAATGTAAGGCACAGGTCTGCCTTCTGGAGTTTCCCGCAAAACTCGGGTGCCGAGCCTAGCCCGGCAGCGCATCAGCTTGTCGGACATGGCCTACACGGCCGGCATGCGGTCCCAGGACCGCGAGCTCGGGGCTGATCGACACCATGCGTGCCGGACCGAAGATCGTCGCGAAGGCCACGTCCTTGGCATCGCGCCCGGTGGCCAGCCTTGCCACTTCGTGCACCGGCGCCATGCCGGACGGATCGAACAGCACCCAGCGCCCACCCAGGTAGGCCTCGAAGATGGCATGGAAGTCCGGCGGCGGCTCGTCGAAGTGCGCGTAGGCACTGACCAGACGGGCCGGAATGTTCAGCGCACGGCAGAAGGTCACCGCCAGGTGCGCGTAGTCGCGGCAGACACCCGTGCGCTGCAGGAACACATCGCGTGCCGTGGTGGTGGCATTGGTCGAGCCGATGCGGTAGCTGACGTTGTCGTGCACCCAGTCGCAGATGGCGCGCACCCTGGAGTAGCCGCCCGGCAGCGCACCGAACATCTGCTGTGCCACCTGGCCGAGCAGGTCCGACTCGCAGTAGCGCGTGGGCAGCACGAAGCGCAGCACCTCATCGGGCATGTCGCGCACCGCCACTTCCTGGCCATGCGGATCGACAGCGTCGATCACCCGGTCCACCACCGCGTGATAGCTCACCGTCAGCGCTCCGGCGCCTGCACTCAGGCGCATGAAGCGATTGCCGGAATGCTCGTCGGTATAGCTGCGATAGGGCAGCGGCGGCTCGATGTGCAGGGTCTCCTCGACCAGGCTCTGGCCCCTGTCCAGTGCGACATGGATGAGGAACACGAATTCGCAGTCCCCTTCCAGCTGATAAGCCAACCTGCAATCGATCTGCATGCGCACGCTGGCTGCAGGCGCGTCGCCGGTGCGCACCGGGACGTCCAGGCCGGAATCGAAGGGGCTCGGCAAGGGTTGGTTCATGAGGCGTTCGATGTGGCAGTGCTTGGCGCCGGACGTTGGCGGCTTGCCGATTGAAGCATGGGAGCAGGCCGTGGCCCATCGGTCCGGGCGAGATGGCGGCGTAGGACATCGACTACGGAATCCGGCGCCGCCGTCTGCTTTGAGCGCGCCACCGCGGCTTCCACGGTGGCCCTTGCCTGGCGCCGTGTGACTTCCACCGACCACCTGCGCCAACACGCCGCTGCCGCCCTTTCCACCTGCGACACAAGGGCTGCCCCATGAACACGATCCGCCACCACGCCCGGTTCGCCCTGCTTGCGGCCAGCATGGCGGCCCTGGGCATGCCGGCCGATCCAGCAGGCCTCGGCCCGCCTTCCGACGGCGAAGATGCCGATTCCGTCGGTCTCGCACGGCAGTCAGCTCGCCGCAGGCGATGAGGCTGCAAGGCGACTTCGCAAGAACCGCGGAAGATTGACTGTCGGCATCGGCGGCGCCGTCCGCTTGGCTCATGGGCAGTCGATCCCGATAGGCCGCTATCGGTACCAGGCATCGCACATCTCCTTCCAGGACTTGGAGACGGTCCACTCGGCCGGCCGAGCCGCTTGGTGAGGTTGGTCTCGCCGTCCTGCGAGGTGTGACGGCGAGACCGCCGGGCTTTCGAGGAGGCTCGTGCGGGTGGATCCGCGAACTGGCCGCGGATTCCGATGCCGCTGGGGCCAGCCCGGCTGTTAGGTGTCTGCGTCGAGGACTGCGCTGCGCAGTTCGTCGGGAACCGGTATGCGTGAATCACCGGCGGTCAGCGTCAGCAGGATGTCCGCATACCACGCGCAGTTCAGACCGAGCGATTCGTCGACGCGCTGATCGCGGCTGATGATGTCCATGCGGGTGGAGTGCACGCCCAGCAACTTCCAAGGCATCTGCGGGTCGCCCGACGGGTCGCGCATGACCACTGGTGCGCCGCTGGTGCCGCGGTGCGTGCGTGCATCGGTGAGAAAGTAGCCCTGCCCCTGAAAACGCAGCCCGAACGACGACGCGATGACCGCCTGTCGCGCCACAGGCAGGTGGTGCAATGTATCGTGAAAGCCGAGTGGAAATCCGACCACGAGCAAGGAGCTTCCCACCTCGACCTCCTGCAGCGAATGCTGCAGTTGGGCCGGCGTGAAGCAGCGCAGCAGCACGGTCGGCGGCAGCGCGGCGCGTTCGATCTCGATCACAGCCACGTCGATCTCGCCACCGGCGTCACGCCCCTGATGCCAAACGCTCATGCCTTCACGGTACAGCAGCACGGACAGTGCGGCAGACCGGGTGAGGTTGTCTGCGTCGGTGTGCAATTCGATCTCGATGCGGCTCGGGAAGTGCCGGCTCGGCGCGTCCGCCATCACATGGCGGCTGGTGACCAGGAACAGCCTCGCGTCGCGCTCGAAGAAGAAGCCGGTCGCGCCAGTGAGGGGCTGACTACCGAAGAAGGTCGAGACTCGCGCGGTGGTCAGCAGCAGTGGTTCGATCATGATGTCGCTCCTTCACGTATCGCCTTTGCCGGGCCGGCGCGTCCCGAGGCGGGGCTGTTTAAGTAAGGGTTCGAGTCGAGACGGTTGACGCGGCCACGGCCCACCGCCGAAATCCGTCATTGCCTGGCCCCTGGCCTTGCCATCCGGGGAAGGTCGTTCGATAGCCGCCGCCAACACCGGGCCGATCTGCAGTCTCAGTGCGTCGACCAGCGCGAGTTTCTCTCACGGGAGCGCCCGCCGCCTTGCCGCCGTTGCGGGCAGGATATCAGTGGGCTTCGGCCCCGCTGCCCCACCTTGATGGTCCAGGCACAGGCCAGCAGATCTCGCGCAAGAGCCCTGGCGCGGCTAGTTTCCTTGACCAGACTGACTTTGGATTGATTGAGTCAAGTTCTTCTACGCGGCAATGTAGGCCTGGTCGCACCACGAATTGACGGCAGCCTCGGCGGCATGGAACTGCCGCAGAGCTTGCGGCGAAGCGGCTGGCGCAGCGGGTATGACGGGTGCCATCGCCGGACTCAGGATTCGCGCGTACACGCGGGTGTAGAACAGTGCCGTTCGCAGTCCTTCGTCGGTGAGGCGATAGCGAAGGGTCTTGGACAGTCGCTCGATCAAGCCGTGCAGGCGCAGTCGTCGCAACTCGTAGCTCTTGCGCCCGGTCGAGATCTCGTCGGCTCGGTTGCCCAGCAGGACGGCAAACTGCTGGCGCAGGTCCTTGCTGGTGAACCCGCGTGCGACGAACACGAACATCAGCACCGCATTGAGAACGGCTTGGGCATTGGCGTCGCCGAAGCGCAGCGCAGGAGCGCGCTGGCCCGCGACGTGACATGGTCGCTGCAGACGCTGGAAGGCCTCGTCGCCCAGCGCGCAGTCGTGACAGATCTGCTCGATCTCGAGCAGCCGTCGGTTGGCGGCAAAGCCGATGCGGCGCAACTCGCAAGAGGGCCGCCACCACGGGCGCAAGCAGATACACGTCTGGCCAATGGAGGTGGCCAAGTCGCTGAGCATCACCGGCATCATGACGTCGGTCGGCGTGCAGGGCATCGGCCGCGGCGGCCGGCTGCACTCAACGCACTTCATCGAACTCTCGGACCAGCCCGTCGAGGTGACGATGGCGCTGAGCCCGCAGCAGTGCGACACCCTGTTCGCGCGGCTGGAAGAGGGCGTCAACGTGCGCTTCGGTATCCACCCGGTAGCCGCCCGCATGCCGGGCCACATGAACGTGCTGTTGGCCGAGGCCAAGGTGCCCTACGGCATCGTGATGGAGATGGACGAGATTAGCGAAGACTTTCCCGCGACAGAAGTGTCGATGGTCATCGGCGCCAACGACATCGATAACCCGGCGGCGCAGGACGACCCGGCGAGCCCCATCGCCGGAATGCCGGTGCTGGCGGTGTGGAAGGCCCAGACCAGCATCGTCGTGAAGCGCAGCATGGCCAGCGGATACGCCGGCGTGGACAACCCGCTGTTCTATAAGGACAACAACCGCATGCACTTCGGCGACGCCAAGAAGATGCTCGACGAGGTGCTGGTGGCGCTCAAGGCCTGAGGCGGCCGATCCGCCAGGAGTTCGACGATTTTCAAGGAGACACGACATGACACTGGGTCTACAAGCTTTGCTGGCATTTGCCCCGATCGCCCTATCGGGCGTGCTGCTGGTCGGCCTCGGCTGGTCGGCCAAGAAGGCGATGCCGCTGGTCTATGTCGTCACGGCACTGATCGCGCTGACAGCCTGGGGTGTCAGCTTCAACCGCGTGGCCGCGGCCACGCTGGAAGGCATCATCATCACGGTGCAGGTGCTGTGGATCATCTTCGGCGCGCTGCTGCTGCTGAACACGCTCAAACACTCCGGCGGCATCGCCAGCATCCGCAGCGGCTTTGCCCGCATCACGCCAGACCGGCGCATCCAGGTGATCCTGATCGCCTGGCTGTTCGGCTGCTTCATCGAGGGCGCCTCGGGCTTCGGCACGCCGGCCGCGGTGGCCGGGCCGCTGATGGTGGCAGTGGGCTTCCCGGCGCTGTCGGCGGTGATGTTCGGCATGATCATCCAGTCCACGCCGGTGTCCTTCGGCGCGGTCGGCACGCCGCTGCTCGTCGGCGTGCAGGGCGGGCTGCAGCGCGAGTCGATGACGCAGGCGCTGGCCGCGCAGGGACAGACCTGGGCCGACTTCTTCAACCTGGTGGTGGAGCGCGTGGCACTCGGCCATGCCATCGCCGGCACACTGATCCCGGTGTTCCTGGTGTTCTTCATGACCCGCTTCTTCGGCCGCAACCGGTCGTGGGCCGACGCGCTGCCGGCGGTGCCCTTCGCGCTCTTCGCCGCGTTTGCCTTCACCATTCCCTATGGCCTGGCGGGCCGCTTCCTGGGGCCGGAATTCCCCTCGCTGCTCGGTGGGCTGCTGGGTCTGGCGCTGGCCACGCTGGCCGCGCGTGCCGGCTTCCTGGTGCCGAAGAAGAGCTGGGACTTCGCCGACGCGAAGGAATGGCCGGCGGATTGGATGGGCAATATCGAGATGAAGCTCGACGAACTCGGCAGCCGCCGCATTCCCACGCTGCTGGCCTGGGTGCCCTACGGCCTGCTGGCGCTGATCCTGGTACTCAGCCGTACCTTGCCGTCGTTCAAGGCGTGGCTGCTGTCGGTCAGCGTGGGCGTGAAGGACATCCTCGGCGAGACCGGCATCAGCGGCAACTTCCAGCCGCTGTACCTGCCCGGCGGCGTGCTCGTCTTCGTCTGCCTGGTGACGATCGTGCTGCACCGCATGCCGGTGGCCGATTTCATGAAGGGCGTGCGCGAGTCCGGCGGTACCCTGATCGGCGCCGGCTTCGTGCTGGTGTTCACCGTGCCGATGGTGCGCATCATGATCCAGTCGGGCGTCAACGCCAACGAGCTGGCGAGCATGCCGATCTCGATGGCACGCTGGGTCGCGGGCTCGGTGGGCGAGGTCTACCCGTTCTTCGCTCCCACGGTGGGCGCGCTCGGCGCCTTCCTGGCCGGCTCCAACACCGTGTCCAACCTGATGCTCAGCCAGTACCAGTACAGCGTGGCGCAGGCGCTGGGCGTGAGCGGTGCGACGATGGTGGCGGCGCAATCGATCGGCGCGGCGGCGGGCAACATGATCGCGATCCACAACGTGGTCGCCGCATCGGCGACCGTGGGGCTGATGGGGCGCGAAGGCCAGACCTTGCGCCGCACCGTGATCCCGACGATCTACTATGTGGCGCTCGTCGGCGCTTTGACGATGGTGGCGATGCACGTGGTGCATTGGACCGATCCGCTGATGGGCGTGAAACTACCCTGATGCGCTGATCTTCGATGGAGAGCTCTCCCATGGCCAGTCCCCGAGACCTGCTCAAACCGTCGACGCCTCCCCGGGTGGCGCTGTTCGTCACCTGCCTGGTCGACGCGATGCGCCCGAGCGTGGGTTTCGCGGCGCTGAAGCTGCTGCAGGACGCGGGCTGCAAGGTCGAGGTGCCAATGCAGCAGACCTGCTGTGGGCAGCCCGCGTTCAACAGCGGCGACACCCGCGACACCGCTGTGCTCGCCCGGCGCTTCATCGAACTCTTCGAACCCTACGACTACGTGGTCGCGCCGTCGGGCTCCTGTGTCGGCATGACCCGCGCCCACTACCCCGAGGCCCTGGCAGAAGACACGGACTGGGCCGAGCGCGCAGGCCGGCTCGGTGCCCGCACCTTCGAGCTGATGAGCTTTCTCGTCGATGTGATGCACTACCGGCCGACCGGCGTGACGTTTTCGGCCACGGTCACTTATCACGACAGTTGCTCCGGCCTGCGTGAGCTGGGTGTTTACGAACAACCGCGCGCACTGCTCGGCGCGGTGGGTGGTCTCGAAGTCAAGCCGCTCGAAGGCAATGATGTCTGCTGCGGATTCGGCGGCACCTTCTGCGTCAAGTACCCGGCGATCTCGAACGCAGTGGTGTCGGAGAAGGCCGCCGCGATCGAGCGCAGTGGCGCGCAGGTCTTACTCGGCGGCGACCTGGGCTGCCTGATCAACATGGCCGGCAAGCTGCGGCGCGACGGCTCGCCGGTACGCGCGTACCACGCTGCCGAGGTGCTGGCGGGCATGGTCGACACGTCCTCCATTGGCGAGAAGGGATGAGCAGCCCCATGCAAACCTCTGTCGTTTCCTTCCAGGCGCGCGTCGACGCGGCGCTGGCCGATCCGACGCTGAAGCTGGCGATCGACCGCACCACCGGCACCGCCGAGCGCAAGCGCACTGCCGCGGTGGCGGCCTTCCCGCAGTTCGAGGCCGCCCGCGATCGCGGCAAGGCGATCAAGGACCACGTGATCGAGCACCTCGACCACTACCTGCTCGAGTTCGAACGCAACGCCACCGCCTCCGGTGCCAAGGTGCACTGGGCGTCGTCGGCCGACGAGGCCTCGCGCATCGTCGTGGACCTGTGCCGCAGGGCCGATGCAAAGCGGGTCACGCGGGTGAAGTCGATGCTCGGCGAGGAGATCGGTCTGCCGCACGCGCTGGACGCCGCCGGCATCGAGCGTTTCGAGACCGACCTGGCCGAGCACATCGTGCAGCTCGCGGGCGATCGGCCGTCCCACATCGTCTGGCCGTCGATGCACCGCACGCGCGAGCAGGTGTCGGTGATGTTCAAGAAGGCCCACCGTGTGCCGCACCGCGAAGAGACCATCGAGGCGATGGTCGACAGCGCCCGGCGCGAGCTGCGCGACAAGTTCCTCAGCGCCGACGTGTCGATCTCGGGTGCCAATTTCCTGATCGCCGACACCGGGGCGACCTGCACCGTGACCAACGAGGGCAACGCCGAGCTGACGACCTCGCCGCCGCGCATGCACATCGTCACCGCTGGCATCGAGAAGCTGGTGCCGAGCCTGCCGCACGCGTTCGCGCTGCTGCGCCTGCTGGTGCGTTCGGCCACCGGGGCCGATGTCACGCAGTACACGACCTTTCACTGCGGGCCGCGGCAGCCGGGCGACCACGACGGCCCGGAAGAATTCCACATCGTGCTGGTCGACAACGGCCGCACGAAGATGCTCGCCGATGCGGGTTTGCGCGAGATGCTGCGCTGCATCCGCTGCGGCGCCTGCATGAACCACTGCGTGGTCTTCAGGCAGCTGGGCGGACATGCCTACGGTGGCACCTACCCCGGGCCGATGGGCGCCGTGCTCACGCCGGTGTTCGACGGCCTGGAGCAGTCGCGGGATCTCGCGCACGCCTGCACGCTCAACGGCAAGTGCCAGGAGGTCTGCCCGGTGAACATCCCGCTGCCGACCCTGTTGCGGGGCTGGCGCGACCGCTCATGGCGCGACGGACTGGAGCCGGCATCGATGCGCTTCGGACTCGGTGTCTTCACCTTCGTGGCCTCGCGTCCGCGGCTTTACAGGCTGGGTGCGGCGGTGGCCGTCCGTGTGATGCGCCTGTTCGGCCTCGGCGGATGGATCCGCAGCATGCCCGGCCTGGGCGCATGGACCGCGTACCGCGATTTTCCGGTACCCGAGGGCCGTACCTTCATGGCGCGCTACGCCAGCGGCGAAGGGCGGCGGTCATGAGCGCGCCGGGCCGCTCCCAAGCGCTCAACCCGCAGCGCGAAGCGCGCAGGTTGGTCCAATGACGGCGCGCGACGACATCCTGGGGCGTGTTCGCGCTGCACTCGGGCGGCGCAGCATCGATCCGGCAACCATCCGCAACGCCGCCGACGGGCTGCTGGCCGAGCTGCCATCGACGCGCCCCGCCCTGCCCACCGGCTCGCTGGCGGAGGCTTTCATCGCGCGCGTGACCTCGCCGAAGGTCGCCGCGACCGCGCAGCGCATCGAGTCCGCAGCCGCCTTGCCCAATGCAGTGGCCGCGTACCTGCGGGAACGCGGCCTGCAAAAGTCGGTCGCGCTGCAGCCGCTGGCGCTGCTGCGCTCGCTCGACTGGTCCGGGTTCGAGCTGCGCGCCAGCGTCGCGCCGGACGAGGCGGCAGCAGTCGGCATGGCGCGATGGGGCATCGCCGAGACCGGCTCGCTGGTATTCCACTCGGGGTCGGACTCCCCGGTGCTGGCGAACTTCCTGCCGCTGCACCACATCGTGTTGCTGCGCCGTGCCGACATCGTGGCCTACCTCGAGGACTATGCGGCGCTGATCGCCGGCCAACCGTTGCCGCGCAACGTGAACCTCATCACCGGGGCCAGCGGCACGACCGACATCGAGGGTAGCCTCGTGCTGGGTGCGCACGGACCGCGTTACATGCATGTGGTCGTCGCGGAGTCGTAGAGGGCGGTGGATGGTTGCCGCCGACGGCCACGACCACCGCTCGCGCGTCATGCACATGACCGACTCAGGCCGACATGTCTGGCAGGCCTTGGCGCTGCCGAAGATCCATAGGTGCTACGAGCAGAACCTGGACGACTTTTCGCTCAACGACGTCACGCACTCGCTGCGCTACCTGCTGAAAGCCCTGGAAACCATGCAGCATCTGGATGCGCAGTAGCACGGCGAGGACGATGGTGCCGAGGCTCAGGTGAACCGCCCCGGATTTTGAGGAGGCTCCTTCGATTGAGAATGGAGCCAACATGAGGAAGTCCCCGAAGTTTTCCCCCGAGGTCCAGGAGCGTGCGGTGCGCATGGTCTTCGACGCCAAGGACCAATACCCGTCGCAATGGGCGGCCATCGAGTCGATCGCCGGCAAGGTCGGCTGCACGGGCGAGACGCTGCGCAAGTGGGTGCGCCAGGGCGAGCGCGACAGCGGCGTACGGCCAGGTGCCACGACGGCCGAGCAGCAGCGCATCAAGGATCTGGAGCGTGAGGTCCGCGAGCTGCGCAAGACCAACGAGATCCTGAAGCTGGCCAGCGCGTATTTCGCCCAGGCGGAGCTCGACCGCCACCACAGGAAGTGAACGCCTTCATCGACGAGCACCGTGCTGCTCACGGGGTCGAGCCCATCTGCAGCGCGCTGCAGGTTGCCCCGTCGGCGTATCGACGTCATGCGGCGCGCCGGCGAGATCCCACGCTGCTGCCGGCACGGGCCGTGCGCGACGCGAGTCTGTTGCCGCAGGTTCAGCGCGTGTACGACCAGAACCTTCAGGTCTATGGCGCCGACAAGGTCTGGCGCCAGCTCAGCCGCGAAGGCACGGCCGTGGCGCGCTGCACTGTGGAGCGGCTGATGCGGCTGCGCGGCCTGGCCGGCGCGCGCCGCGGCAAGAAGGTCCGCACCACCGTGCCCGATGCCAAGGCGGCGTGCCCGCTGGACCGGGTGAATCGCCAGTTCAAAGCGCAGCGCCCGGACGAGTTGTGGGTGGCGGACTTCACCTACGTCTCGACCTGGCAGGGCTTTGTCTACGTGGCCTTCGTCATCGATGTCTTCGCGCGATACATCGTCGGCTGGCGCGTCAGCACGACCATGCACACCGACTTCGTGCTCGACGCGCTGGAGCAGGCGCTGTACGCGCGTCGGCGTGAGCGTGACGGGGCACTGGTGCACCATAGCGACAGGGGCTCGCAATACGTGTCCATCCGCTACAGCGAACGCCTGGCCGAAGCCGGCATCGAGCCCTCGGTGGGCAGCACCGGCGACAGCAACGACAAGGGCTACGTCGCATACTGCACCTCCTTCGCACTGTCAGATAGAAGCTTCGCATCAAGGCGCCGCAGTGCCAGCTTGGCACCCTGCGATTTGCGCGGTGCCTGGTCGCCCGGCGGCTCGTACAACGACTCGTTCTTGTCGCTGTAGGCATGGCCACGCAGTAGGCCACGGCGCAGCCAGATCTTCACCGTGTGCGGTGTGACCTGCAGGACGTCGGCCATCTCCTGCTGCGTCAGCATCCCGCGCTCGCGCAGTCGGTCGTAGCGCGGCTTGAGCTGATAGGTGCGCGCCAGACGGGCGACCAGTTGGGGATGGAACGAGGCCCCGGCACCCGGCGTCATGCCGCGCGCATTGAGGATGTCTGCGATCTGCGCGACCGTATGGTTGTCAAGCAGCCGGTCGATCTCGTCGATCACGGCCGGCGGCGTGAGCCGCTGCTGCCAGCCGCACAGGGGCAGTGGCAGATGCAGCGTCCTGCACGCGCCGCCCTTGAAGCGGATCTGCAAGCTGATCTGATCGTCACGATTCAAGGTCACATCCTCCAACAGCAATCGGACCATGCGCTTGCGATCACGATCGGCAGTGCCCGGGTCGTTCCACAGGCGCGGGAAGTCCGAGGCCAGCGCGAGGATCGCGCTGAGTTGCTCGTCGGTCAACACGCGTGCGTCCTGCTCCCGGCGGTGCGCGTACTCCTCGTGCGCCTCGGCCAGCGCACGCAGCTTCTCGTTCCACTGCGCCTCCAGGGAATCGGCGACCAGCCGGTTGTCGGGATCCACGCGCATGTAGCGGCGCTGCGCCAGCTCGCACTCGTACTGCGCGCGTTCGACCTGGCCGTGGCGCAGGCGGTCGGCCTCGTCGAAGCGAGACTGCAGTTCGCGTTGAACGGCCAGCGTCACCTCGAGCGCGACCGGGTTGACCGCTTCGACGAGCAACTCGCCGATCGCCCGGTCGACGCCGGCACCGGGCACGTGCTGGCAAACCGGTTCGCCATGGTCGATGCCCTCGCGCTGACAGATGTACCCAGGGCACAGTTGGCCACGGCGGCTGTGATAACGAACCGTCATGCGCCTGCCGCAGCGCCCGCACAGGACCAGTCCTTGCAGCAGCGCTGGCCCCTCGCGCGGCGGTCCGCGGCGCCGATCGGCGCCCATCGCTTGGGCGCTCTCGTGCAGGCGATGCTGGTTGCGCTCGTACTCGTCCCAGGAGATGTAGCCCGCGTGCGCCCCAGGAATCAGCGTGACCCACTCGTCCCGGGGCATGCGCCGCAAACGCGTGGTGCCATCGATGCTCTTGAGCGTGTGGCAACGGCCGTAGACGAAGGCGCCGGCATATCGGGGGTTGTGCAGCGCGCGCAGCACTTGGCTGTGATCCAGTGCGTCCCACATCAGCTCGCCCTTGTGCGCGCCCTTGGCGCAGCGGTGCGGAAACGCCAGACCCTCCTGGCGCGCGGCCTTGACCGTGGCGCACGCTGAGCCGGTGCGCTCGAAGGTGGCGAACAGCCACTTGAGGCAATGCTGCACCTGCCGATCGGGGTCGAGCACGAGCGCGCCATCGCCGTTGTAGACCAAGCCCACGGGCGGGCGCATCTCCAACTCGCCACGGCGCGCCTTGTTCAGGATCCCGCCCTGCAGACGCGCCCGCAGCACGTGCAGTTCGGCCTCGCTCATCGTGCCCTTCAGTCCGAGCAGGAGGCGGTCGTTGAAGTGCGCCGGGTCGTACCTCCACGACGAATCCTCCTTCTCGGTGCCTACCTGTGACTACGTGCCAGACGCCCGGAAGCTGCCAGCGGCCAACGACTGAAACTGGCCGGGACCGGGTCTCCCCGGGAGGCGCCGCAAGCCGACTTTGGCCGGCAGCGCCATCACGCCGAAGGTCGGCTTCCTGGCGCCGCCTTGTACTCACACTGGCGGCCATCAGCGGACATTCGCGACCGTCAGGTATGGCGTCGTCCAGTGCCGCGCAGCGCGTTGCCAACGATCAGTTTCCTCGTGGTAGCGAAAGGTTTCAGCGGCAGCATCCCCACTGACGCCGCCCAGATGAGCGTCAGTGCGAGCCGACGCGCCTGCGGAACAGCGTCGACGACAGGCTCAGGGCTGCGACCTCTTCGGCGGTGTGGAGCAGTGCGTCGCTCAGCGCGACCATGCGCTCTTCGGTCATGCGCACCATCGGCCCGGCGATCGTGACGACGCCCAGCGTGGTGCCGCGGTAGACCACCGGCGCTGCCAACGACGCCATGGCAGGGGCAAACATGTCGCTGATCATCGCGTAGCCGCGTCGGCGCGTGGCACGCACACCGCTCAGCACCGCGGAGATCGTGGTCGGGGCGCGAGGGCCGTGGTCGCTAGGATCTCCGAGGCCCTGCTTCGCCACCAGGGCCAGCGCAGCGTCGTCGCTCAGCGTGGACAGCCAGGCATGGCCCGCGGCGCTGCACGACAGGCGCACCGACAGACCCATGTCCGGGTCGTAGCGCAGCCCACGCGTCGCACCCTGCGCCTTGGCCACGAACACCAGTTCGTCGCCATCGACGATGGCCAGCCGCACTAGTTCGCGCGAAGTCTCGGCCAGCGCATCCAGCGAAGGCTGGGCCACGTCGACCATGCCCGATGCGCTGAGGAAGGACAAGCCCAGCGACACCAGCTTGATGGTCAGCACGTAGTCGCCCTGGCCGCGCAACTGCCGCACGTAGCCCACGCGCACCAGTTCCGTCAGCAGCCGATGCGTGGCGCTGAGCGGCAGGTTGCCCGCGTTGGCGATGGCCGACAGCGCGAGTCCTTCGGGGTGTCCGGCCAGAAGCTCCAGGACCTTGATGCCGCGTTCGAGAAGGCTGCTCATGGGCCCTCATCCTATCCCGACATGTCGGTGGTTTCCATAATGGAAACGCTTTCCATAGTGCTAGCATGCCGGCATGATCAAGCTGCTGGTCCTGCACGGCCCGAACCTCAACCTGTTCGGCCGACGCGAACCCCACATCTACGGCACGACCACGCTCGCGCAGATCGACGAGCGGCTGCACGCGCTGGCGAGCGAACTGGGCGTGTCGCTGGACTGCTTCCAGTCCAACCACGAAGGCGCGCTGATCGACAAGCTGCACGAGAACATCGATCGCGTGCAGGGCGCGCTGGTCAATCCGGCCGGGCTGACGCAGCACGGAGTGCCGCTGCACGATGCCATCAAGGCGATGCCCTTCCCGGTGCTCGAGGTCCACATGAGCAACATCGCGGCGCGCGAGCCCTGGCGCGCCCATTCAATCATCTCGCCCGCCGTGCGCGGCACGGTGCAGGGCCTGGGCTGGCGCTCGTACACGGCCGCGCTGCGCGTCATTGCCGAACTGGCCGCCGAACAGGCCACCGAACCACGTTCCATCCCGAAGGAGACCACCTCATGAGCCACGACATTTCCCGCCGCGCCGCGCTGGCCGGCGCCGCCGCGCTGGCCGCCACTCCCCTGCTGCCGGCCTGGGCCCAGGCCAAGCCCCTGCGCTTTGCCGCGGTGTTCTCCGACAAGGACATCCGTGCCCAGATGATGCAGATGTTCACCAAGGACATCGAGGCC
>Ga0316605_10001156_pt1 | contig 15600 bp, 15 predicted proteins | sample OWC_soil_day20_n_FD_207666 | JGI IMG/M metagenome (GOLD analysis project Ga0316605, IMG submission 207666) | Wetland soil microbial communities from Old Woman Creek delta, Ohio, United States - OWC_soil_day20_noCT | ecosystem: Environmental > Terrestrial > Soil > Wetlands | place: USA: Ohio... | reverse complement strand
ATCGAAGAAATAGGGATCCGCGATCACCTGGGGATTCAGTTTGCTTAAGGACTCGGTTCCTTTTTCCTGCCGGTAGAGATCATATCCGGCCACATCCGATTCCGGGTTCCGATTCCAGCGCAGCTCCACCCCCTTTTTATCCGCCTCCCGGCGGACAACTCCGATGAGCCCGGTCGGCTGGGAAGGAGGAATGGTTTTCTCTGGAATTCCCGCCTCGATCGCGGAGCCGGGCCCTTCGATCAGGGTGCCCCGGAAGTTCCGGAGGGCCCGGACGTTATATTCATACCTTTTGCCGTTTTCCAGCCGGAGGTCGCGGTAGGGGCTCCGGGAAATCGGCTCCGGGTTCACGGGCAGAAAACCGAAATCCCCGCCCTCGCTCCTGCGGTAAACATTGAACCCTCCCGGATCGTCCATGATCTCCCCGCTTTTCAGCCGCGGCCCAAAATCCCAGCTGATCTCCAGGAGGCGGTTATCGGGCGTGATTTTCACAATACCGACGGCCGCGGGAGGCTGGGCGAATGAAATTTTCACCCGGTTCGACTCTGCCCCGGCAGTCTGGTGGCGATTGTAGCCCACAACCACGTAGGTGTATTCGTTCTGCGGTTTCAGGCTCGAGTCCTGCCACCAGGCTCTCCGCCCCTCGATCCGCGCTTCCCGCGGGAATTGCAGATCGATATGGCTCACCACCTCGAACTTCAGCGGGCACTCCGGGCAGGAAGAGGGGCCGAGCGGGCGGGCCTGGCGCAGGACCCTGAACCCCCGCAGGTCGTCCAGGCGCGTCCCGTCCTTGTTGCGGGAGGGAAAGCTCCAGCTTAGATAAACCCCTTCTTCTTTCACCCAGGATCGAAGATCGTTCACGGCCTCGGGCGCCGAGCTCTCCGGGGCCACGGGAAGCGCTTTTTTCCCACACCCCCAGAGAGCGGCCGCCAAGATCAAGGCCAGGACAACGGCCGCTTTTGGGCTCTTGAAAACAGGGCTCCTTGAGTCCACGCTTTTCCCGTCATTTCCCCCGTTTTTCTTTGACCAGGGCCCGGATCCGCAGGCGCAGAGCATTGAGGCGGATGAAGCCTTCGGCGTCCTTCTGGTTGTAGACCTGGTCCTCTTCGAACGTGGCGAAGTCGGCCGAGTAGAGACTTTGGGCGGATTTTCTCCCGACCACCGTGCAGTTGCCCTTGTACAGCTTCAGGCGGGCGGTCCCGTTCACGACCCGCTGGCCCTCGTCGACCATCCTCTGCAGGACTTCCCGTTCCGGCGAATACCAGTACCCGTAATAGACCATCTCCGCGTAGCGCGGAATGAGGGAATCGCGCAGGTGCATGACCTCCCGGTCGAGGGTGATGGATTCCACCGCCCGGTGCGCCGCATGCAGGATGGTTCCGCCCGGGGTCTCGTAAACCCCCCGGGATTTCATGCCCACGTATCGATTTTCCACGAGGTCCGCGCGGCCGATGCCGTGCTCGCCCCCGAGGCGGTTCATTTCGGCCAGAAGCTGGGCCGGGGCGAGCCGTTTCCCGTTGACCGCCACCGGGTTGCCGGCTTCAAAATCGATTTCCACGTAAACCGGTTTGTCCGGGGCCTTTTCGGGAGAGCGGCTCAGAAGGAACATCTCCTCCATGGGCTCCAGCCAGGGGTCTTCGAGGATGCCCCCCTCGAAGCTGATATGCAGAAGATTGCGGTCGCTGCTGTAGGGTTTCTTGGCGGTCACCGGGACCGGGATGCCGTGTTTTTGGGCATAGGCGATGAGGTCGGTCCGGGACTTGAAATCCCAGATCTTCCAGGGGGCGATGATCTTGATCCGCGGGTTGAGGGCCATGTAGGTCAGCTCGAAGCGGACCTGGTCGTTCCCTTTTCCCGTGGCCCCGTGGGAAACGGCGTCCGCGCCCTCGGCGGCGGCGATCTCCACCTGGCGCTTGGCGATGAGGGGCCGGGCGATGGACGTTCCCATCAGGTAGCCGCCTTCATAAACGGCGCTGGCCCGGAGCATGGGAAAAACGAAATCGCGGACGAATTCCTCCCGCAGGTCTTCGATGATAATTTTGCTCGCGCCGCTCTTGATCCCTTTCTCATTCAGCCCCGCAAGCTCTTCCTCCTGGCCCACGTCGGCCACGAAACCCACCACCTCGCAGTCGTAGGTGTCCACCAACCAGCGCACGATCACCGAGGTGTCCAACCCCCCGGAATAGGCCAAAACCACTTTTTTGACTTTTTCTTTCATGTTGTCTCCTGTCTGCGGCCGGGCCGAGCCCTTATTTTTTTATTCACCGCAGAGCGCGCAGAGAACGCGGAGAATTTCAATCCGAATGGATTTTTTCATTCCCAGCCCTTCCTTGCGATTCCCCGCACCTGTCTTCTGCAGAAATTCCGTTGCCCCAAAAATCTCTGCGCTCTCGGCGATCTCCGCGGTGACAAATTTCTAATAAATCTGCGTCCCGATCCCTTCATCCGTGAATATTTCCAGGAGGATGGCGTGTTTCACCCGGCCGTCGATGATGTGGGTTTTTTTCACGCCGTCGTGCAAAGCCTCCAGACAGCAGTTCACCTTGGGAATCATCCCTCCTTTGATGATCCCTTCGCGAAGGTTGCGCCGGGCCGACTCCGAATTCATGGTGGAGATCAGGCGCTTTTCTCCGTCCAGCACCCCTTCCACATCGGTCAGGAGGATGAATTTTTCGGCCTGCAGGGCCGCCGCGACTTTCCCCGCCACCAGGTCGGCGTTGATGTTGTACACCTCGCCGGCCGGGCCGACCCCCACCGGGGCGATGACCGGGATCCACTTCTGGGCCGTGAAACCCTCGAGAACCGCCGGGTTGATGCTCTCCACCTCCCCCACCAGGCCGATGTCCAGGAGTTCCGGTTCGGATCCTCCCTCCTTCTTCCGGGGGATCCACATCTTTTTCGCCCGGATGAGGTTCCCGTCGAGACCGGATAGTCCGATGGCCCGCCCGCCCAAGTGGTTGATCAGGGCGACAATCTCCTTGTTGATCTTGCCCGCGAGCACCATCTCCACGATTTCCATGGTCTCTTCGTCGGTGATGCGCATCCCTTCCACAAAATTCGACTTTTTGCCCACCTTCTGGAGCATCGCGTCGATCTGCGGGCCGCCCCCGTGGACAATGACCGGATTCAGGCCGATGTAATGCATGAGCAAAACGTCGCGGATAAAGCTCGCCTTCAGCTCCTCCTTCTCCATCGCGTGGCCGCCGTACTTGATCACGATCGTCTTTCCGGCAAAGCGCTGGATGTAAGGCAGGGCTTCCAGGAGAACGTCCGCTTTTTCAATTACCTTCTGCATCATTTCCGTTTATCCCCCTTCTCCCGAAACCTTCGCCGCCTGCGGTGCCATGGGCTCGCCGTCTGGCGCCGGGCTCTTGCCGCTTCCGTTTTTTTGTTTATTTTCAATTTTCAAGTCTGACCCCATTTTATAATATGTACCGGCTCAGGTCTTCGTCCTTGATGATCTCGGAGAGTTTCTCGCGCACGTACCGGGCGTCCACCTGGACGTTTTTCTCCGGGCGGTCGGGGGCGTCGAAGGAAATTTCGTCCAGCATTCTCTCCAGGATCGTGTGCAGCCTCCGGGCGCCGATGTTTTCGGTCCGCTGGTTCACGAGGGTCGCGATTTCGGCGATCTCGGCGATGGCGTCCGGCGTAAAGGAGAGCCGGATCCCTTCGGTCGCCAAAAGCGCCGTGTACTGTTTGCTCAGCGCGTTCTGCGGCTCCGTCAGGATGCGGATGAAGTCCTCCCGGGTCAGGGCGTCCAGCTCGACCCGGATCGGAAAGCGGCCCTGCAGTTCGGGGATCAGGTCCGACGGCTTGGACACATGGAAGGCGCCGGCGGCGATGAAGAGAATGTGGTCGGTCTTCACCATGCCGTACCGGGTGGTCACCGTCGTTCCCTCCACGATCGGCAGGAGGTCGCGCTGCACCCCCTCGCGCGAGACGTCCGGCCCGTGGGTCGACTCCCTCCCGGCGATCTTGTCGATCTCGTCCAGGAAGATGATCCCGCCCTGCTCCACCCGCTCGATGGCCCGGCCGGTGACCTTGTCCATGTCGATGAGTTTCTGGGCCTCCTCCTCCGCATAGATCTTGAGGCCTTCGGGAACCCGCACCTTCCGGCGCTTCGTCTTCTTGGGCAGGAGGTTGCTGAACATCTCTTTCAGGTTGATGTCCATCTCCTCCATGCCCGCGCTCGAAAAGATTTCCACCATGGGCAGGTTGCGCTGCGCGGTTTCGATCTCCACCAGGCGGTCGTCCAGTTCCCCGGCCCTGAGCCTCTGGCGCAGCTTCTCCCTCGTGGGGGAAGGTTTGGCCTGCCCGCCTGCCGGCCGCTGCTGGGGAAGAGGAGAAGCGTGGGGCGGATCTCCGTCCTCTTCCTCCGTCTCTTTGAGAGGCGCTTCCCGGTGCACCGGCGGAAGCAGGAGGTCCAGCATCCGCTCCTCGGCCAGTTCCCTGGCCCTTGCCTGGACCTTCTCCGTTTCCTCGGCGCGGACCATGTTGATGGCGATCTCCGTGAGATCCCGGACCATGGATTCCACGTCGCGCCCCACATAACCGACCTCGGTGAATTTGGAGGCCTCGATCTTCAAAAAGGGGGACTGGGCCAGCTTGGACAGCCTCCGGGCGATCTCCGTCTTCCCGATCCCGGTGGGGCCGATCATGATGATATTCTTCGGGGCGATCTCGTCGCGCAGATCCTCGGCCACGCGCTGGCGCCGCCACCGGTTCCGGAGCGCGATGGCCACGGACCGCTTGGCGTTCTTCTGGCCGATGACATACTTGTCGAGCTGGCCGACGATCTCGCGGGGGGTCAAGGGTTGAAAATCCTGTGCTTCCTTCTTCTCCGGATCCATTCTCTTCCTTGGTCATTCGGCCCAGGCGGACTCCGCTTTCTCCGCGCCCTCGGCGTTGATGATTTTTTCCGTTTTTATCGGCGACTCTTTCAGGTCGCCGACTCCAATTCCTCGACCGTAATCTGCCGGTTCGTGAAAATGCAGATCTCGGAAGCCAGGTTCATGGCCTCCGCGACGATTTCTTTGGCTTCCAGGCCGGAATATTTGAGCAGCGCCCGCGCCGCCGCCAGGGCGTACGGCCCGCCGCTCCCGATTGCCGCCACGCCGTCATCCGGCTCGATGATATCCCCGGTCCCGGAAAGCATCAGGGTCGTTTCCCCGTTCGCCACAAGGAGAAGGGCCTCGAGCCTGCGGAGCATCCGGTCCGTCCGCCAGTCTTTGGCCAGCTCCACTGCGGCCCGGGTGAGGTTGCCGCGGTATTCTTCCAGCTTTTTTTCAAACCGCTCAAAGAGGGTGAAGGCGTCGGCCGTCGCCCCCGCGAACCCGACCAGGACCTGGTCCTTGTACAGGCGGCGGACTTTTTTGGCCCCGTGCTTCATCACGGTGTTGCCCAGGGTCACCTGCCCGTCGGCGGCCATGGCGACTTTTCCCTTGTGCCGCACCACGATGACCGTGGTTTGTTTCATTTTTTCTTTCATTTTTTTACCGCGGAGATCGCAGAGAACGCAGAGTTTTAAAAGGCAATTTAAAATCCGAAAATATCTTCCCTAAATTCTTCCGCCAATTATTTTCACCGCGGGCCGCTTCCCTCAAAATATTTTCCGCCCTTCTAAAATTTTCCTCTGCGGGCTCTGCGCTCTCTGCGGTGAAAATTCCCTACTTCGCCCGGGGGTGCGCCCGGTCGTAGACCTCCATGAGCTTGTCCACGCTCACGTGGGTGTAACGCTGGGTCGTGGAGAGGCTGGCATGCCCCAGGAGTTCCTGAATCGCCCGCAGGTCCGCGCCCGCGTCGAGCAGATGCGTGGCAAAAGAGTGCCGCAGGGCGTGGGGGCTGACCTTCCGCCAGATTCCGCCGCGGACAAGATGCTTCTGCAGGATCCGCGCGACGCTGCGGGCGGTGAGCCGTCCGCCCCGGGCGTTGATGAAGATCGGCGCCTTCCGGCCTTTTTCCCCGGCCTTCCGAAGCGCCCGGTCCCGCTTCTCAAAATAGCTCCCCAGGGCCTCCAGCGCCTTCTCCCCGATCGGCACGATCCGCTCTTTTCCGCCTTTGCCGAAGACCCGCACGATCCCCAGGGACGGGTCGACGTCCCCTTCGCTCAGGCCCACCAACTCGCTGACCCGGATTCCCGTCGAGTACAGCGTCTCCAAGATCGCCTTGTCCCTGGCGCCCCAGGTCAAAGAGGCGTCGGGGGTTTCCATCAGGGCGAAGGCCTCGTCGACCGGCATGAAATTCGGGAGCGGCTTCTCCTGGCGGGGGGTCGCCACGATCTCCGCCGGGTTGCGCCGCAGATACCCCTCCTGGACCAGGTATTTAAAAAAGCTTCGCAAAGCCGCGAGCTTCCGCCCCAGAGAGGACTTCTTGTGGTCGCGGTAGAGGGAACTCAGAAAAGCCCGGATGGCCAAAGGGTCGATTTTGTCCGCCGCCACCTCTCCGCTCTCCCCCCGCGCCAGGTTCTTTTCTTTTAGAAAGCCGAGAAACTGCTCCAGGTCGGCCCCATAGCTCCGGAGCGTGTGGGCCGAAGCGTTCCGCTCGATCCGCAGGTGATCTCGGAATTTTTCGATCAGGTCCCTCATCCTCCGCTCCGCCGACTCAGGAGCCCTCCTCCGCTTCTTCGCGGCCGGTTTCAAATTCCGAATTTGACCTTGACTTTTTATCTTAATATAATCTATCTTAAAGTTTCAATAAAATTAAGGAGCCGCCATGAAGAAATACGAACCCAACCGCCTGCGAAACATCGCCCTGATCGGCCACGGGAAAGCGGGGAAGACTTCCCTCGCCGAAGCCATGCTTTTTGACGCAGGTTCCACGGACCGCCTGGGGCGCGTCGACGATGGAACCGCGGTGATGGATTTTGAGCCCGAAGAAATCAAGCGCAGCCTGACCATCAGCTCCTCGTTCAACCATGTCGAGTGGGACAAGCACAAGATCAACATCGTCGACACCCCGGGAGACGCCAATTTCGTCCTCGACACCAAGAACAGCCTCCAGGCCGTGGACGGGGCGGTCGTGGTCGTCGACGCCATTTCCGGCGTGGAAGTGACCACGGAAAAAGTGTGGGATTACGCCAACCAATTCAACCTTCCCCGGATTTTTTTCATTTCCAAGATGGACCGCGAGCGGGCCAATTACGCTCAAACGCTGGCGGATATCCAAAAAATCCTCTCCCCCAAGGCCGTTTCTATGAATCTGCCCATCGGCGCGGAGGATTCCTTCGCCGGCGTTGTGGACCTTCTCTCCCAGAAGGCTTATTACTTCGACGGCAACCAAAGCGGAAAGTTTTCGGAAAAAGCCATCCCGGCGGATCTGCAGGAAGAGGCCAAGGCCGCCCGCGAGAAGCTGGTTGAGATGATCGCCGAAGCCGATGACGCCCTGCTGGAAAAATACCTGGAAGGCCAGGAGCTCTCGTCGGAAGAGCTGGCCCGGGGTTTGAAAAAAGGGGTCCTCAACAGGTCGGTGTTCCCGGTTCTCTGCGGAACGGGATTGAGGAATATCGGCATCCCCCAGCTTTTGGACGCGGTGATTCAGTGCCTGCCTTCCCCGGAGGACCGGGGGCCGGTCAAAGGGACAAACGCCGTGACCCAGACCGAGGAAGTCCGCAAACCGGAAGAAAGCGAGCCCTTCTCCGCTTTCGTCTTCAAAACCCTGGCCGACCCCTACGCCGGCAAGCTCACCATTTTCCGAATCTGGTCGGGAATCCTGCAGGCGGACTCCACGATTTTCAATGCGAACAAAAAGGTCAAAGAACGGTTCGGGCAGATTCTGCAGCTGGAAGGCAAGGCGCAAAAGCCGGTCGAAGCCGCCGGAGCGGGCGACATCGTCGCCGTAGCCAAACTCCGGGAAACCACCACCTGGGACACGCTCTGCGAAGAAAAAAAACCGATTGTCTATCCGGCCATGGCTCTGCCGATTCCGCCCGTCTCTTTCGCCGTCGAACCCAAGTCCAAGGGAGACGAAGAGAAGATCACCTCTTCGCTGGCCCGGCTGATCGAGGAAGACCCCACCATCAAGCTGGCCCGCGACGAGCAAACCAAGGAGCTCGTCCTGTATGGCATGGGCCAGGTGCACATCGAAGTGACCGTGGATAAATTGAAGCGCAAGTTGGGGGTGGATGTGAACCTGAGAACCCCCAAGATCCCCTACAAGGAAACAATCAAGTCCACCAAGAGCGGAATCATCTACCGGCACAAGAAGCAGAGCGGCGGCCGGGGGCAGTTCGCCGAGGTCCATTTCGAGATGTCCCCCCTGCCGCGGGGCACGGGGTTTCAGTTCCAGAACGCCCTGGTGGGCATGAACGTCCCGCGGAACTTCGTCCCGGCCGTGGAAAAGGGCGTGGCCGAGGGCATGCATTCCGGGGTCCTGGCCGGCTACCCGGTCGTGGACGTGAAGGTGAAGTTCTACGACGGGAAGTCCCACGAAGTCGACTCTTCGGAAATCGCTTTTAAGATCGCCTCCGCCATGGCCTTCAAGAAGGGCGTTCTCGAAACCAACCCGGTTCTTCTCGAGCCCATCATGAACGTGGAAGTGGCGGTTCCCGATGAATACATGGGCGACGTGATCGGCGACCTTAACAGCCGGCGCGGCCGGGTTCTGGGCGTCGAGCCGCGGCCCAAGGGGCAGCTGATCAAGGTGCAGGTGCCGCTCGCCGAGGTGCTGAAATACGCCCCGGACCTCACCTCCATGACCAGCGGCCGCGGGTCCTTCACCATGGAGATGTCCCATTACGAAGAGGTCCCGGCGCATCTGACCGAGAAGATCGTCGCCGCCGCGAAACTGCCGCCGAAGGAAGAAGAGTAAGATTCCTCCGGCCCGAGGGGTTCCGATGACCGACGAAACGATTCCCGAAGAAAAAGACGAGGAGGGCGAGGGTCTCAGCGAAGAGGAAGCCCTCCTCGACCGGATCGCGGTCACGCCGGAGGACTCCTCCCAGTTCCCTTCGGAACTGGTCCTGGAAACCCAGGCCCACCTCAACGACGAACAGCGGCAGAACCTTCACCAGCAGATTCTCCACATGACGATTCCCCAAAAGATCCGGCTGGCCATGTTAGGAAACCGGGAGGCCCGCAACATTCTGATCCAAGACCGCAACAGGGTCATCTCCATGGCCGTTTTGCGCAGCCCGAAACTGTCCGAAAACGACGCCCTTTCCTACGCCCAGCAGCGTAACCTGCCGCAGGATGTTTTCGCCGTTCTCGGGAAAAGCAAGCGCTGGACCAAGTACTACCCGGTCAAGCTCGCCCTGGTGAACAACCCGAAGACCCCGCTCCACATATCCATGCGTTTTCTCGAGTATCTGGCCGAACGGGACCTGAAAACCCTGGCGCGGAACAAGAACGTTTCCTCCGTCTTGAACCACTCCGCCCGGAACATCCTGCTGAAAAGAGGGAAAACGGCGTGAACCGGCCCGGGAAAATCGTCGCCATCAACACGAGCTCCGTCAAGGGAACCCGGAAGAAAAATGTCGGGCAATCCCGCCTGATCCCCGGGTTCGGGATCGAGGCCGACGCCCACGCGGGCGATTGGCACCGGCAGGTCAGCCTGCTGGCTTCGGAGTCCATCGAAAAAATGGTGCAATTGGGGCTGAAGGTGGGCCCGGGGGATTTTGCCGAGAACATCACCACCCGGGGTCTGGACCTCCTCAGCCTCCCCCTCGGCACCCGCTTCCGGATGGGGCCGCAGGCTCTCCTCGAGGTGACCCAGATCGGCAAGGTCTGCCACACCCGGTGCGCCATCTTCTATCAGGCGGGAGACTGCGTCATGCCCAAGGAAGGAATCTTTGCCAAGGTCCTGAGAGGCGGGGAAATACAAGTGGGGGATGAAATCCTTGTTTGCCGTGGGGATTCTGACGATCAGCGATAAAGGTTCCCGGGGCGAGCGGGAAGACGGGAGCGGTCCGGAAATCGGCCGAATCATCGCTTCCCTGCCGGCCCGGGTGGCGGCCTACGAAATCATCCCCGACGAGGAAGATCTGATTTTCCGAAAGCTGGTCGAGTACGCGGATGAAAAGAAGGCGGATTTGATTCTCACCACCGGGGGGACGGGGCTGAGCCCTCGGGACGTGACCCCGGAAGCCACCCGCCGGGCCATCGACCGGGAAATCCCCGGGATCGCCGAGGCGATGCGGGCGGAAGGCAGGAAGGCCACCGCCACCGCCGTTCTCTCCCGGGCCGTCGCCGGCCTGCGCGGCCGAACGTTGATCATCAATCTTCCCGGAAGCCCCCGCGCCGTCCGGGAAAACCTCACCTATGTTCTCCCCGTCCTCAAACACGCCATGGAGAAAGCCCAGGGCGATCCCGCGGACTGCGCCGCGCAGATTTTGGATTCCGGATTTCAGAAAACGTAACCGCCGAGCACGCGGAGCGCAGGGAGCGCGCCCACGACTGAGTTCCCGCAAAACGGAGGATCCGGGCTTTTTCCGGGACCATCAAAAATAGAACCCTCTCCAAATTGGCTGCTTGTTTGAACCGCTCTCCTTGTTGCCCGGGAAAAAAAGCAGGCGCCGAAACCAAAAGGGGCCGGGAGAGACCTTCCCATTCCCCTTTTCGTTTCCGCAAAGAGACGCGGTGGCCGAGGGACCGCCGGGCTGAAACGGCGGAAGCCCGCATTCAGAAAAGAGGGTCACCGCTTTTTTTGGCGAGGCGAATGCTTTTTTGCCCGGGCAGGGGACCACTCGACAATAGACGGTTTTCTCTATTCGCAGAACCGACCGAAATAAAAACTCTTCAGAAAAAAAAGAAATTTTCTTTTCAACGGAATTGGAGACGATCCCCCCAAAAAACCGGATCCCGGCTCAGGGATTGGGGGGGGTCGAGCCTTTCCCGGCTTTTCCGGACGGCCTCTGGGAATTCTCCTCTTTTTTTATCGCCTCGATTTCCAGCTCGATCTCCCGCACCCGGGCACGATATTCGTCGATCTGGGCGATCAGGTCTTTCACTTCCGGATCTTCCGGGAACGCCCGTTCGCCTCGGCTGTGCAGGTCGTAAATGATGCTTCCCAAACGGATGAAAACCTTGCGCACGTTGTTTTGCACGGCGGAAAGTTCGACCCGCTTCTTGATGATTTTGCTCTGTTTCCCCGCCTCGGCCACGAAAACGGCCATTCCCCCTTTCAGGGCTTCAAGGCCTTCTTCCGATCCCTTTTTAATCTGCTCCCAGAGAGCCATGGGTCCACCCCCTTGATGGCGCGAGCCAAGCCGCGCTCCGCCAAAAAACTCAAAATCCCCGCCGCCTCCGAAATTATTCTTCCCGGCCCGCCATCGCGCCCATTTCCTTCTTCATTCTTTCGTAATGCGTTCCCGGCCAGTAAACGCGTCGGCAACGGGGGCAGCCATGGAAAACCCGGTAAGTCTGCAGGATAAAGTCCGGAACCCGCCCTTGCGCTTCTTCTTTGTCCAGAGGCCGGAGTTCTTCATTGCAGAGAAGGCAGCGACGGAAAAATTTTTCCGCGTCCGCCTTGAGCGGAAGTTTTTTCGCCAGCTCTCGGAGCTGGTCCCGGGGGTCGTTGGCCCCGATGACAACCACCTCGAGGCCTTCCGGCTGCTCCCGGACCTTCCGGCTCCGGGTCAGAAGCACCCGCCCTTCGAGCCGGGCCGCCTCCAGGGCCCCGCCGAGCTTCCCCCCGCGCCAGTAAAGGGCGTCGAACCCCAGGGTTCTCAGTTTTCGGACCAATTTTCCCAGGGTCCGATCGGCAACGAACCGCATGGCTAAATTTTATCGCCTCGTCGTTTGAAAGTCAAAAGGGCACCGGATGAAAATTTACCTTTACCCGGAAGCTCCTGTCAACCCCGCGGCCTTTCGCTCGTTCTAAGGTTCAGAAAAGGCAGAATGCCCGAAAGCTGCTAAGCCGAATGAGTTTTTGCCCCGCCACCACGGCCCGCAACGGGGAAAAAATAGTTGTCCCCTCTCCCGCTGGCGGGAGGGGGACAGGATGGGGGCGGACCGCTGAATCTCCCCCTCACCTCAATCCTCTCCTCCGAGGGGGAGAGGAAGAAACAAATGCGCAAAGGCCAACCGAACAGGTTGCGCCGGGAGGGAAAAATGAAAAAGATCATGATGGTTTTCTTGGCAGCCTTGTTGGTCTGGGCGGTTGCCCAGCCGGCGGAAGCCGGGCATGGTCCCGGAGGGGCCTTCCTTTTCGGGCTCGGACTGGGGCTCTTGCTTGTCCCCCCCCTCATTCACGCGGCCCCGCCCCCGGTTGTCGTCTACGACCCCCATTACCCGCCCCCTCCGCCGGCGGGGTACGGACGGTATGACGGTCCGCCGCCTGAAAGGGTCTGGGTGCCGGGGCATTGGGCCAGACGTTGGAATGGCGCCTACCGTGTTTGGGAAAGGGTTTGGATCCCGGGACATTGGAAATATTAAGGACCTTCAGGTCTTCTTGGCGTATTTGCGGGTGTACAGGTCCCGATCGTAGGCCGCCCGGCGGCCCGGGCATTTCTCCCTCGGGCAGAGCTTGCAGCTCTCAAAGCTCTCCTCGGTGGGAAACCAGATCCCGGAAACCGACTTGATGGGCATCATCAGGAAATGGTCGGTCAGGCGGACCCCGATGGCGCGGGGTCCGTCCTCCAGAATGTTGAAAAGAGGGCGCTGCTCGGAGAGAGGCCAATCCGGGAGGGACCCCGGGTTCATCCGCGAGAGCCTGCCCGGCTGAAAACTCTCAGTCAAGTATTCGTTCAAATACCTTACGGTCTGCTTCACCGCCATCTCCTTGATGGCGTCCGCCCAGAATTTTTCCAGCAGGTCGGTGACCCCTTGGGACCACTCCTCAAGCTCCGCGCCGCAGGTCGCCACATAGGGAAAGACCCGATGCGCCTTGTCCAAATTAACGCGCAGAACCCGGCTGGATAAAAGGACCCCGTTCACCCGGACCCGGTCTTCGCTCCGCTCCTCGATATAGGCCGCTCGGAAAACGACCTTCGGTTTTCCGACGGCCCGGGCCTGGTCGGCCAGTTTTTCCAATTTTTCCAGATGGCCGCTTCCTTCCCTGATCCGCAGCTGTTTGGCCAACGAATCCATGTCGATCGGAAACGGAACGGCATCCAGGACCCGGACTTCCATAAACGATCCCCCTTCGCTGTTTTGACGAATATCATAATATGAATCAAAATCCGGGGGTAGTTTTTTTTGGGGCTCCCTTCTCTCTCCTCCGGCACCCCGAATTGAGTTGCAAAATGACCGGTCTTTTTCAATAATGGAAAAGTCCCGGTTGGGATCAGAAATGCCGATCAGCGCAAGAGGGGAACAAATGGCGACGGAGCCCCCCGGAGAGGCGGACGCAAAGACGTCGGCCGGAAGGAAAGAGGAATACGAGCGAAACCTGGAGAGCCTGAAACGAAAGCCCGGGCGGTTCCAGGTATTTGCCGAGCCCGTGTTTGACGGCGGAAGCCACCCCGAAAATTTCGTCGACCACGAATGCGCTTTCGCCGCCCGGAACATCCGGCGCCTGGCCCCCCGGTCCATTCTCGATGTCGGGTCTTACCGGCATTTCCTCCTGGGCCTGCAGGCTCATTTCCCGGTAGCCACGGTCGATGTGCGCAACCGGCAGCCCCTGTTCCCCGGGGAAACGGTCTTCACCGGGGACGCCAAGAGGCTTGACCTCCCGGATCGATCCTTCGACCTGGTGCTTTCTCTCTGCACCCTGGAACATCTCGGCCTGGGCCGGTACGGGGACGACCTCGACTTCGAGGCCGACGGCAAGGCCTTCCGGGAAATGGTCCGGGTCCTGAAACCCGGCGGCCATTTGCTCTTCTCCACGACGATCACCCGCGCCCGGCCGGCCATCGGCTTCAACGCCCACCGGATTTACAGCTACGCCATGCTCCGGGAATTTTGCGATGAACTCATCCCCGTGGAGGAAATGTTTTACAGCCACCGCTTAAAAACATCCTGCCCCCTGGAAGAGGTCACCGCCGCCCCCCAGGGCTGGGATGTGTACTGCGGCTGCTGGCAGAAACCTTAACCGTTCCCCACGGAGACCACAGAGCACACGGAGAACAGGAATAATGAATCTAAAGAACTTAAAAGAAAACATTTTGAGGACAGGTTGCATCTGGCTATAGTTTTTTCGATTTTTAATCTCTGTGTTCTCTGTGCCCTCTGTGGTGAGTGCCTTTGAGGACTTAATTTGATCACCAAGCTCGATATTGAGAAAGCCTACCTGGCCATTCGCGACCAGGTTTTCCGCACGCCTCTGGTCTACTCCCAGAAGCTGAGCCAACTTTGCGGCTGCCAGACGCTTTTCAAGCTTGAAAACCTCCAGATGACCGGGTCTTTCAAGGAGCGCGGGGCCCTGCATAAACTCCTGAGCCTCTCTCTCCCCGATCGAGCCCGGGGGGTGATCGCCGCCTCGGCGGGAAACCATGCCCAGGCCGTCGCTTATCACTGCCGGCGCCTCGGCCTCAAGGCCAAAATCATCATGCCCCGGGGGACCCCGCTGATCAAAGTTCTCTCCACCCAGAATTACGGCGCGGAAGTCATCCTGCACGGCAGCACGGTGGACGATGCTTCCGACCTGGCCCTGGAGATTTCCGCAAAGGAGGGCCTGGTCTTCATCCACCCCTTCCGGGACCCCGCAGTCATCGCCGGGCAGGGCACCATCGGCAAGGAGCTCCTGCAGGAGGATCTGGCCAAGGGCGTGGATGCGGTCGTCTGCCCGCTCGGCGGCGGAGGCCTGATCTCCGGGATCGCCCTTTACCTGAAAGAGACCATGCCGGAAATCCGGATCATCGGCGTCCAGGCGGCGAACTGCCCCTCCATGAAGCAGTCCCTCCAAGAAGGACGCCCGATCCGTCTTCCCGCCGCTTCCTCGCTCGCCGACGGTATAACGATCAAGAGAGTCGAGCCGCTGAATTTTTCCCTGGTTCAGAAATACGTGGATGAAGTGGTCACCGCCGACGAAGACCAGATCGCCAACGCGATCCTGCTCCTCTTGGAGATGGAGAAAATCGTGGCCGAAGGGGCGGGGGCGATCCCCCTGGCCGCGGTCTTGAACCGCAAAGCCGAGTTCGCCGGCAAGAAAGTCATTTGCGTCGTCTCCGGAGGGAACATCGACGTCAATATTCTCGGCCGGATCATCACCCGCGGCCTCGCCGCCGCCGGGCGGGTGGCTCAATTCACCCTGCGGATCCGCGATCTCCCCGGTTCCCTGCTGGCCGTGCTGGAAATCGTCAAGAAGATGCAGATCAATATCCTCGACGTGATGCACCACCGTCTGGAATCGCCGGCCCCTTTCGGATTCGTGGACGTCTCCCTGACCCTGGAGACCAAGGGGCACGCTCACATCGAAGAAATCACCCAGGCGTTCAGCGACGCGGGGTACCCCCCGCAGATCTGCCTGCCGGGATGATAAAAAGGAGGAAACCATGCGCGCTATCGACACCCATGTCCACCCGGGAACAAAGGAAGACGTGATCGACTGCGGCGGGAAATACATCGCCCACGCCTTCCAGTACTTCGGGAAAAAAATCGAGGTCCTGGCCGAAGAGGCCCTGGCCGAGCGGTACCAGGCGCTGGATATCATGGGGATCCTTTTAGGCTGGGATTCGGAAACGACCACGGGGACAAAACGGGTCGCCAACGAGTACATCGCCGGGCTCGT
>Ga0316605_10001155_pt1 | contig 15602 bp, 13 predicted proteins | sample OWC_soil_day20_n_FD_207666 | JGI IMG/M metagenome (GOLD analysis project Ga0316605, IMG submission 207666) | Wetland soil microbial communities from Old Woman Creek delta, Ohio, United States - OWC_soil_day20_noCT | ecosystem: Environmental > Terrestrial > Soil > Wetlands | place: USA: Ohio... | reverse complement strand
GGGCTCGGACCCGCCCCGGCCACGCATGCGTGGCCGGGATCCAACGTCGAGTGGGCTGGTCACCCCGTCGTGGAGGCCCTCCAGTGGAGGGCCGGAACAGGGGTGGCCAGACCGGCAGGCGCAAGCCCGCAGGACGCTGCGGATTCGTTCGAGCCCCCGACGGCGTGGGTCGAGCCCAAAGGCGGAGAACGGTGCTTCCCAAAACCGCAACCAAAGGGTTGCACCATTCCCGCGCCCTCCTAACATGTAACTCGGAGGTTGCGCATGAGCCCATCCAGCACCGACCGCATCGAGAAACGAATCCTCCTGCGCGCCCCCCAAACCCGCGTCTGGCAGGCACTCACCGACGCCGGGGAATTCGGCACCTGGTTCCGCGTGAAGCTGGAAGGCCCCTTCCTCCCCGGCCGGCACACCAAGGGGAGGATCACCTACCCCGGCTATGAGCACCTCACCATGGACGTCGTGGTGGAGACGATGGCGCCGGAATCCCTGTTCTCCTTCCGCTGGCACCCCTACGCCGTGGATCCGGGTGTGGACTACCGGAGTGAGCCCACCACGCTCGTCGAGTTCCGGCTAGAGGCCGTGGACGAGGGCACGCGGTTGAGCGTGACCGAATCCGGCTTCGACCAACTGCCCGCGCACCGGCGCGACGAGGCCTATCGCATGAACGACGGCGGCTGGGCCCAGCAGCTGGTCAACGTCGAGCGCCATGTCTCGGCCTGAGGCCATCACCCCCGCCAAGGTGAGAGACGCCGCCCCCCTCTTCGCGGCCCTCGGCGACGCCACCCGGCTCGGCCTGCTCGTGAGCCTCTGCTCGGGCGGGCCCGTCTCGGTCACGCGCCTGAGCGCCACCTTCGAGGTGTCCCGCCAGGCCATCACCAAGCACCTGGAGGTGCTGGCCGAGGCGGGCCTGGTCCGGAGCAGCCGCCAGGGCCGGGAACGCATCTGGACCTTCGAGCCCAGGCGCCTCGACGATGCCCACCACTACCTGGAACGCCTCTCCCGCCAGTGGGATGACGCCCTCGGGCGGCTCAAGGCCTTCGTGGAGCGCTGAGGCCCTACTCCCCCACGCCCCACATCCGCACGATCTTCCCGGCCTTCACCTGGTAGATCACCAGCGCCTCCAGGTTGGGCTTTCCCGCGCGGCCCGAGATCTTCTCCTTCTGGATCACGAACTCGCCCGAGACCATCTGGGCCGTGGCCGAGGCATGGAGGTCGGGGTTCGCCTGGAACCGCGCCCCATAGAGCTCCCGCAGCTTCGCCTTGCCCGCGGGCGCTGCCGAGCCGGGGATGACCGACACTTCGACCTCCTCAGCGAACAGCCCGAGGAACCCCTCGAGGTCGTGGGCGTTGAACAGCTCGATCTGCCGCGCCACAGTGCCCGCCGGGCTGAGCACCTTGGGCGTCGGCGCCGCTGGCAGGGGCGCGACGGCCGTGAGCGCGGGAATCAGCAGGATGGGAAGCGGGCGGCGCATGGCGGCTCCAGGCGGGATGGGATTCACTGTACCCACCCCTTCCGAAATCCGTCCGTGCCCTTTCGGCCTATGGGCGATAGACTGAAAGGCTTGGAACGCATATGAAACTGCCGCTCGTCGCCCTTTGCGGACGCCCGAACGTGGGCAAGTCCACCCTCTTCAACCGGCTCACCCGAAGCCGGGCGGCCCTGGTCCATGACCTGCCGGGCATGACCCGGGACCGCAGCTACGGCCGCGTCACCTGCCTCGGCGAGGACGGCGGCGCTGAAGAGGTCTTCGAGCTGGTGGACACCGGCGGCCTCGATTTCGAGGGCGACGATGTCATCACCCAGGGCATCACCCGCATGGCCGAGGCGGCCCTGGGCGAAGCCCACGTCGCCATCCTCCTGGTGGACGGCCACGACGGCCTCACCGCCGGCGACGAGGAGATCGCGGCCCGGCTGCGCCGCCTGGGCAAGCCCATCCTCCTCGTCATCAACAAGCTCGACGGCATGAAGGGCGGCGCGCCGGACGCCGGCTTCTACGGCCTGGGCTTCGACCAGGTGCTAGCCATCTCCGCGGCGCACGGCGCCGGCGTTCCCGAGCTCATCGAGGCCCTCCGCGCCCGCCTGCCCTTCCATCGCACCCCGGAAGAGGCGGCCATCCACTCTCTGTCCGACGAATTGCGCTTCGCCCTCATCGGCCGACCCAACGTCGGCAAGTCGTCGCTGACGAACCGCCTGCTGGGCTACGAGCGCAGCCTCGTCAGCGAGGTCGCCGGCACCACCCGCGACACCGTCGACACGGTCTTCCACGTGAAGGACCGGGTCTACCGGATGATCGACACCGCCGGCATCCGCAAGAAGGGCAAGACCCACGAAGGCGCAGAGAAGCTCAGCATCCTGAAGGCCAAGCAGGCCATGGCCCGGGCCGACGTGAGCCTGCTCCTGCTCGATGCCGTGGAGGGCGCCACCCACCAGGACGCGGTCATCGCCGGCTACGCCCAGGAGGCCGGCGCGGCCGTGATCCTTGTGGTGAACAAGTGGGATCTGGTCGAGAAGGACACGCACACCATCTACGGGGCTGAAGAAGATCTGCGCCGCAGCCTGGGCTTCCTGCACCACGCGCCCATGATCTTCCTCTCGGCCTTGACCGGACAGCGCGTATCCAAGCTGTTCGGCATGATCGACACCCTGGCCGAGGCCCACGGCCGCCGCATCCCCACGGGCGAGCTGAACCGCTTCCTCCGCGAATCCGTTGCCGCCATGAGCCCCCACGCCATCGACGGCAAGCTGCCCAAGCTCTACTTCATGACCCAGGTGGGCGTCCGCCCCCCCAGCTTCGTGGTGAAGGCCAACACCGATCGCGGCCTCCACTTCAGCTACGTGCGCTACCTCGAGAACCGCCTGCGCGAACAGTTCGGCCTGGCGGGCGTGCCGCTGCGCCTCAGCATCCAGAAGAAGCAGAAAGGCGAAGGCGAAGAGGCGGAAGTGGCCGCCGTGCGCCGCATCCTCGATCCCGGCGAGGGCCTCAAACCTTCCCGCAGCAACGAAGCCCTCCAGGCCCAGCGCGTCGACAAGGTGAAGGCCAAGCCCCGGCCCAAGAAGAAGGAAGGCCCCAAGCCCGCCGCCAAGCAGGCGCCCCGCAAGGGGCCCGGCGGGCCGCCGAAGCGGGTCCGGCAGAAGTCCACCAAGCGCCCCTGACCGGGCCGCCAAGGTTGGGGGAGCACCGGGAATCGGTCTGGGCTAACCTAGGCCACCCCCCGGGAGATCCGATGACCCTGCGCTGCCTTATCGCCGGCCTCCTCTGCCTCGCCCTCGGCGCCCAGGACCGTCCGCTCATCATCAAGGCCTCGCGGATGCTGGATGTCCGCACCGGCAAGGTGGAAGCGCCGGCCCAGCTGTGGGTCAAGGACGGCCGCATCCAGCCTGGCCCCGCGCCCGCCGACGCCGAGGTGCTCGACCTGGGGAACCGCACCCTGTTGCCGGGTCTCATCGACTGCCACACCCACCTGCTCATCCCCTCGGGCCTCGGAGAACTGGGCTACCTCAAGCGCAGTCAGGGCGCCTTGCTGCTGGACGGCGTGGTGAACGCCAGGCGGGTGCTCGAGGCCGGCTTCACCACCGTGCGCGACGTGGGCGCCTCCGCGAGCTTCGGCGACGTGGCCCTGCGCGACGCCATCGCCCGGGGGGACATCCCCGGGCCGCGCCTGCTGGTGGCTGGCCCCGCCCTGTCCATCACGGGCGGGCACGGCGACCTCAACGGCTTCCCGCCCCACCTCCACGGCGCCGATGAACACATCGTGGATTCCCCCGACCAGGCGCGTCGCGTCGTCCGCGAGTGGCACAAGTACGGGGTGGACGTCATCAAGATCCACGCGACGGGCGGCGTGCTCTCCAACCACGACGACCCTGGCGCCCCCAGCTTCAGCCCCCCGGAATTCAAGGCCATCGTGGATGAGGCTCGGCGCCGCGGCATGGATGTCTGCGCCCACGCCCACGGCGATGCCGGCATCCTGGAGGCCACCCTGGCCGGGGTGCGCTCCATCGAGCACGGCAGCCTGCTGAGCCCGGCCACCGCGAGGGAGATGAAAGCCCGGGGCACTTTCCTCGTGCCCACCCTGTACGCCCTTGAGTCCATCCTGCTGCCGGGCAACCCGTACAAGGTCCCCGAGGGTTCTCTCGCCAAGGCCCGCGCCCTGCTGCCCCTTCGCCGCGCCGGGTTCAAGGCCGCCCTCGACGCCGGCATCCCCATCGCCTATGGCACGGACATCGGCGTGTTCGACCACGCCCAGGTCGCCGCGGATTTCAGGTATCTGGTGAGCTACGGCATGACGCCCCTGCAGGCCATCCAGAGCGCCACCCTCGTGGCCGCGGACCTGCTTCGGATGGGGCGCGACATCGGCACCCTGGAGCCGGGGCATTGCGCGGACCTCATCGCCGTCGACGGTGACCCGCTGAAAGACGTCCGCACCTTCGAGCGAGTGCCGTTCGTCATGAAGGAGGGGAAGGTCATCCGAAGGGCACCTTGATAGAAGGATGCATTCACGACCTATCCATTGTTTTTTAATCATTAAAATAAAATGATTTGACGCCATAAAATTTAAATAGAATTGATTCTCATCAAAATTAACAAGCCTTAACTTGAGGGAACCCGCGGGGTGCCCGGAAGCTGACGGAGTCTTCCCCCCCCGTTCTTTTCCTTTCAATCCGGCGCCGTGGTTTCCCACGGGTCTCCGGAGCCGTCCCTGGCGGAAACGTCCGGGGCGGTCGAACCCGTTTCCCTCCTGAAGGAGTTGCTCATGGCAACGACCAAGGGCCGTCTGGCCCTGTCCTTTGTCACCGCGGCCCTGGCCGCCGGTTCTCTCTGCGCCCGGTCTCCCGAGGAATCCCTGCGCGTGAACGCCGCGGCGGAACGCCTCATGGCGAACCGCACCCAGCTCGGCCTGGACGTGGATCACGCCTTCCAGCTGCGCGCCTCGCACTCCGACGACCTCGGCCAGACCCACGGCCACTTCGCCCAGTTCTACAAGGGCGTGAAGGTGTGGGGCGGCGACGCCATCACCCACACGGGCCGCGACGGCGCCGATCTGCCGATGACCAACGCCCTGCACAAGGGCATCCGCCTGAACGTCACGCCCTCCCTCGGCGCTGGCGAAGCCCTCGCCGTGGCCCAGCAGGATCTGGCCCCGAAGGGCGTCTTCTCCTACGCCCCGACCACCGAGCTCGTCGTCTACCCCCAGATGACCGAGGTCGTGACCCGCCGCGCCGGCCGCGCGTCGGTGGACCAGGAGCTCGACGCCACCGCGGTGACCCGCCAGGTGGTGCGCTTCGCCCTGGCCTACCACGTGCACACCGAGCTCGAGAACGAGCTGGACGGCATCAAGCACACCGACTACCTCGTGGACGCCCACACCGGCGCCATCCTGAAGACCTGGAACACCCTGCACACCACCGCCGCCACGGGCACCGGCAACAGCCAGTACAACGGCGTGGTCACCCTCGACACCAACACCACGGCCACCGGCTTCGAGATGCGCGACATGACGCGCGGCACCGGCGGCAACTTCGTGTCCAACGCCAACCACGCCACCACCACCTCCACCGCGGTCGGCACCATCTACACCAACACCACCAACACCTGGGGTGACGGGGCCAACTACGTGGAAGGCTCCTCCACCACCGCCGCCAACGGCCAGACGGCCGCCGTGGACGCCATGTACGGCATGGCCAAGTCCTGGGACTTCTACAAGCTGGTCTACGGCCGCAACGGCATCGACGGGTCCGGCACCGCCACCTACAGCCGCGTGCACATCGGCAACAGCTACGACAACGCCTTCTGGTCCGACAGCTGCTTCTGCATGACCTACGGCGACGGCAGCAGCTTCACCACGCTGACCGCCCTGGACGTGGCCGGCCACGAGATGAGCCACGGCGTCTGCGCCCGCACCGCCAACCTGACCTACTCCGGTGAGTCCGGCGGCCTGAACGAGTCCAACTCCGACATCTTCGGCACCATGATCGAGTTCTACGCCCGCGGCGGGTCCGGCGCCACCATCGGCAACACCGGCGGCAACTGGACCATCGGCGAGCAGCTCGCCTCCACGCCCCTGCGCTACATGTACAAGCCCAGCCTGGATGGCGCCTCGCCGGATGCCTGGTCCTCCACCCTCGGCAGCCTGGACGTGCACTACTCCAGCGGCCCCATGAACCGCTGCTTCTACTTCCTCAGCGCGGGCGCCACCACCACGGGCAACACCAGCACCACCTACCTGCCCAGCGGCATGACCGGCATCGGCAACGACAAGGCCTCGGCCATCTGGTTCCGCGCCCTCACCACCTACCTGACCTCCAGCTCGAATTACGCCGCGGCCCGCACCGCCGCCATCAGCGCGGCCAAGGACCTCTACGGCGCCGGCGGCGCCGAGGAGCAGGCCGTGTGGAACGCCTTCCACGGCATCAACGTGGGCGCCGCCTGGTCCACCACGCCTCCGCCTCCCACCAACACCTTCACGGAAGTCGAGGCCAATGACACCGTCGGCACCGCCAACGCCGTGGCCAAGACTTTCACGAACATCCAGGGCAACCTCACCGTCTCGACGGACAAGGACTTCTTCGCCCTGTCCCTGAATCCCGGCGAGACCCTCGCCATCGCCATGACCGGCCCTTCGGGCGTGGACTGGGACCTCAAGCTCGTGAACGCCGCCGGCACCCAGCTCGCGATCTCCCAGGGCAGCACCGCCACGGAGAACCTGAGCTACACCAACAGCGGCACCACGGCCACGACCGTCTACGCCAACGTCTACGCCTACAGCGGCGTCAGCGCCACCGCCTACAACCTGGGCCTGACCTACTCCGGCGGCAGCACGGGCGGTGACACCACCGCGCCCACCGCCACCGCGTCCGAGACCGGCACCAGTGGCACCATCACCCTGTCCGCCACCGCCTCCGACAACGTCGGCGTCAGCAAGGTCGAGTTCTACATCGACGGCGCCCTCGTGGGCACCGACACCACCTCGCCCTACAGCGTGACCTACAACTCTGCGCTGCTCACCAACGGCACCCACAGCCTGGTGGCCAAGGCCTATGACGCCGCGGGCAACGTCGGCAGCTCCACCGCCGTCAGCTTCTCGGTGAGCAACACCAGCACCGGCACCACCTTCAACGAGGTGGAGAGCAACAACAGCACCAGCACCGCCAATGTCGTGGGCGACACCGTCAACCAGATCGTCGGCTACATGGGCACCACCACCGACAACGACTACTTCAAGATCAACATCCAGCCCGGCAAGTCGATCACGGTCAACATGACCGGCCCCAGCGGCGTGGACTACGACCTCTACCTGCTCAACAGCAGCGGCACCACGCTCAAGAGCAGCCTGGGCAGCACCGCCACGGAATCCGTCACCTACACCAACACCTCGGCCACGGCCACCGTGTTCTACATCCGGGTGAAGGCCTACAGCGGCTCCAGCACCACCACCCCCTACAACCTGGCCCTCACCCGCTGAGACGCCACGCAATCGGAAAGAGGGCCGCGCGAGCGGCCCTCTTTTTCGTCCGGCCCCGCGGAGGGATCAGCCCTCCAGCAGCACCTTCGCATGCTCCAGGGCCTCGGCCCGGTCGGGGTGGCCCGACAGCAGGCGGGCCACTTCGCGGTTCCGCGCCTCGCCCGCCACCCAGCCGAGGGCGCTGCGGGTGCGGCCGTTCTCCGTCTCCTTGTGCAGCCGGCCGTGGCGGTCGGCCCGGGCAGCCACCTGCGCCAGATGGGTGACGGCCAACACCTGGTGGGCCCTGCCGAGCTCCGCCACGGCCTTGCCCACCGCCAGGGCCGTCTCGCCGCCCAGGCCCGAATCCACCTCGTCGAGCACCAGGGTCAGGCCTTCGCGGATTCCGTCGCCGAGCGCCAGGCCCGCGCCCACCAGGGCCAGCATGAGGCGGCTCAGCTCGCCGCCGGAGGCGATTTTGGCCAGGGGGCGGAAGCCTTCGCCCGGGTTGGGCTCGATCCAGATCGCGAGCGCCGAAAAGCCCTGGGCGGCCACACGGACGGGACGTCCGCTCTGCGACACCGGGCTGCCCGGTTCCTCCGCAAGCGAGAGCCGCAGCTGGAGGCGAGAGCCCTTCATGCCCAGCCGGCTCAGCCGTTTCTGGACCTCCGTCTCCAGCTTCGGGATGGCGTCGCTCCGGCGGGCGTGGAGAGCCTCCGCCGCCAGGCGATAGGCCTCCGCCGCCTTGGCCAGGGCCTTCTCCAGGTCCTTCATGGACACATCCCCGGCCAGCAGGGCGCGCTGCTCCTCCTGCATGGCCTGCAGGCGTCCCGGCAGCTCCTCGGGCTCGCAGCGGTGACGCCGGGCGAGACGCTCGTACAGGGCGAGCCGCGCCTCCATGGCCTCGATGCGATCCGCTCCCGCGCCGGCCCAGCGCATGGCCTGGTCCTGGGCCAGGGCCAGCAGGTCCTCCAGCTCCAGCACCGCGGAGCGCAGGCGATCCTGCTCGGCGGCCGCGTCGGGCCAGTGGGCCACCGCCCTGGCGAGGGCCTTGTGAGCCAACTCCACCTGCGGCACACCGGCGTGGAGGGCCTCGGCGGCCTCCCGGAAGGCCTGTTCCAGGTGGACGGCGTGGCGCAGGGGTTCGCGGTCCGCCTTGAGCTGGGCCCATTCGCCGGGCTTGGGCGCCAGCTTGTCGAGATCGGCGATGCCCTCCGCCAGCTGCTCCAGACGCTGCTCGCGCTCGGCCTCGCTGCGACGGCGGGCCTTCAGGGCCGCTTCCGCCTCCCGCACCCGGGCCGCTTCCGCCTCGAGGCAGGGCTCGATGCCGAGCACCTCGTCCACCAGGGCCAGGTGCCGCTCCTCGCCCAGGAGAGATTGATGGTCATGCTGACTGGTGAGGCGCATCCAGAGGCGCCCCGCCTCCCGCAGGTCGCCGAGGGCGCAGCTGGCCCCGTTGATCCAGGCGCGGCTGCGGCCCTGGCCCACTTCCCGGCGCAGCACCACGGGCTGTTCCTCGGGCAGGCCCCGCTCCGCCAGGAAGGCGCGCCAGGCCTCGAAGCGGCCTTCGACCACCGCCTCCACCGTGGCCCGCTCGGCCCCGTGCCGCACCAGTTCGCCGTCCCCTCGTGCGCCCACCAGCAGTGAGAGCGCGTCCACCAGCAGGGACTTGCCCGCGCCGGTCTCGCCGGTGAGCACCGTGAAGCCCGGGCCCCAGTCCAGGGACAGGTCCTCGACCAGGGCCAGGTTCTGGATGCGGAGGGATGAGAGCATCCGGCCAGTCTAGCCTGGGGTGGGGCCGGTACGGTCAGCCCGGGGCCAAGGCTGGAAACCGCCTCAGCGGCGGGGCGCCAGCAGGGCGAACAGCACCCCTTCCGGATCCACGCACTGGGCGATCCACAGGCCGCCCGGCACCTCGTGGGGACCCATGAGCACCTGGCCGCCGCCCTGCTTCACCCGTTCAACGGCGGGGTCCAGCGTGGCCACGTTGAAGTAGTAGAGCCAGAAGGGGCCGGGGGTGTCCGGCGTGCGCGTCATCATGCCGCCGTCCGCCCGGCCCTCGCTGGTGCAGAAGGTCTGGTAGACGCCCAGGGGCCCCATGTCCACGGCCTGGTCCTTCTTCCACCCGAATAGCGCCGAGTAGAACGCGAAGGCCCCCTGCCCGTCGCCGGCGTGCAGCTCGTGCCAGCCGATATGGCCCGCCGTCCCCGCCGGCACCTTGGGCATCGGGGCATCCGTCGCTCCCCGGATGAGGAGGAAGACCGCGCCGTGGGGGTCGGCCGCCACCGCGAGGCGGCCGACGCCGGGGATGTCCCACGGGTCGCGGAGCAGCGTGCCGCCCGCGGCGCGGATCCGCTGAGCCGTGGCATCCACGTCTTCCACGCCGATGTAGCCCACCCAGCCCGCCTTCGCGTGCTGGTCGCAGGCATTGTCAGGCAAGGCCATGATGCCGCCCACCTGGCCCGCGGGGGTCGAAAGCAGCGTGTAGCCGCCGTCGTCCGCGAAGGGCTTGGCGCTGAGGCCCAGCACCTGCCCATAGAAGGCCTGGGCGGCCGCGCTGTTCGTGGTGTTCAGTTCGTACCAGATGAAGGTCCCGCTGGGTGGCTGCATGTCTCCTCCTTGGGTGGGTTGAAAAGCAGTTCGAGGTAGCGGCGCAGGTGATCGAGGCTGTCTACGGCCACCTGCGCGTCGTGCCGGGCCTTGGCCAGGATGAAGGCCCCCTGGATCACGGCCTGCGTGTGCAGGGCCAGTCCCTCCGCTGTCCAGGCCGCGTCCGGCGCGTAGCGCGCCTTGGCCTCGGCGATGTCCCGGGCCACCGCCGCCGCGTGACCGCAGATGGCGCCATCGCAGGCCTCCCGGATGGCGGGGCTGGTCTCGAAGGTCTCCTGCACCAGGGTGCCCGCGAGGCAGGTGAATGCCGCCGGTTCGCCGCGGAGGAGCGACTTGCGGAAATCCACATAGGCCAGAAGACGGACCAGGGGATCGCCGTGGGCCTGGTAGGGGGCCTGCCGGAAGAACTCGCCCGAGGTGGCGGACCAATGCCCGGCCGCCGCCACGGCGAGGTCCTCCTTCCCACTGAAGTGGTGGAAGAAGCTCCCCTTCGTCACCCCCGCCTCGGCGCAGATGTCCTCCAGGCGGGTGGCCGTGTACCCCTTGGCCCGGAACACCTTGAGGGCGGCGTCCAGGAGTCGGAGCTTCGACGGGTGGGAGGGTTCTTGCCCTGGAATGGCGGCGTCGGTCATGGGAGGCTTTCGGGGGACAGAGAAACATACCGACTGGTTGGTATGTCGTCAACCCCACTTATTCGCCCCCGTCCGAGTGGGGTCGAGACCCACCCGGGCGGGAACAAGCCGACTAGCGCACCCGGACGCTCCGGGCCGCCCCGTCGACCACCAGTTCCCGCGGCGCCAGGCTCCCGGGCGCCGCGCCGTAGCCCGCCAGCAGTTCATCCAGGCTCAGACGCTGGCCCTCGAAGGGCGGGAAGAGGCTCCACCGGGCGGCCCAGGCCAGGCCGTGGGGCATGCCGTCGGATCCGAAGATCAGGTCGCGGCCGGGCCGGAAGCCGACCCGGTCGATGAGCATACGGAAGGGGTTGTTCCGGGCCAGGCGCGCCCGGTCCAGGCGATCGGCGTAGTCCGCGCTGTCGCTGGTGAAGTTCGGCTGCATGGAGAGCACCAACCCCAGCTCCCGGGCCCGCCGGGCCTGGGCCTCGGTGATGAACTGGACGTGCTCCAGCCGGACCAGGGGGAACCGCACGCCCTGGCGGTCCAGGTCCTCCAGCACGTCCAGCGCCTGGCCGATGGCCCGGTCGCCGATGGCGTGGACGGCGAGGGCCTTGCCGCGGGCGTGGAGGTCGGCCAGCGTGCGCCGCAACGTCTCGTCCGCGTGAAGCAGCAGACCCGGCTCGCCGCCGAGAAATGGCGCGTCCAGGGCCGCCGTGCGGGCGCCCAGGGCCCCGTCGGTGAAGACCTTCAACCCGGCGCACTCGGCCTGGGCCTCGGCGGGCAGGGCGTCGAAGATCGCCGGGACGGTCCACCAGGGCATCCGGTCCGCCCAGCGGGAAGCCCGCATCGTCCGCCAGGCCGCCTCGCCCGTGAGGAGCAGGTCCTCCACGGCACCGACGCCCACCGCTTCCAGGCCCTGGATCCAGGCCTCCAGCTTGGCGGGGGTGAGTCCGGCGGTCCGCCCGTACAGCACCAGCAGCCGGTCCAGGTTCCGCTCGCACCAGGCCAGATCGGTGTGCCCTTCGACCAGCTCCGGATCCGTGTCCCCGAGGAGGCGGGCCGCCGCCGGGCTGAGCCGCAGGCCGTGCAGGCTGAAGTTCACCAGGAGCACGGGCGGCAGGCCGGCGAGGTCCGCCGTGGAGAGGGGCAGGCGCCCGCTGTGCCAGCCCCGGACCAGGGAGAGGCGGTCGGCCGGCAGGCCGCGCATCAAGGTCAGCGCCTGGGAGGAATCCCCGCAGGTCGAGAGATCCGGACAGCCCTCCAGGGCCGCGTAGAGGCTCACATGGGAGTGGCGGTCGAAGATCGGAGTGAACGGATGCGGCATGGGACCCCGGGTGTGGGACCTGGAAGGCCCATTCTCGCCGCTCCGCGTCACCGAGGGCCAGCCTCGATGCGGGGCGGCCCGGTCATACTGGCCCCTGGAGGAAGCCCATGCTCTACCGGAAGCCCTGCGGCAGCATTCTCGAGGCCATCGGCAATACGCCGCTGGTCCGGCTCCGTCGGGTGGTGGCGGACCTGCCTGCCGAGGTCTTTGCCAAGCTCGAGTTCATGAACCCCATGGGCAGCAGCAAGGACCGCATTTCGAAGTTCATGATCGAGGCCGCTGAGCGCGACGGACGGCTCAAGCCCGGCGACCTGATCATCGAGAACTCGTCGGGCAACACCGCCATGGGCCTGGCCCTCATGGCCATCCAGAAGGGTTACCGCCTGAAGGTCGTGGTGCGCGACACCATCTCCCAGGAGAAGCTCAACCAGCTGCTGGCGCTGGGCGCCGAGGTGCACAAGGTGGACACCAGCCTGCCGCCCGAGCACCCCGACAGCTACAACAACATCACGCCGCGCCTCGCCCGGGAGACGCCCGGCTGCTTCTTCCCCGACCAGCACGGCAACCGCGAGAACAACGCCGCGCACTACCACGGCACGGGCCCGGAAATCTGGGAGCAGATGGAGGGCCGCATCGATGTCCTGGTGGCCGGCGCGGGCACCGGCGGCACCATCGGCGGCGTGGGCCGCTACCTGAAGGAGAAGGATCCGAAGATCAAGGTGGTGGCGGTGGATCCGGTGGGCTCGGTCTTCACGCCCCACTTCCACGGGGAGAAGGACCCCAAGGCCGGCCCGTACCGCATCGAGGGCCTGGGGGACGAGTTCCTCATCCCCACCATGGAGTTCGACCTCATCGACGACATGCTCCAGGTCACCGACCGCCAGGCCTTCCACCACGCTCGGCGCCTCGTGCGCGAGGAGGGCGTCCTCGGCGGCGGCTCCAGCGGCGCCGCCCTGTGGGCCGTGCGGCAGGTGGCGAAGGCGTGGCCGCCCAGCGACCGCCCGGTGCGCATCGTCACCGTGTTCCCCGATGGCGCGGGCCGCTACCTCAGCAGCATCTTCAACGACGCGTGGCTCGCCGAGCGGGGCCTGCTGGAGGAGGCATGACCGCCTTTTCGGGCACCTACGTCGAAGCCATCCGCCAGGCGCTCTTCGATGCCATGGCGGCGGATGAGCGCGTCTGCTGCCTGGGCGAGGACATCGGCGTCTACGGCGGCGCCTTCCGGGCTACGGAGGGCCTGCTGGCGCGGTTCGGCGCAGAGCGCGTCATCGACACGCCCATCTCGGAACAGGCCATCGCCGGATCCGCCATCGGCGCCGCCCTCATGGGCCAGCGCCCGGTGGCGGAATTCCAGTTCATGGATTTCGCGCTGCTGGCCTCGGACCTCATGGTGAATTTCGCCGCCAAGGCGCACTGGCGCTGGGGCGCCTCGGTGCCGGTGGTCTTCCGCGGCCCCTCGGGCGCCGGCAACGGCGGCGGGCCTTTCCACAGCCAGAACCCCGAGGGCCACTTCCTCGGCAGCCCGGGCCTGAAGGTTGTGGCGCCGGGCACGGTGCGCGACGCCTACGCCCTGCTCCGCGCCGCCATCGAAGATCCGGATCCCGTGATGGTCTTCGAGCACAAGCACCTGTACCGCCGACTCAAGGACCAGTGGGATGAGCCCCCGGTCGCCCGGCTCGGCGAGGCCGCCCTGCGCAGGGACGGCGCCGCCGCCTGCATCCTCACCTACGGCGCGGCCCAGTACGTGGCCCTGGAGGCCGTGTCCGACCTCGACGTGGCGGTGCTCGACCTGCGCACCCTCTGGCCCCTGGACGACGACGCCATCGCCGCCCTGGCCAAACGCACCCATCGCGTGCTGGTGCTCACCGAGGCCAGCGGCACCTACGGCCCCAGCGCGGAGCTGGCGGCCCGGGTGGGCGAGACCTGCTTCCCGTGGCTGGATGCCCCCGTGCTGCGGGTCGGCGCCGCCGACACGCCCACGCCCGCCAGCCCCCCGCTGGAGGCCGCCTTCCTGCCGGGCCCCGCGCGGGTGCGCGCGGAGCTCGACCGTCTGCTGGCCTGGTGAGGGATGCCCCTGCGCGCCTGGCTCCTCGTCCTCCTCTGCACGTTCCTGCCCGCGGCCCCGAAGGCCATCTGGGTCTGGGAGACGGAGACCCTCCGCCTGCTGGATGACCGCGCCTTCGAGACCCGGGCCCTGGGGCTGCTCAAGGCCCACGGCTTCCGCACCCTGTACCTCTACGCCAACGACTACCGGGGCCGGAACCCGGTTCTGAACGAGCGCGAAGCCTACCGCGCCCTCCTGGGGCGCCTGCATGGCGCCGGTTTCCGCGTCGAAGCCCTGCTGGGCTCCCTGCCCCTGAAGACCTGGGAATACGTGCTGCCCGAACGGGACCAGCCCGCCCGGGACATGCTGCAGCACGTGCTCGACTACAACGCCGCGGCCGCCGCCACCGAACGCTTCGACGGCGTCCACCTGGACATCGAGCCCTACGCCCTGGACTCCTGGAATGAGCACACCCGGGAACGGCTTTCCCAGCTCTTCCTGACCCGCTCGAAGGAATGGGTGGCCATGGTCCGGCGCGCGGGCGGCGACCCCCCACGAGGACTCACCATCGGCGCGGCGATCCCCTTCTGGTACGACGGCTTCGAGGTGGCCTGGGAAGGCGCCAGGAAGCCCATGAACGCCCATGTGCAGGACCTCTACGACTACGTGGCGGTCATGGACTACCGCAACCGCGCCGAGGGGCCCGACGGCATCATCGCCCACGCCCGGGAAGAGCTCGCCTACGGAGCGAAGCTGGGCAGGCCCGTGGTCCTCGGCCTCGAGACCGGCGCGGCGGAGCCCGCGAAGGTGACCTTCCGGCACCTCGGCCCCCGGGCCCTGGCCCGCGAGATGGCCGCCACCCGCCGGGCCTTCGACCGCGAGCCCGCCTTCGCGGGCTTCGCCATCCACCACCTGCGCGCCTGGCTCGACCTGATCGAGCCGCGTGCCGCCCCTTCCGCCACCACCCGCGCTGACCGCCCCTGACCATGCCTCCCCACCTTCGACGATTCGCCGCCTCGGTCCTGGTCCTCGCCCTCTGCTTCTGGGTGCTGAGCGAAGCGCCTCGCCAGGAGGGCCAGGGGGCCGAAGACGGCCTCCAGGCCTCGCGGGACCTGCAGGCGACGAGCCAGGCCCTGGTCGCCGCCGGAAAGTTCGGCGAGGCCCTGCCCCTGGTGCGGAAGCTGACGGAGGCCTACCCCGGCAACCACATCTACCTGGGCCGGCTGGCGGACATCCATGGGCGCCTGGGCCAGTGGGCCGAGTGCGCCGCCGCCTGGGAGGCCTACATGAAGGTCTCACCCACGCCCTGGGAGGCCCTGCCCGGCCTGGGCGACGCCTACCTGAAGCAGGGCCGCACCCGGGACGCGGTCGGCGCCTTCGCCCGGGGCCTGGAGCTGCAGCCCGACAATCCCGACGCGGTGTTCTTCCTGGGCCGCGCCTTTGAACACGACGGCCAGTTCCAGAAGGCCCGCGCCACCTACGCCAAGGGCCTGCGCCAACACCCGGACTACACCGACCTCCGCGTGGGCCTCGCCCGCATGACCCTCTTCACCGGCAGCGCCCTCGAGGC
>Ga0316605_10001153_pt1 | contig 15630 bp, 8 predicted proteins | sample OWC_soil_day20_n_FD_207666 | JGI IMG/M metagenome (GOLD analysis project Ga0316605, IMG submission 207666) | Wetland soil microbial communities from Old Woman Creek delta, Ohio, United States - OWC_soil_day20_noCT | ecosystem: Environmental > Terrestrial > Soil > Wetlands | place: USA: Ohio... | reverse complement strand
GCGCCTTCGATCAGGTCAAGCAAAGCCTCAACAACACCGTGGCCAAGCTGGCCGAGACGGTCGGCGAGATCAACGCCACCACCGAGACCATCGCCTCGGCCACCAACCAGGTTTCCGCCACCGCCCAGTCCCTCTCCCAGGCCTCCAGCGAGCAAGCCGCTTCCGTGGAAGAAACTTCGGCTTCCATCGAGCAGATGGCGGCCTCGATCCAGCAGAACACCGAGAACGCCAAGGTGGCCGACGGCATTTCCGCCGAGGGGTCCAAGAAGGCGGCCGAGGGCGGTCAGGCGGTAACCCAGACCGTGGGCGCCATGAAGGACATCGCCAAGAAGATCAGCATCATCGACGACATCGCCTACCAGACCAACCTGCTGGCGCTCAATGCGGCCATCGAGGCGGCCCGCGCCGGGGAACACGGCAAGGGCTTTGCGGTGGTGGCGGCGGAAGTGCGCAAGCTGGCCGAGCGTTCCCAAGTCGCGGCCCAGGAGATCGGCCAACTCGCCATCAATAGCGTGGGCATGGCCGAACGGGCCGGCAAGCTGCTCGACGAGATCGTGCCCGCCACCAAGAAGACCGCCGATCTGGTGCAGGAGATCACCGCCGCTTCGGAAGAACAAACCACCGGCGTCACCCAGGTGAATTCGGCCATGGGCCAGCTCAACCAGATCACCCAGCAGAACGCTTCCGCTTCCGAGGAACTGGCCGCCACCGCAGAGGAAATGTCCGGCCAGGCCAATAACCTTCAGGAACTGATGAGCTTCTTCAATGTGGGCGGTCAGACAGCCAATACGCGCAAGCGGGGCGGCGTTGCCGTGGCCCATGCCAGCCCGGCACACCGCGCTGCCGTGCCGGCCCGTGCTTCCTCACCTGTGTCGGCGCCGAAGAAGTTCAATGGCTCGGGGCACATTGATGAATCCAGCTTCGCTCGTTTCTAAGGCACAAGGGGGCACTCCTGCATGACTAACCAATCAACCAACGTGGTTCCTTCCACCCAGGTCGCTGGCGGGGCGCGCCTCGCTGCCGCAGCGAATCACGCAGCGGCCCAAGCGGCGGAACAGCAGCAATACCTCACCTTCAGCCTCGGCGAGGAAATGTTCGCCATCGGCATCCTCGCCATCCGCGAAATCATCGAGTACGGCCACCTCACCGAGGTGCCGATGGTGCCGCCCTTCATTCGCGGCGTCATCAACCTGCGCGGGGCGGTGGTGCCGGTGGTGGACCTGCTGGTTCGCTTCGGCCGCGCCGCCGGGGAAATCACCAAGCGCACCTGCATCGTCATCATCGAAACCGGCGCCGCCGGCGAGGGCTACCAGGGCCAGCAAAGCCACCAGATGGGCATCGTCGTCGATGCGGTTTCCGAGGTGCTGGAAATCCCCGCCGCCGACATCGAACCACCCCCGGAGTTCGGCGCCCGCATCCGCATCGACTTCATCTCCGGCATGGGCAAGGTGAATGGCAAGTTCGTCGTCCTGCTTGATGTGAATCGCATCCTCTCCATCGACGAGGTCGCCGTGGTGGCCGCCATGGGACGGACCGAGGCAGCGACATAAACCTTGAATCGTAGGGTGTGAAACGCGAAGCGTTGCGCACCCTACCCGGCTTAACACCCCGTTTGACCACCCCCAAGATCAACTCTCTCAACTTTTCTTCTCGCTGTACGCTTTCTGGAGTCATCTCAAAATGTTCAAGAACCTACGCATCGCCTTAAAACTCGGCATGGGCTTCGGCACTGTGCTGGTTCTATTGGCTATCGTCGCCTTCATCGGCATCACCCGCCTGGCCAGCGTCCAGGCCAATTTTGAGTTGGCTGTCAACGAGAACGCCGTCAAGATCAAGCTGGCGAACGACATGATCGACCAGCAGAACATCATTGCCCGTTCGGTGCGCAACATCATCCTGCTGGAAGATGTTGCCGATATGAAGAAGGAAGAGGAGCGCATCCGCGATGCCCGCGCCACCTACAAGGAAGCGGACGACAAGCTCGACAAACTCCTCAAGACCGAGGCCGCCAAGAAGATCATGGCGGACATCGATGCCAGCCGGAACGCTGTGTATCCCCTGATCGACAAGGCGGTAACGGCTGCCTTGGCGAACAACAACGCCGAGGCCACCCGGATTCTCCTCAAGGAAGTCCGTCCCCCACAAGGGCAGTTCCTCAAGAACATCAGCGCCATGATCGAGCGGCAGGAGAAGCAAAACACCGATCTGGTGGAGCAAGCATCCAAGGATTACGACTCTGCCTTCTCACTGATGCTCACCCTTTCCATCGCCGCCACGGTAATCGGCCTCGGCCTCGCCTGGCTGGTCACCCGCAGCATCACCACGCCCATTTCCGACTCCGTCGCCGCCGCCAACGCCATCGCCGCCGGCGACCTCTCCAGCAAGATCGAAGTGGACTCCAGCGACGAAACCGGCCAGCTCAAGGCCGCCATGAAGTCCATGCAAGACAACCTGACCAAGATCGTGGGCGAGATTCGCAACATGGTTGCCGCCGCCAACAAGGGCGACTTCAACAGCCGCATGACGCTTGAGGGCAAGGCCGGTTACACCAAGGAACTTTCCGACCTGCTGAATCAGCTCTCCGACACCGTCGATACCGCCTTCGGCGACACCGTCCGCGTCGCCTCGGCCCTCGCCCATGGCGATCTCAGCCAGAAGGTCACCCGCGACTACCAGGGCGCGTTCAACGACGTCAAGCAGGCCGTCAATACCACCGCCGATTCCCTGACCGCCATCGTCGGCGAAATCCGCGACATCGTTGCCGCCGCCAACAAGGGCGACTTCAACGCCAAGATGGCCCTGGCCGGCAAGCAGGGCTACACGAAGGAACTCTCCGAACTCCTCAACCAGCTTTCCGATACCGTCGATACCGCCTTCAAGGACACCATTGACGTGGCGATGGCTCTGGAACAAGGCGACCTGACCCGCAAGGTGACCCGTGACTATCAGGGCGCCTTCGACCAAGTCAAGCAGAGCCTCAACAACACGGTGGAGAAGCTGGCCCAAACCATCGGCGACGTGAATGCCACCACCGAGACCATCGCCTCGGCCACCAACCAGGTTTCCGCCACCGCCCAGTCCCTCTCCCAAGCATCTTCCGAGCAGGCGGCGTCGGTTGAAGAAACCTCCGCCTCCATCGAGCAGATGGCGGCCTCAATCCAGCAGAACACCGAGAACGCCAAGGTGGCCGACGGCATGTCGGCGGAGGGCTCAACCAAGGCGGCTGAAGGCGGTCAGGCGGTGACCCAGACCGTGGGCGCCATGAAGGACATCGCCAAGAAGATCAGCATCATTGACGACATCGCCTACCAGACCAACCTGCTGGCCCTCAACGCGGCCATCGAGGCGGCCCGCGCCGGCGAACATGGCAAGGGCTTCGCGGTGGTGGCGGCGGAAGTGCGCAAGCTGGCCGAGCGTTCCCAGGTCGCGGCTCAGGAAATCGGCCAACTCGCCATCAACAGCGTGGGCATGGCCGAACGGGCCGGCAAGCTGCTCGACGAGATCGTGCCCGCCACCAAGAAGACCGCCGATCTGGTGCAGGAGATCACCGCCGCGTCGGAAGAACAAACCACCGGCGTTACCCAGGTCAATTCGGCCATGAGCCAGCTCAACCAGATCACCCAGCAGAATGCTTCCGCTTCCGAGGAACTGGCCGCCACCGCCGAGGAAATGTCCGGCCAGGCCAGCAACCTTCAGGAACTGATGAGCTTCTTTACCGTCGCCGGCGGACGCTCCAGCCCCCGCCCGGCGGGCCAGGTCGCCGCCAAGACGCCCCGCCCTGCCCCATCCGCCGCACCGGCATTCCATGCCACCCCCGCCGCCAAGAAAGGCAATGGCGCCGGGCACTTTGATGAATCCAGCTTCGCCCGCTTCTGAGTAGCCAGGAGACGATCCCCATGACCACGCAATCCACCCCACTCGTCAAGGCGCATGCCCACCTCCCGGCCGGCATCGCCGAGGCGGCGGAACAGCAGCAATACTTGACCTTCAATCTGGGCGAGGAGATGTTCGCCATCGGCATCCTCGCCATCCGCGAAATCATCGAGTACGGCAACTTGACCGAAGTACCGATGGTGCCGCCCTTCATTCGCGGCGTAATCAATCTGCGCGGGGCGGTGGTGCCGGTGGTGGACCTGCTGGTGCGCTTCGGCCGCACCGCAGGGGAAATCACCAAGCGCACCTGCATCGTCATCATCGAGACCGCCGCCAACGGCGCTCCGGGCCATCAAATGGGCGTGGTAGTGGACGCGGTTTCCGAGGTGCTGGAAATCCCGCCCGCCGACATCGAACCGCCGCCCGAATTCGGCGCCCGCATCCGCATCGACTTCATCTCCGGCATGGGCAAGGTGGACGGCAAGTTCGTCGTCTTGCTCGATGTCAACAAAATCCTCTCCCTTGACGAGGTCGCCGTCGTGGCGGCGATGAGCAACCAGACCCACTGACGCATTTCCGGCAATCATCATGAACGTGAACAACCTGAGCATCAGGTGGCGCCTGCTGTTCGTCAACACCATCGCCATCGCCCTGTGTCTGTGCGCCACTACCGTGGCCTTGATCGGCGCCAACGACATCAAGCGCAACTTTGATTCCCTGGTCGAACACGACCAACGCCTGATGCTTGCGGCGACGGAGATGTACGCCCAGGGCCTTCAGATCGGACAAGCCCTGCGCAACATCATTCTCGATCCGGCTAATCGGAAGGCCTATGAAAACAGGCTGAACGCCGCCAAGGAGTTTGAGTCAGCTCGGGAAACCGCGCTGGCGCTGGCGCCGGAAGGTGGCGCCACCCGCCGCCTGCTGGACGAGATCACCGCGCTGCGCGCCAAGCAGGCCGCCCTGCAAGAGCGCATCGTCGCCCAGGCGGCCACCGATCCCGCAGCGGCAGCCGCCTTACTCAACAAGGAAGAGACGCCCCTGTGGCGAGACATCCGTGGACGTCTGCTGGATCTGCGCGAACAGCAAACCACCAGCGTCGCCCTGGCGCAGAAGGGCGTGGACAAAACGGCAGAAGACAGCCGCAACATCGCGGTGGTCGTGTCGCTGGCCGCTCTGGTTCTTGGGCTGTCGCTGACCGTCTGGCTGGTGGCCGGCATCACCCATTCTCTGACGCGGGCGGTGCGCACCGCCAAGCGCCTGTCCGAGGGTGACATGCACACGGTGGATGCCGAGGGTTGCGGCCACGACGAGGTTGGCCAGTTGCTGACCGCGATGGGTGAAATGGGCGCGTCAATCCGTGCGCTCATTGACGATGCCCAAGAGCTGGCGGCGGCGACTGTGGCCGGCAGGCTGACGGCACGTACCGACGCAAGCCGCCACCGGGGCGACTATCGTCTGGTCATGGAGGGCGTTAACGCGGCGGTGGATCGCCTGATCGGCCTGATCGACAAGATGCCGATGCCGGTCATGGTGACGGATCGGGAATTCCGCGTTCTCTATATGAACGAACTCGCCGCGCAACTGGACGGCAAAACGCCGGCGCAAGTCGTCGGCATCCACTGTTACGACCATTTCCGCACCGGGGACTGTCGTACCGCCAAGTGCGCGGTGGGATGCGCCATGAATGAAGGCCGCGTCGCGACCAGCGAGACCGAGGCACACCCCGGTTCCCTCACTCTCGATATCGCCTACACGGGCATGCCCATACACAACCAGGAAGGCCAAGTCGTCGCCGCGTTTGAATTCGTCATTGACCAAACGGAAATGAAGCGCGCGGCCCGCGTTACGGCGAAGGCCATGGATTACCAGTCCACCGAAACAGCGAAGCTCGTCGCAGGCCTGGAGCGCTTGGCGGCGGGTGATCTCACCGTGAGCCTGACGGCTGCTGAAACCGACCGCGACACCGAGGCCGTTGGCCGCACCTTCGTGCAGGTCGCCACGGCGGTCAACGGCACCGTGGGCAAGCTTGCCGCGACGATATCGGACGTAAGCGCGACAGCCAACGCCCTGGCCTCGGCCACCAGTCAGATTTCTTCCACCGCCCAATCCCTCTCCCGTGCCTCCAGCGAACAGGCGGCTTCCGTGGAGGAAACCTCCGCCTCCATCGAACAGATGGCGGCCTCGATCCAGCAGAACACCGAGAACGCCAAGGTGGCCGACGGCATTTCCGCCGAGGGCTCAACCAAGGCGGCTGAGGGCGGTCAGGCGGTGACCCAGACCGTGGGCGCCATGAAGGACATCGCCAAGAAGATCAGCATCATCGACGACATCGCCTACCAGACCAACCTGTTGGCGCTCAATGCGGCCATCGAGGCGGCCCGCGCCGGGGAACACGGCAAGGGCTTTGCGGTGGTGGCGGCGGAAGTGCGCAAGCTGGCCGAGCGTTCCCAAGTCGCGGCTCAGGAAATCGGCCAGCTCGCCATCAATAGCGTGGGCATGGCCGAACGGGCCGGCAAGCTGCTCGACGAGATCGTGCCCGCCACCAAGAAGACCGCCGATCTGGTGCAGGAGATCACCGCCGCGTCGGAAGAACAAACCACCGGCGTTACCCAGGTCAATTCGGCCATGAGCCAGCTCAACCAGATCACCCAGCAGAATGCTTCCGCTTCCGAGGAACTGGCCGCCACCGCCGAGGAAATGTCCGGCCAGGCCAGCAACCTTCAGGAACTGATGAGCTTCTTTACCGTCGCCGGCGGACGCTCCAGCCCCCGCCCGGCGGGCCAGGTCGCCGCCAAGACGCCCCGCCCTGCCCCATCCGCCGCACCGGCATTCCATGCCACCCCCGCCGCCAAGAAAGGCAATGGCGCCGGGCACTTTGATGAGTCCAGCTTCGCCCGCTTCTGAGCAGCAACGAGACGACCCCATCAATCCTCCCACCTCCCACCGGCACCGCAACATCATGTTAACTCTCCTAAACAACATAAATATTGGCCTCCGGCTTGCCTTGGCATTCGCCTTGGTGCTTCTTCTCACCGCAACGGTCGCCATCTTTGGCATTTCGCGCATGACCGCCATTCAGGCGAATTTCGATCAGGTCGTGAAAGAAAACAATCGCAAGATTGCCTTGGCACACGAACTATCGGACCGGATCAACGTGATCGCCCGCTCGATACGGAACGTGGCGCTGCTCTCCGACGTCGCCGAAATGCGCAAGGAAATTGATCGCATTGGCGACGCACGGAAAATCTATGGCGAAAAGTTTGCCGAGCTTGAAAAGATGGTGCGTTCCGACGACGGCCGCAAACTACTCGATAACCTCAAGGCCGACGAAGGAAAAACCACGCCGCTATTGAATAAGGCCATCGAGTTCGGACTGCAAAACAAGAATGACGAGGCAACGCTCGTGCTCCTCAAGGAGGTGCGCCCACACCAAGTCAAATGGTTTGAGGATGTTGACCTCCTCATTGCCCACGAAGAAAAACTTTCTGGAACCTTGGTGCAGCAGGCTGGCGGCAGTTATGAAACCGGGTTGCAGGTCATGCTCGCCCTGACCGCGCTGGCGTTGCTGTTCGGCGCCCTGGCGGCCTACCTGATCACGCGCAGCATCACCCGCCCCCTTGCCGATGCCGTGGCGGCCGCTGACAAAATGGCGACAGGCGATTTCTCCTTCGCGATAAACAGCAGCGCGAACGATGAAACCGGCCGCTTGCTCAACGCCGTCGCCAAGGTTCAAACCTCCCTGGCCGCCTTGGTCGACGACGCCCGCTTGCTTTCCAAGTCCGCCGATATCGGGCAACTGACCGTTCGCGCCGATGCCAGCAAGCATTTGGGCGACTATCGAAAAATCGTCGACGGCGTGAATGCGACGCTGAACCGCCTGGTGGGCTTCCTTGATCTGATGCCTACCCCCGTCATGGTGGTGGATCGGAGCTTTAACGTCCAATACATCAACGACCTGGGCGCCAAGGTCGGCGGCAAAACCCCGGCCCAGCTTCTCAACACCAAGTGCCACGACCATTTCCGCACGTCGGATTGCAACACCGATAAGTGCGCCTGCGCGCGCGCCATGAAGCAAGGAATAGTCGCAAGCAGCGAAACCGATGCCCATCCGGGAAATCTTGATCTGGATATCTCCTACACCGGCATGCCCTTGCACAGCCCTGAAGGCGAACTGGTGGGCGCGTTTGAATTCGTCATCGACCAGACCGCCGTCAGGAACGCCGCGCGCGTTTCCAGGAAAATCGCCGACTACCAACAAACCGAGACCGAAAATCTGGTCAGTGGTCTGGACAAGCTTGCCAATGGCAATCTCACGTTCACTCTGGCCGCCGCCGCGGCGGATGCCGACACGGCGGACGTCAAACAAACCTACGATAGGGTTGCCTTGGCCGTTAACAACACCGTGGCCAAGCTCGCCGAAACCGTCGGCGAGATCAACGCCACCACCGAGACCATCGCCTCTGCCACCAATCAGGTTTCCGCCACCGCCCAGTCCCTCTCCCGTGCCTCCAGCGAGCAAGCCGCTTCCGTGGAAGAAACCTCCGCCTCGGTCGAGCAAATGGCGGCCTCGATCCAACAGAACACCGAGAACGCCAAGGTGGCCGACGGCATTTCCGCCGAGGGCTCAACCAAGGCCGCCGAGGGCGGTCAGGCGGTGACCCAGACCGTGGGCGCCATGAAGGACATCGCCAAGAAGATCGGCATCATTGACGACATCGCTTACCAGACCAACCTGCTGGCCCTCAACGCGGCCATCGAGGCGGCCCGCGCCGGCGAACATGGCAAGGGCTTCGCGGTGGTCGCTGCCGAGGTACGCAAGCTGGCGGAACGCAGCCAAGTGGCCGCCCAGGAAATCGGCCAACTCGCCATCAACAGCGTCGGCATGGCTGAACGGGCCGGCAAGCTGCTCGACGAGATCGTGCCCGCCACCAAGAAGACCGCCGATCTGGTGCAGGAGATCACCGCCGCGTCCGAGGAACAGACCACCGGCGTTACCCAGATCAATTCGGCCATGGGCCAGCTCAACCAGATCACTCAGCAGAACGCTTCCGCTTCTGAGGAACTCGCCGCCACCGCTGAGGAAATGTCCGGCCAGGCCACCAACCTCCAGGAACTGATGAGCTTCTTCACCGTCGCCGGCAGCAGGACGGCGATTCGCGCCTCCTAACGGCATCTCAACAAACCACAAATCCGAAACCATCATGCTCAGCCACTTGCGTATTGGCCCCCGTCTCATCGCCGGCTTCGGCGTGGTGTTGGCGCTCTTTCTGGTGACTTCGCTGTTGGTCGGCGGCGCTTTCATGCGTCTGATGACCGGCGTCAAGCAGATCCAGCAGGAAACCTTGCCCTACATTCTGGTGGTGGATGGCATGGACGCCAGCCGCATTGAGGTGCAACAGTTCCTCACCGATGTTTCAGCCACCCATAATCGCGAGGGCTACAAAGAGGCCGACAAGGCGGCTGGCGTTTTCCTGGCCGGCGTGGCGAAATACCGCGAGATGTTTCAGCGCGAGGGCGACAAGGCCGGTCTGGCGAAGATCGACGCCATCGAGGCAGATTTCAAGACCTTCCACGCCGTTGGAAAGACCATGGCGGAAGCCTATGTCACTCAGGGCATCGAGGCCGGCAACGCCAAGATGACAATCTTTGACCAGGCCAGCGCCGCAATTGCCGACAAGCTGGGCGACTTCCGCAAGGGCCAGGTGGCGGAAGCCGAAACCATTACCACCCAGGCCGTCAGCGACGCGGAATTCACCCTCGGCGTGATGGTCATCGGCGGGGCCTTGTCTTTCCTGGTCGCCGGGCTGGTGGCGTGGACGGTAGCCCAGTCCATTACCCGCCCCCTTCTGGCGATGCAGGACACGGTGGTGCGCATTGGCGGCAGCGGCGACCTGACTCTTCGCGTTGCGGCGACAGGCCAGGACGAGTTGGCGGAAATGGGCAAGCACCTGAACCAAACGCTGGATCAGGTCGGCACGTCAATGCGCAGCGTGAACAACGTTGCCGGGGAAGTGGCGGCCAGCGCCGAACAGCTTTCGTCGGCCACAGCCCAACTGACTGAAAGCTCCCATGCCCAGGCCGCCACGGCGGCGGACATGGCCGCCGCCGTGGAGGAGATTACAACCAGCATCGGCAGCGTCGCCGACCACGCCGTGGATACGGAGTCCCTGACGGAAAAAACCGCGGCTCATGTCGCCGAAGGCGAAACGGTGGTGGGTAAGGCCCAGGCCGAAATGGCGCGCAACGCAACCCAGGTTCGCGAGTCGGCCCGCCATATCGAGGTGCTTTCGGAGCAATCGCGGCAAGTGGGGGGGATCGTCCAGGTCATTCGCGAGATTGCCGACCAAACCAACCTGCTGGCATTGAATGCGGCCATCGAGGCGGCACGAGCCGGCGAAACCGGACGCGGCTTCGCGGTGGTGGCGGACGAAGTGCGCAAGCTGGCGGAGCGCACGTCTGCGGCGACAACGGAAATCGGCCAGTTAATCGACAACATTCAGCGCGACACGACCATCGCCGTGGAAAGCATGGCGGTTTCCAGCGCCCAGGCCGACAAGGGCGCCTCGCTGGCAAAAGAGGCCGGCGACTTGTTCGCGGAAATCAAGCAGGCATCGGATCAGGCGGCGGCAAGGGTGCGCGACATCACCGCCGCCGCGCGGGAGCAAAACGCCGCCGGCAGCGGCATTTCATCCAACGTGGAACAGGTTGCCTGCATGTCCGAAGAAAACAGCGCGGCGACCGCATCCGTGGCCGAAACCGCGAACCATCTGAAGCGGCAGGCCAACCTGCTGACGCAGGCCGTGGCCCGTTTCCGCGTCTGATCGCCCGGAACAGCCAACCCTAGAATTTCCCACTGTGTCTCTGTGCCGCAGTGGGGCAACTCCGCATTTCAGGATGAATCCCATGCCAAATTTCAGCATCAAGTCCCGCCTTATTGCTCTGACCCTGATCGCCGCCTGCGCCATGATCGTCATTGCCGCCATGGTGCTGCGCGCCGAACGCGCCCTGCTTTTCGAGGACCGCCAACTCAAGACCCGACATGTGGTGGAAACAGCTTTCGGGGTGCTGGAGAGCTTTCATCGCCAACAGGCGGAGGGACGCCTCACCGAGGAGCAGGCGAAGCAGGAGGCACTGAATGTCATCAACAAGCTGCGCTACGAGAAGAACGAATATTTCTGGATCAACGACCTCAAGCCGCGGATGATCATGCACCCGATGAAGGCGGAGCTGAACGGGCAGGATCTGTCGAACATGAAGGACGCCAATGGCAAGGCCTTGTTCGTGGAGTTCGTCCGCACCGCCGAGGCCAACGGAGGCGGCTTTGTGGACTACTTTTGGTCCAAGCCCGGCGCCAACGAGCCAGTGGCGAAAGTTTCCTACGTGAAGTTGTTCAAGGACTGGGGCTGGGTGATCGGCTCCGGCATTTACGTGGATGACGTGGATAGTGTGTTCTGGGGCGAAATTTCCCGCGTCGGCATAGCCATCGGATTGATCCTGGTCGCGGTGGTGCTTTTCGCCCTTTGGATTACCCGCTCCATCACCCGCCCGCTGGCGGAGTCGGTGGCTGCGGCTAACGCCATCGCCGAAGGCAATCTCGCCGTGAGCATTGAACCCGGCGCCCAGGACGAAACAGGACAACTCAAGACCGCCATGGCGACCCTGGCCAGTCGACTGCGCCAGTTGATCGACGAGATGAATCGCATGTCATCGGAGCACGACAAGGGCGACATTGACGTCAAGATCGACGAAAGTAAATTCCAGGGCTCGTTCAAGACCATGGCCGAGGGAACCAACGCCATGGTCTTCGGCCACATCGCCGTCAAGAAAAAAGCCATGGCCTGCATCAAGGCCTTCGGCGAGGGCAACATGGATGCCCCTCTTGAAACCTTCCCCGGCAAAAAAGTCTTCATCAACGAGACCATCGAACAGGTGCGCTCCAACATCAAGGCCTTGATCGCCGACGCCAACCGGCTCTCCCAGGCCGCCGCCGAAGGCCGCCTCGATACCCGTGCCGATGCGACCAAGCATCAGGGTGATTTCCGCAAGATCGTCGAGGGCGTGAATGCCACTCTCGACGGCGTGATCGGGCCGGTGAACGAAGCCGTGGCCGTGCTGATGGAAATGGAAAAAGGCAACCTGACCCAAACCGTCAAGGGCGACTACAAGGGCCAGCTCAAGGACTTCAAGGACACGGTTAACAACACCGTCGCCAAGCTGTCTGAAACCGTTGCCGAAATCAATGCCACCACCGAGACCATCGCCTCGGCCACCAACCAGGTTTCCGCCACCGCCCAGTCCCTCTCCCAGGCATCTTCCGAGCAAGCCGCTTCCGTGGAAGAAACCTCCGCCTCCATCGAACAGATGGCAGCCTCGATCCAGCAGAACACCGAGAACGCCAAGGTGGCCGATGGCATGTCAGTCGAAGGCTCAACCAAGGCAGCCGAGGGCGGCAAGGCGGTAACCCAGACCGTGGGCGCCATGAAGGACATCGCCAAGAAGATCAGCATCATCGACGACATCGCCTACCAGACCAACCTGCTGGCGCTCAATGCGGCCATCGAGGCAGCCCGCGCCGGCGAACACGGCAAGGGCTTCGCGGTGGTGGCGGCGGAAGTGCGCAAGCTGGCCGAGCGTTCCCAGGTGGCGGCTCAGGAAATCGGCCAACTCGCCATCAATAGCGTGGGTATGGCCGAACGGGCCGGCAAGCTGCTGGACGAGATCGTGCCCGCCACCAAGAAGACCGCCGATCTGGTGCAGGAGATCACCGCCGCGTCGGAAGAACAAACCACCGGCGTCACCCAGGTGAATTCGGCCATGGGCCAGCTCAACCAGATCACTCAGCAGAACGCTTCCGCTTCCGAGGAACTCGCCGCCACCGCTGAGGAAATGTCCGGCCAGGCCAGCAACCTTCAGGAACTGATGAGCTTCTTTGTCGTCGGGAAGTCGACCAACTCCACGCCGCTTCGACGGGCGGCTTGAGGAGCCGGGCAGGAATCGGACAATCCCTACGCGCCGCAACCCCCCGCCCTACATCGATAACGACAATCCCCACGCGATTTTCAGAATTTGCTTCTAGTCAGCGATGCCTTGGCTCGCGCATCATTCGTCCCATTATGCCCTGCGCCATACGCTCAAAAATTATTCATACGGACGCCCTATTGATTGGACGTCCGATTCGACAAGGCATCTCCGAGCAAGGTCGACGGCTGCCTGTTGAGGGGATTGAATTGCACTTGCCTGAAACCCGCTCCCGCCTCGTCCATTGCGTTCTTGTCGTGCTTGCCCTTTGTGCCGTCTCGCCGACGCGGGCTGCCGACAAGGCCCTCGCCCCGACCGAAGCCACCCAGAAAGAGTCGGGCTGGCGTTCCGGTTTGCTGGAGCGAGGCATCTCTCTGGAGGCGAGCTACAAAGTGGACTTGCTCCGCAACGTGCGGGGGGGCATGACGCCGGGAGGCGGCGCCATGGAACACCTGGACGTACAGTGGCAGGCAGACCTGGAAAAACTCTGGGGCTGGGAAGGCGTTTCAAGCTACGTGAATTTCATCGACGACCGGGGCCGCCGCGTCAACACAGAGCATGTGGGCAGCCTGTCGGGAACGTCGAACATCGAGGTGCCCCGCGCCACCCATCGTTTCTATCATGCCTGGGTGCAAAAGGCATGGAACGAGGGGCGGTCCGCCCTTCTCGTGGGACTCTATCCGGTGGATTCCGAGTTTGCCGTGATGGAGTCGGCGGCGCTCTTCGTGCAGCCGCCCTACGGTGCGTGGGCTGATTTCGGCCTGAGCCGCAGCCCGTCGATATTCAATAACTCGTCCTTCGGCGCCCGCTTCAAATGGCTGTCGGAGAGCCGTGATTTCTACGTTCAGGCCACCACCGTGGCGGGGCGCCCCGGCAATCCGTCCCATCCCGTGGGGACGCATATCCGCTTCGGCCAGGGCGATGGCGCTCAGGTGGTAACGGAAGCCGGCTACCAGCCCCAACGCGAAGACGACGCCCCGGAAGCCTTCGACAAGCTCCTCGCCGGCTATTGGCGCTACACCGCGCCTGTGGCCGACCTGCTCGACACGGACGCCGCCGGCAATCCCCAGAATCGCCGCAGCGACGGCTGGTATGTGGCGGCCGAGCGCACCCTGGCGCGCGGCGAGGGCGATGGCAATCTCTCCGCCTTCGCCCGCTACAGCTTCAACAACGGCAACACGATCCCGATCCGCAGCGCCCTGAACCTGGGCCTGCGCCTGCGCGGCATGCTGCTGCCGGGCCGCGACGACGACGTGGTGGGCATCGCCTTCACCCGCGCCGCCACGGCGGCCAAGTTCCGCGCCGCCCAAGCCCTCGCCGGCGTCGATGCCACCACCAGCGAGGACTCCCTCGAACTCACCTACCGCGTCAAGCCCGCGTCCTGGCTGGCGGTGCAACCCTTGATCCAGCGCATCCGCCACCCGGGTGCGGATCGCTCCCTCTCCCCGGCGACGGTTCTGGGGGTGCGCATTGAGGTTTCCTTGTAATGCACAACACATCGCAAGCCATCGTGCGCAACTGCTCGCGCATTCGCCCCCGTTTCATCGCCGGCTTTAGTCTGATGTTGGCGTTCTTCCTGACGTCCCCCGCGATGGCGGGCGGCAGCGAAGACGACGTGGTTTCCATCTCCGGCTTTGGCACCTTGGGCGCCGTGCGCCATGGCAGCGACGGCGTCGACTACCGCCGCGATATTTCCCAGCCCAACGGCGCCAAGCCCCATCGCTGGAACGTCGATGTCGATTCCATGCTTGGGGTGCAAGCCACGGCGCGCCCGGCGTCCAACCTGGAAGCGACGGTGCAACTGGTCAGCCGCTACGCCATCGGCGTTGGCTACAACCCTCAGGTGACGTGGGCGTACATGAAATGGAAGCCCAGGGAAGACCTCACCCTGCGCGCGGGGCGACTCGGCATTGAGTTGTACATGCAGGGAGACTCGGCCGAGATTGGCTATGCCAACCTGTTGATGCGCCAGCCGATGATTTTTTATCCCCGTCTGTTCGATGGGGCGGACGCGGAATGGATCACGCCCCTGGGCGCCGGCACCCTGCGCCTCAAGGGCCAGGTGGGCAAAGCGTTCGGCAAGCTGGCGCCGGGTAGCGGCGCCCCTTACGACGCCCAAGGCGCCCGTGGCCGCATCTTTCTGGCTGAATATGCTCAGGGCGGCTGGACCGGCCGCGTCTCCACCGGCAGGCTGACGCTGGCAAGCGATCCCGTCGACGCCAACACGCAGGCCCTTTACCGTGGCCTGGCGACGGCGCCCAAGGGCGCCGACATCCTCGCTGCCATTGGCTTGCGCGATCGGGCCATGGACTATGTGACCGCAGCCCTGGCCTACGACGCCGGCCCCATTCAAGCCATGGTGGGCCACAGCATAATTTCCACGCCCCACGTTCCCGACCTGAAAGCCCTCTACCTCCAGGCGGGCTATCGGATCGGAAAATTCACCCCTTATGCTGCCTACACCCGGCAATGGAATCAGCGGAATCTGATTCAAACCGGCATCCCCTGGGGCTTCTCGGCGGCCTCCGACGCCCTCAACCAGGGAGCGCTGGTCGCCCAAACGTCCATGTGGTCGAACCAATCCGTCGTCGCGGCCGGCCTGCGCCACCACCTGACGCGCAATACCGCCCTGAAGTTCCAGATTGACCATATCCGATACCAGGACCCAACGGCCATCGTCGACCCAAGCTTGCTCACGGCCAACGTCGCGGCGCGCGGCTTCAAGCGCATGACCCT
>Ga0316605_10001151_pt1 | contig 15641 bp, 5 predicted proteins | sample OWC_soil_day20_n_FD_207666 | JGI IMG/M metagenome (GOLD analysis project Ga0316605, IMG submission 207666) | Wetland soil microbial communities from Old Woman Creek delta, Ohio, United States - OWC_soil_day20_noCT | ecosystem: Environmental > Terrestrial > Soil > Wetlands | place: USA: Ohio... | reverse complement strand
TTCAAGAAAAGAACTTATTGTTTGAATGGATAAATGAAAACAAGAAGAACCAAAAATATTTTATTGAAGCGGTTAAAATATTTGAACAATCTACAATTCATTATCAGCACAATGATAACATTGAAAGTAGGTACGTTATTTTTGAAAACTTGCTGAAAAAGAAAAATAGAATAAAATATATAAGGCTCATTTCATCCATTGCAGCAGTATCCGTTTTTTGTATTGTTACGAGTTTTTTTATACTTACAAAGCAACCAAAGGATTTAATTGTCAAAACATTAAATGAGAAGAAGACAATAACTTTACCAGATAGTTCAATTGTTTGGTTGAATTCAAATTCAACAATAAAATACAATTCCAAATTTAGGAAGGAACGTAAAATTGATTTGGTTGGTGAGGCTTACTTTGAAGTAAAAAAAGATGTAGAACGTCCTTTTATTGTTAAAACAGATAACCTACAAATAAATGTACTCGGAACGAAATTTATTGTAACTGATTACAAAACATCTTCAACCGCTGAAACAGTATTGAAGTGTGGAAGTATTAATCTTTTGGTCAATAATTCTAAAGACAAGTTATTGGTGAGAAAGGATCAAAAAGTTTCCTTTATTAAAAAAACGAGACAATTAAGTGTTGAAATTGTGAATACTGATAACTATACTAACTGGCGAAAAGATAAGCTTGTATTTGAAAACACAAAACTTAGAGATGTTTTTATTCAAATGGAGAAATGGTATAATATAGGAATAGAATGTAAGAGTGAGAAAATTAACTCAATTCCGTTATCATTTATAATAGAAAAAGAGCCATTGGAAAATATATTAAATATTTTACAAATGATTGTACCAATATCTTGGAGTAAAAACAATAATAATGATGAATTTGGACGTGAAATGATTATAATAGTAAATAAAAACTAATAATAAATAATATTGTTTAATTCTAAAAAATCATTATAGCCTATGAAAATGTAGAGTACAAAAAGTTTGTTATTTATATGATTAGAATTGTATAGATAACCATAAGGGGTTAAATTGCCCAAAATCTAATATCAAATTTTAATAATTTAAAAGAATAAAAACACATAAAACAATAAGAGATGTTAATAAATATTCGAAAAAAAAGTTATTTGTTAAGATTAACTGTTTTTATAACGGTTATTTTATACTCTACATTAAGTCCTTCAAACTTATTTGCACAAAAAGAACTAAGTACTTTAACTCTAAAAAATACTAAGATAATTGATGCTGTGAAGGCAATTGAGAAAGTAAGTGATTATAAATTTGTTTACAGTAATAATGAGATAAACGTTAATAAAGTTATTTCTGTTGATACAAAAAATAAAAGTAATCAAGCAATAATAAAAGAAATTTTTAGTAGCTATATCGTTGATTTTAGAGATAACACAGTTTTGGTGAAATTAAAACTTGAGCCAAAAGAGAGACCTACTGAAAAAGCACCCATGCGTAAAGTGGTTGGGACAATCGTAGATGCAAGTAATAATGAACCAATAATTGGTGTTAATATCTGGATTAAAGAATCAGCGAGGGGTGGAGTTTCTGATTTGAATGGACACTTTTCGCTAGATATATCAGGAAATTCAACTGTTTTAATACTTTCTTATCTGGGATATGATAATGATGAAATAGAAGTAGGAAAGAGTACTGATTTAGGAATCATCAAGCTTAGGCAAACAACAAAAGCATTGGAAGAGGTTGTTGTTGTTGGTTATGGAACGCAAAAAAAAGAAAGTGTTGTCGGAGCTATTTCATCTATAGATGTTCAGAAAATGAGAACACCTAGTTCATCAATTTCAACAATGCTTGCAGGTCAACTCTCAGGTATAGTGTCAATGACACGTTCCGGCGAACCAGGGAGAAGTGGTGCAGCAGAATTTTATATACGAGGAATATCATCTTTCAGAGGAGCTACAAAACCATTAGTATTGGTTGATGGTATTGAACGCGAATTAGACTTGGTTGATACGGATGATATTCAATCTTTTTCAATATTAAAGGATGCAGCTGCATCAGCAGTTTATGGTGTTCGTGGTGCAAACGGAGTTATAATTATAACTACCAAAAAGGGAAAAGTATCCAAGCCAGCAATTAATGTTAGAACTGAATTTGGGTTTACTTCCCCTACTAAACTTGCAAAATTCGTAAACTCTTCTGAATGGGCTGAATTATACAATGAGGCAAGTCAGACAGAATACTATTCTAAAGATGTTATTGAAAAATATAAAAATGGAACTGATCCTGATTTGTATCCTAACGTAAATTGGATGAAGGAACTTTATAAAGACATGGCAGATAGTAAACGAGTAAGTATTAACTTCAATGGAGGTAGCGATTTGGTCAAGTATTACGTTTCTGGTACGTATTATAACGAAAGTTCAATTCTAAAAAACGCAGGCAATATTTATGGTTATAATTCGTCTATTCGATATGATAAGTTTAATTTTAGAGCGAATGTTGATTTATCGCTAACAAAGTCAACAACACTAAATCTGAACTTAGCCAATATATATGAAAAATCGTTTGGTCCTGGTAGAGATAAAGCTGATATATGGTTGTATTCTTTTTTTACGTCACCAAATGCTTTTCCGGTAAGTTATTCTGATGGTACAATTTCTGCACCTTCCGCAGCATCCGGATACAATCCTTGGAATTTGTTAGTACATTCAGGATATAGAGAGCAGTTTTGGAATTCGTCACAATCATTAGTTGGTTTAACACAAGATATTGGAGCAGTTTCCCCATTCTTTAAAGGGTTGACAGCTAATGTGAAATTTTCTTGGGATGCCTTTAATTCAACTCTTCAAATCAGGGATAAAAACATCACTCAATATCATGCAACTGGAAGAGACGAAAATGGAAAGTTAATATTTGGTAATCCAATTTATCAAGGAGATAATTCTTTGGGCTATGGCCTTAGTCTTTTCGGTACTATGACAACGTATGTTGAAGCATCGTTGAATTATAATCGCTTATTTAATGATGTTCATAGAATAGGTGGATTGCTTTTATATAATCATAATATAAAAACCAATACTCAGGCTTCAAGTCAAATTTTATCATTACCATATAAGCATCAAGGACTTGCCGGACGTATTACTTATGCCTTTAATGATAAATATTTTGCCGAATTCAACATGGGCTATAATGGCTCTGAGAATTTTGCCCGTGGTCATCGTTTCGGGTTTTTCCCTGCAGTAGCTGTAGGCTATATGGTTTCCAACGAAGCATGGTTCGAGCCGCTGAAAAAAACAGTAGATGTTTTGAAATTGAAAGCTTCCCATGGTATTGTTGGTAATGACGATATTGGTGGAGATCGTAGGTGGATGTATGAATCTTCAATAAAAGATGGTGGAAGTTGGAAATATGGACAAGCCGGAGGTAGTGGAGGTACCGGATTAATCGTAGGTGAAGTTGAAAATCTAAACATGTCTTGGGAAGAAGCTAAAAAAACAAATATTGGGTTTGAATTATCTCTCTTCAGAAAAATAAAACTTCAAGCTGATTATTTTTACGAACATAGAACAGGTATCTTTCTACAACGATCAGGATTACCGGCAATAGTCGGGCTATCTACAATTCCATATACTAATGTTGGTGAAACAATGAACCAGGGCGTTGATGCAACGCTTGAGTATGAACAGAAAGTAGGAGATGTATTTCTTACAGCAAGAGGTAATTTCACCTATAATAGAAATAAATTGTTAAACAATGATGAACCGGATTGGCAATATAAATACCAAAATCGAATCGGTAAACCATTTGGTTCAGGAACAGATAATTATCAACCATTAGGTTTAGTAGCAACAGGCTTATTTAAATCGCAAGAAGAAATAGACAATAGCCCTACCCAATCATTTGGAGAATACAGGATAGGAGATATTAAATATCAGGATGTGAATGGAGATGGTAAAATTGATACGTATGACAGAATCGCGATTGGCTATACCAATATTCCTGAAATTGTTTATGGTTTTGGAGCTACTGCCCAATGGAAAGGATTTGATGTAAATCTGTTTTTCCAAGGAATATCTCATATCACTTTCTTCATTAATGGAACTTCAATGTACCCATTTTCATCAGGCAATATGGACAGATCTGGTATTATTGCAGATATATACAATAATGTTTGGAAAACGACTAATACTGTTGAACAAAATGCTAATGCTATCTATCCTCGTATGAGTTTGAGTGGAGCAGCTGGATCATCAAATAATACCCAAACATCTACATGGAATATGCGTGATGGAAGTTTTCTGAGACTTAAAAATATGGAAATTGGTTATACAATTCCAAAATCAATACTTAATAAAACTTTTATTCGATCATTAAGAGTTTATTCTTCAGCAGTGAACTTATTGACTTTTAGCAAATTTAAACTTTGGGATCCAGAATTCGGAGGAGGTGCTGGATATGGTTATCCACCAAACAAGATCATATCATTAGGATTAACAGCTAATTTTTAATAACCATATAATAATAATTTCAATGAAAAAGTATATATATATATTATTTAGTGTCTTATTTGTACTGCCGATGGCTTCCTGCGATAGTTTTTTGGATCGTCAGGAAACTGAGGCGTTGACTTTCGATGCAATATGGAAAACAAGAAGTAATACGCAGAAGTATTGGTTAAATGCAATGAGCTTTTTGCCAAATGATGAAGCAGATTTTAACCTTTCACCTTGGTTAGGGGCTTCTGATGAAGGCACTGTTACTTACAGCCGTGATCATCGATCTATTAATTTTGGATCTTGGAATCCCTCAAATGTTCCGTATTATCAGATGGGTCAGTTCTATAGAGGAATTCGTGAAGTAAACATTTTTCTTCAAAATGCAGATAAATGTTTGGAAAACGATCCTGCACTTAATGCTGATGAGTTAAATGAATGGAAAGTACAAGCCAGATTTGCCCGTGCATATTATTACTTCTTGATGATGCGTATTTATGGGCCAGTCTTTTTGGTTGGTGATGAACTGTTAGATTTTACTCAAACAACTCAAGCATTGGAAAGACCTCGTAATACTTGGGACGATTGTGTAAAATATGTGGTTAGCGAAATGAATGCTTGTATCGCAGACCCATCTATGAAGGAGTCTTATAGTACAGGAAAATATGGTTATGCTACTCGAGGAGCATGTCAAGCAGTAATATCGAGATTAGAACTTTATTCAGCACGCGATTTATTCAATGGCAATCATTTATATGCTTCAGTAAAGAATCCTGACGGTACAAATCTTTTTCCTCAAGCGTATGATGCTACTAAATGGTTGGAGTCTGCCAAATCAGCAAGAAAAATTATTGATAGCGGGCTTTATAAACTTTACAGAAAAGCTGGTGATGAAAAAAATTATTTAGAGAACTATTATGGTATAACAAATGTAACTTGGAACAGTGAATTAATTTGGACTACAGGATATAAAGGGCTGTTTGATATTGGTGTTCTCACTTGTCCAACGGGAGTGGCAGGTATTGCCTATGGAGGAGTAGGACCAACCCAACAACAAGTAGATGCTTATGCTATGGCAAATGGAAAATATCCAATCACAGGTTATCGTAGTGATGGATCTCCAATTATAGATGAAAATTCTGGTTATAGTGCAAGTGAATTTACGAAAACAACTTGGAATTATCCTGCATGGGGTGGTGGAGCTGCTTATAGTATTTCTGCTCCAAACATGTATAAAAACAGGGAACCACGTTTTTATGTCTCCGTATTCTTTGGAAGTGCAAAATGGATATATGGTTCAAGCACACTTGTAGTATCATTTGCAAAAGGGGCAAATTCCAATAAATCACACGATTATCCAAAGTCAGGATATTTAATAAATAGGTTTTATGACCATACTCAAAATTCAGCAAATGGACAATGGGGAAATATCACATTTCCTACCTTTCGTTTAGGAGAAATATACTTAAATTTTATAGAATCAGTTTTAGAATGTAAAAAAAGGAATGTTGATATGCCTTCTGATTATGAAACAAAAGCAATGGAAGTATGGAATGAATTAAGAGATAGGGTTGGCTTACCAGCAATAATGACTGTATATCCTACTGCTACAACCGAAGAATTAATAGAGCTTTGTCGTAAAGAAAGAAGAATAGAACTTGCATTTGAGAATCACCGCTATTTTGATACAAGAACTTGGATGATAGCTGAACAAACAGATTCTGGTCCAATGTATGGAATGGATGTAACTGTAACAGGTTCAGGTACTACAACCCCAGATGGTTTTTGGAAAAGAACCGTATTCGAAACACGCGTATTTAAGAAAAATCATTATCTGTATCCATTCTCGCAAAGAGAATTGGATAGAAATAAACAGCTTACTCAGAATTTCGGATGGTAATGTCTAATCTGAAGAATTGATGAATTAGTATTGTTCTTAATAAATTATTAGTTAGAAAATTCTTCATAAAAAAAAATATATGAACAAAAAAATATTGTATACATTCATTATCCTGTGTGGATTTTTAATAACTGCATGTGAAGATAATAAAAAAGAGTTTTTAAATGATTATAAGACTATCTTATTATTTAGAAACAATGGTGAAGTGCCAATTACCATATATAAAACAGGAGTTGATACTGAATATGGAATAATCGTAAATAAAAGTGGCTCAGACTTAAAAGCCACTACATCTGTTGAAATTGAACAATTAAATGATGCCGCATTAGCAATATATAATAACGAGAATGGTACTAATTATGTTATGTTACCAGCTAATTGTTACGAATTAAAAACAGGTTCGAAATTATCCTTTTCGACTGATGATAGCTTTCAAAAATATAATGTACTATTCAAGACAAATGAAATAGAAATTTTGTCAAAAAATATTAATTATGTATTTGCTGCTAAGTTAGTTAACAGTGAGGATTCTATTAATTCTTCAAAAAAATATATTTTTGTAAGACCAACTGTTGTTATACCATCCATAAATTTTGAGACAAGTGGACTTATTAGTGTTCCAACTATTACATCGGGGACAGAAACTGCGTCTTATGAACTTGCTGTAACTATGCCTTTTAAAAATTTATGGGAATTTAGTACAGAATTGGCAATTGATGAAACATTACTCAACAATTACAACACTCAAAACAAAACAACATATAAATTGTTACCGGTAGGTTGTTATCAAATGAATAATTCTATTCAATTTTCGAACGGCATTAGTTTGAAAAAAATCCCAATTACTGTTGATGTGAAAAAAATGGGTTATGGAAACTTTATTCTACCTGTTAAAATCGCATCAATCAGCAATCCTTCATTTGTAATAAATCCTGACAAATCAAATGCCTTGATAAAATTCTCATATCCTCCTCCAAAAATTGATTTAGCTGCAAATATGTTATCTTCAAATGCTGTTGAACCTTCCGAAGGGTCACTTGCTTACTTGATAGATAATAATGTTGCAACATATTTCCATTCAGCTTGGAGTATTGCATCGCCTGATATCCATTATTTACAAGTAGCTTTACCCACAGAAATATCGTTGTTGAAATTTAGTTATACAACACGTCAATCTGGTGGTGGTGCGGGTCCAAAGCAAATTGCAATATCAGTAAGTAATGATGGTGTAACATTTACAGATATTGGTTCAATTGATGGAGGTTTACCTACCGGTGCTAATCAAAGTTATGAATCGGATGTATTTAAATCAGCAACTAATTTTAAATATGTTAGATTATCAGTACTTAAAAATAATGGTGGTGGCAAATACTTTGTATTAAGTGAATTTTCATTATTTGGAATTTAATATTAACATGCATAGAACAGAAAATTTTTTCTGTTCTATGTTTTTTTCTGTTCGTTTTAAAAAAATAACTTTATCTAAATGAAAAATACAATCATAGTATTCTATTTTGGGTTGCTTTTATTCTCTTTTCAATCCTGTAAAGAGAAAGAGAATGAAATGGATCAAAATTTTGAAATTGCTGAAACCGATCTAAAACAGGATTTTACGAAGGATAAGATAGTAGTTGAGATTCAAGTTAAAACGAACTTGTCCAAAAGCGACTGGTCGGTTGAATCAAATCAAGATTGGTGTGTTGTAGATAAGGAAGTTGTATCAAGTTCTATATCAAAGATTACATTGATGGTAACTGCGAGTGAAGAACCGAATGTGAGAAATGCAATCATTAAAGTTAAGTCTTCGGTGAAGAATTATGAGATAGCTGTTAATCAGCTTGGTTATGGACCTGCAATTTTATTGAAAAGTTTGCCAAGCGTTATCGATAGTAAAGGCGGTTCTGTAAATATCATAGTAACATCCAATGTGGAATATACAGTTACGTTGCCTGCTGATGCTAATTGGATAAGTCTACCAAAATCACAAGGAATGAAAGTCTTTAGTGACAGAACACATACCTATATTATTTCTCCAAATTATTCTTATTCCAAACGGCAAGGAACGATTGTATTTACTTATGTGAACGATTCAAAAGTTACAGCATCAGTCGTAATTGAGCAAGCTGCAATTTCATCAAGTGTAAGCGATGTCGTTGTCGGTAAAGACGTAAAGGTAATACCTACAAGTGGCTATACTAATGATTATCAGTCTAATTATGGTATTGAGAAAACGTTTGATGGAGTCATTGATGGAGAAAATCCTTATCATTCCACATGGAATCAATCGGCTAAATTTCCTGTTACGTTAGAATATTTTTTTAATGGTAAATCTGACATTGATTATTTCATCTATTATACCCGTTCAGGCAATGGAAATTTTGGTGAATTTGATTTATATGTAGCTACTCAAGACGAGCCGACATACAAACTATATGGTTCCTACAATTTTAATATGAAGAATGCAGCAAGCAGAGTAACATTTTCTACAGCATTAAAGAACGTAACTAAAATAAAATTCTCTGTAAAAAGTGGTTTGAACAACTTTGTAAGTTGCGATGAAATGGAATTTTATAGGTACAACACAGATAGTTCATTAAATACAACTCTTCTAAAAGTATTTAAGGATATTACCTGTAGCGAGTTACAGTCTGGTATTACATTAGAGCAAATAAATACTTTACCAGGTTATTTCGCCACTATTGCTACTCAATTATATTACAACTCGTATGATAGTTGGGAAAAAGAATTTAGAATTAGAAATTATTATCCGTATAGCAGCTCCGAAGAGTGGGCTGATAAACTGATGACTAAACGTTATGGGATACTTGACAACCCCACTGGAATTTATGCAAATGGAGGAGATTCTATTGTTGTTTTAGTTGGTAATACACATGGGAAAACAGTTTCATTACAGGTAATTAAAGATCTTGAGGTTTCGGGTGACACTTATTTTTTAAAGGAGGGTGTCAATAAGATTGGGATAAAAAATACGGGGATGATTTTTGTTATGTATACGGCATTACCAACAACGAACCCAATTAAAATACATATACCATTGGGAAGTGGACAAGTAAACGGATTCTTTGATTTGAATGAACATAAAACGGACGCAAAGTATTCAGAACTTCTGAGAAAAGCAAGCTATAAATATTTCTGTGTCAGAGGTAATAATATTATTTTCTATTTTCATAGAAGCAAAATGCTTGAATATGTGCCTAATAATATTTTATCAGCAATAAATTTATGGGACGATATTGTAGGATGGGAACAAGAGTTGATGGGAATTGAAAATGTCAGACCATCCCAATTTAATAATCACGTGTTTGCAATATCACCTGAAACAGGATATATGTGGCAGTCTGATTATCAAATAGGCTTTGTTTATACTTATTTGAATAATATTTTATTGTACGATAATGTGATGGCAAGAAAAGATAATGCTTGGGGTCCTGCACATGAAATTGGTCATATACTTCAATCGGCAATAAATTGGCCAGGATGTACGGAATCATCCAACAACTTATTTTCAAATTATATTTTATACAAACTAAATAAATATTGTTCTCGTGGTAGTGAATTGAGTAAGTTAGCAATTGCAAGATGCGTAGAAAATCAAGGTTTCTGGAATTTGGGAACCATCGATATGCTAACAAATGAAGATGCCGAACTACACATGAGAATGAACTGGCAATTATGGAATTATTATCATCGGTGCGGTTATAAAACAAATTTCTGGCAAACATTATTTAAATTATTAAGGGAAAATAGGCTAAGTTATTCCGATCCCGGGAATGCGCAACTTACTTTTGCCAAAATGGCTTCTAAAGCAGCAAATGAAGATTTGACAGAGTTCTTCGATAGGTGGGGTTTTTTCCAAGCTGTAAGTAATACTTCTATTGAACAATATGGTACTTTTAATTTAAATATTACTGAGAATATGATTCAAGAAGCCAAAAATTATATGGCTCAGTTCCCTGCACCAAAACATGCATTTTATTATATTGAAGACCGAAAAGCAAATGATATAGGAATTGAAGATTATAAAGTAGGTGATGTTGGTTATTATACGCAATTCAAGGATAATATACAAATAAAAAAAACCATTACATACATTCAATCCAATCAAAATATTAAGGTTATGAATGGTGATGAGGCAGTAGCATTTGAAGTAAAAAAAGATAATAAATTATTGTTTTTCTCCAATTTCTTCTCGTTTGATGTACCTTCTTCTATTTCACTAACTGGCGCATCTTTATACGCTGTACAGGCAGATGGTAAGCGTATTTTGATGACTAAACTATAATTCGTTACAACTCCTTAACAAAAAAATAACTTACTATGAACATCAAAGTTATCTGTATCAATTTGATACTAATTTTCAGTTTTTCGTACTCATTCGTATTCGGTCAGCAAGCATATCAAGAAGGATGGAAAGCATTTCAGAAGAATGACCGTGCCGAAGCACGAAAATATTTCAGTCAGGCTGTTTCAAATCCGGAGGCTATACTGTCACTGAGTTTGATTGATATGTACGAAAACAAATTAGACGATGCGTTTGAAAATTTCCGAAAGTTTTATGAATCTTCGCCGAATCCATACCCCTATTTTTATGCGTTGTGTTCACAACCCTATGTTTTTTCCTACGGCAAAGTGCTTAACACGGCTCAATTGGCTTTCTTTGAAAAAATTGTGAACGATCCCAAAATGAACGGCACACTGAAAGCGATGATTTACGTACGTCTCGGTGAACATTATAAGTTAATCAATAATACAAAAAAATCGGAAGAAAACTTTGCCAAAATAGGTGCCATAGAAAACTGGCAGGTAGTAGGCACGTTTGACAATGTTTCGGGTAGCGGATTTAACAAAGATTGGGGTACTGTTGAAAAAGCAAAAACAAACGAAGCTTTCAAAAACAAGGTAAATGCCGATGTCTATTGGTACTCACCAGGTAAAAACAAAGAAAATAAATGGTTTTCCTTCAGTTATTTTTTCAATATGAACGATGCCATTATGTATGCTCAAACGTTTGTAAACAGCCCTACCGAACAAGAAGTCTATTTGCGTGCCGGAAATTCAGGCTCGTTGAAAATATGGTTGAACGACGCGCTGGTTTCATCCGTTTCAGAAGAACGCAATTGTGATTTGGATATTTATAACTACAAAGTAAAACTAAACAAAGGCGCCAACCGGATTTTAGTTCAGATTGGCACCAGCGACATCAGCAGAGCCAACTTTCTGGTTCGCCTTACCGACGAAAAGGGAATACCTATCCCCGCAATCACAAGTTCTGAAAACTACGCTGATTACACAAAATCGTCGGTAAAGTACGACCTTGCCGAGCTTCCGTTTTTTGCCGAAGAGTTTTTTAAGGGAAAAGTCAACTCCGACAACAGCAATCCGTTAAACCACATTCTTTTGGCTGAAACTTATCTCCGTAACGACAAAAGCTATCAGGCAACAAAGGTGCTTAAAAACCTGGAAACCGTTTCCGGGAAATCAACATTGACCGCTTACAGACTCTATGAAGCGTTTAACCATTCGCAAAACAAAACTGATACCCAAAAAGAAATTGAATATATAAAAAAGGAAGATCCAAACTCTTTTTACGCGTTGCAGGCAAATTACAAAGATGCCGTTAAATCTGAAAAATACGACGAAGCGGAAAATATTTTTGAAAAAACAAAACAACTCTATGGCGAAAGCGAAGTTACCGATGGATGGGCAATTGCGATTGCCTCGTATCAAAACAAATTCGATGATCATGTCAAACTGTCGAAAGAACTATATAAAAAATATCCTCAGAATTCTGATTATATGTTTCAGAATTTCAATATCGAAAAAAGCGTTTCAAACAATCCTGCCAAAGCAATAGAAGTAATAGAAAACTACCTGAAATCTTTCAATAATTCAGATGTTATGTCGAAATTAGCGACTACCTATCTGGAACAGGGAAATACCAAAAAAGGGCTGGCAGTACTATACAAACGCTCCGAATTAAGTCCATACGAAACCCTTTATTATCAGAATATGACCAAAATTCTCACAAATATGCAGTTGTATGATGAAGCATTGAAATCGTCAGACAAGGCGCTCAAGTTAGCTCCTTACGAGTCGGATTTTTATTTTTCGCGCGGTTTAATTTACAAAAACACAAACAACGAAACACAGGCAAAAGATAATTTTCAGAAAGCAGTGTATTATTCCCCTTCAAACTACGATGCACGCACTCAGCTCCGGCTTATCGACAAACGGAAAGAGATATTCTCACTTTTTCCCGACAGTAAATTGCAGGAATTAATTGCAGCCGCTTCCAACACTCCCGAAAATCCCGACGATAACAGCTTGGTGATATTAAATGAAAAACAACAGGTGATTTACCCTGAAGGTGCACGGGAATTTCGTTATGATTTAGCCGTAAAAATCCTGAACAAATCGGGCATTGAAGATTGGAAAGAATATACCATCGACTACAACAGCTCTAGTAAAAAACTAATTGTCGACAAAGCGGAAGTAATCAAGGCAAACGGAAGCGTTTGTAAAGCCGAAAGCAACAATAACCACATTGTATTCACCAATTTAGAGACAAATGATGTGCTTCATTTAGAATACCGAATGCAGGATTATTTGTCCGGTGGAGAAATGTCATTGCAGTTTTATGACAATTTTCAATTCCAATACGGCGTGCCCACCATGGTATGCAAATTTTCAATTTTAGTACCCAAGGACAAGGAATTTAAATACAAAATGAAAAATACCGAAACCCAACCGGAAATTGTAGAAATTGAAAATATGAAACTGTATACGTGGGAAATGAAAAATATGCCCGCCATAAAAAGAGAACCATATATGAGCACTATTTACGATGTGGCACCCGCTGTTCAATACAGCAGCATTCCCGACTGGAAATACATAAGCGACTGGTACAAAGATGTCACCGAAAGCAAATTTAATACGGATTATGTACTAAATGAAACTTTTGCAGAACTAATCAAAGGCAAGGAAAATGCCTCAAAATTAGAAAAAGCAAAAATATTCTACAATTATATCAGGGAAAATTTCACTTATCTCAGCGTGGATTTTATGCAGAATAACTATGTGCCTCAAAAAGCATCACGCACCATTACTAACCGCTTAGGTGACTGCAAAGATTTATCTACACTCTTCGTCTCTCTCTGTAGGATGGCTGATATTGACGCCAATTTGGTACTCATTTTACCCCGCGACTATGGAACAGCCAACGTGCTTTTGCCCAGCTTAAATGCTTTTAACCACGTCATAGCACAGTTAAGGATCGATAATAAAACATATTATCAGGAAATGACTGTCGATTATCTTCCCTTCGGCTCGGTACCACCCGCCGATAGGAACGCACAAATACTTCCCATACCTTTCAATGCGGATGTAGCAAACAACAAACTGATCAATCTTACTATGCCGCAACGCACTATCGATAAGTCGCTGCTAAAAGGCTTGTTCAAAATCACAAACAATGATTTTGACATCTACGAAGAAAATGTTTACTACGGTTCTTTGGCATCACAATGTCGGTGTGTCTTGAAATCGTTAAGCTATGATGAAAAACTCAAGTATTTAGACAAAAACATTTCAGAAGAACATGATACTCAAGCAAAAGCGACTAATCTAAAATACAGCGGATTAGACAATCTGTTGGATTCTGTAGTGCTTTCTTACAACGTAAAAATGAGCGGAGCAATTCAGGACGTTGCCGGGATGAAAATATTCCGCCTGCCATGGAATAACACTAACTCATTGTCCATTGTAGCTGCCGAAACACGTAAATATCCTTTAGAGTATTGGACATGTCAATTTGAAGACAAAACAACTAAAATAATCACTCTGATTTTGCCACAAGGGAAAAAACTTGTTGAAGTTCCTGAGAATAAGCAAATCCAATGTCCGAATGCAAAATATTCGCTTACATTTGATTTAAAAGAACCGGGAAAGGTAATTATCAAGCGTAACTTTGAACGCACGGGCGATACGGTATCTACCGAAGATTATGCCAAATTCAAAGAATTCATACATGCTGTTAACGAAAGCGATAACAAACAATACGCGATAAAATAAGTTGGAAAATCGAGTAGACTGCCCCGCCAGTTTTCACTGACGGGAAGAGTCTCTCACACCACTCCCGCCATTGCGGGACAAGCAGTGCGTACGGGTCTTTCCGAAAATATCGGGATAAATTGTACACGGCGGTTCGTTACACTTCAATAAACTGCTCTTTTCACCAATTTATCTTCGCTTGAGTTTAACCAACTTGCAGCAAAAAACTGACTTTTAGTTAAATACATTTAATTTTATATGATTATCCGCAAAGTTACTACTCAGCCTACCGATACCTCTTTTAAATATCTTAGCTGAAGTATTTTGATTTATTGGCTGAAAGTCAAATTTATTTTAACCCAATGGCAAAGCCTTGGGTGATTTGCGAATATCTTAATTGAAGCCCTGTAAGGGCGTTTATAAAATTCGATAGGTGCGGAAGAAGGCTGAGTAGTAACTCCGCAAAATATGTAGTTTAACGCAAATATTGATATCCTGCGTTTTATAAAAATACCGTTTTTATTCTAAAACAAATTCATTCGTCCTTACAGAACTTAAACATACACCTTATTTCTCACCCAAAGTTGTACTTTGGGCTAAAATAAATTAGGTTTTCAACCTAAAAACAATTACTGCAGATTTTGCGGATAATCATTTAATTTTATATTAAAATACAGTATTGAAAATTTGTATAATACTCATATCCAATAATATAAATATCTTCAAATTTGATTTTTGCTTTTGTAGTACATAAATGTTAACATATTTAACATTTAATTTAGCTATTTTTACCAAGTACTGAAAAATCTTTGATATTGAGACATTTTAAAAATCTGTAGTACACAAATATGAATAGGTAAGGTGTCAAATACCTGAATAACAACAACTTTTAACTGTTTTGCTGCAAGTAGGGTTAAGCAACTGAAATTCAAATATATAAAAATAAAAACCGACAAATTTTGATTTTTGTCGGTCAATAGTGAAAAAATATGATTTCGTTATTTTATTCTACTGAGAATTTATAAACACACCATTCATCGTATTTTTCGTCTGGTCGCAATACTGGCGATGGAAAATGAGGATATGCAGGCGATGCCGGAAAACCCTGAGCTTCCAGACATATAGCACATTGTGCATCATACTCTTTACCATATTTACCGGTTTGCTTACCAACCCAGTTGGCAGCATAAATCTGAACACCGG
>Ga0316605_10001149_pt1 | contig 15658 bp, 14 predicted proteins | sample OWC_soil_day20_n_FD_207666 | JGI IMG/M metagenome (GOLD analysis project Ga0316605, IMG submission 207666) | Wetland soil microbial communities from Old Woman Creek delta, Ohio, United States - OWC_soil_day20_noCT | ecosystem: Environmental > Terrestrial > Soil > Wetlands | place: USA: Ohio... | reverse complement strand
TAACCGTGCAGGTTCCTATATTGATTACAGCCAGACACGTCATGAGGGCGGAGATCTTTATATTGAAGAATCTCTCGCCGGCCTCACGTTCCGGGTCTATCCTGCCTCATTTTTTCAGCCGAACCCTGCCGGGGCTTCATTACTGTATGAGAAGATCAATACCATTGCCTCTGGCGAAAAATACCGGAATGTCCTCGGCCTATACTGCGGCATGGCCCCGATCGAACTTACGCTCTCGCGCAATGCGCAAAGTGTCCTGGGTATCGATTCCGCGAAAGACAACATCGATAACGCCCGCGAAAATGCGATGGTGAACGGCATCACAAATTGCACTTTCACTGCCGGAAGAGTTGAAGATATAGTTCTGGATCGGGGATTCAAAAAACCCGATCTCGTTGTGGTGGATCCGCCGAGAAGCGGGATCAGCCCCAAGGGCATCGACATAATAACGAAATTGAAGCCCGCATCTCTCATATACGTCTCATGCAACCCCTCCACCCTCGCCCGCGATCTCGGCCGCCTTGTTTCGCGAGGCTATTCTCCCGAACGCATCGCTCCCTTCGACCTTTTTCCGCACACGTCGCATCTGGAAACGCTGGTCATTTTGAAGACCGTAAATCGTAAATCGTGAATCGTACTTAGAGGCCGTGAATCGTGAATCGTAAATCGTAAATCGTGAATCGTAAATCGTGAATCGGGTATGAGCGGGACTGCGCTAGTCAATATTTCATTCCGGGTACATAGGTAACACCTATTCCGGACACACAGGTAACACTCTTTACGATTCACGATTTACGATTTACGTAAGGGGCGGTTTACATTTTAGGATTTACGATTTACGATACGGAAGTGAAACGGAGAATTGTCCAATTACCTGAACCGGCGGAGCGATACGAGACGATCCGCCATTACATCGCTGCCCTTCTCGAAGAAGGGACATATTCCGCAAAAGAACTTTCCCGGATAATCAAGATACCCGAAAAAGATATATGCGATCATCTCGAACATCTAGGGCGGACCTTAAGTAAGAGCGACAGACATCTTGAAGTGATCTGCGCCTCCTGCAGGCATTGCGGCTTCGTTTTTAAGAAGCGCGACCGCCTCACAAAACCGGGCAAATGCCCGTCCTGCCGGTCGATCCACATTCAGGTGCCGCTGTTTCACATCGAAAAACCGTAAAGCGTAGACCGTAAAACGTAAAGCGTGAAACGTGATGAATGAATCGTATAATGTCAGCGCGCAAAGAATGATAAAATACAATTTACGTTTCACGTTTTACGTTTTACGGTCTCTCTAAACGATTGCTTTTCCTCATGATTTCTGATATAAGTTTCACTTGTCTATGCGCGATGTCATAGTCAGGATCTGGAGCGGAGAAGCGAAAGCGGCACGATGGTTCCTCTATATTCCTCTCGCCTGTCTTTCTTATCTGTATCAGATAGGGCTTATGGCCAGAGAATGTATGTACAGAACAGGAATAATGAAAACACAGAACGCGCCCATACCTGTTATCAGTGTTGGAAACATCACCCTCGGCGGGACCGGGAAAACACCGGTCGTCGAACGCCTGTCCCAGACATTCAAAGATAAGGGTTATAACCCCGGCATTATCACGCGGGGATATTTGCGGACAAAAAGAGGAACGTTTCCCGTCGATATAAAGAACGATTCGGCGCAAACGGCCGGCGATGAGGCGTATATGCTGGCCAAAAGGACCCGCATCCCCGTTATAGTGGGAAAGGACCGCCTGACGGCCATTGAATGCGGGATAGATCGCTGCAACATTGACCTTGCTATCCTCGATGACGGGTTCCAGGTCAGGGATGTTAAAAAAGATGCGGATATCCTTATCCTCAATGGCAAAGAATCATTGGGCAGACAGGAATTATTCCCTCTGGGGCCATACCGCGATCCTATTTCACGGGTACGAGCCTGCGACGCCATACTTGTGAGCAAAAAAGAGCCCGATAACGCGACCATCTATTTTACACAGGGCATACCCCGATTTCAGATCCATCATCATCCGGTGCATCTGTATAATGTAAAACAAAATGTCATCGCTCATTACAACTATTTGAAAAATAAAAGAATTGCTGCCTTTTCCGGCCTCGGCGACAATGAATCTTTCTTTGCGCTGTTAAGACAGCTCGGCGCCAATATAGTGCATGAGACATCCTATCCCGATCATTACAGATACACGCAGAGGGACATTAAAAAAGTTGAATCTGTCAGCGATATCGAATGTATCGTTACGACCGAAAAGGATGCGGTCAAACTCCTCGGTATGGAGCTTCCGGACAACCTCTTTTATCTTTCTATCGAAGCCCGGATCGAGGACGAGGATACATTGATGGAGCTTCTTCTTAAGAAGACTGCCATGCGTCCCCCGGTCCGCCTCGCTTAAGAGGAGATAAACGGGTCGGGGAGCAAAGAATCAACGGAAACAATCTTCCACTTACCTCGACCTGATTAAAATAGCATCGCCCTTTCACCGTATAGTGAACGGGAAAATAAAACAAGGAGGAGAGAGCATGTCAGATCACGTATTTATTTTCGACACGACATTGCGCGATGGCGAGCAATCGCCCGGCAATACCATGAACACTCAAGAAAAGCTCAGGGTGGCGCGGCAGCTCGAGCTCCTCGGCGTGGATATTATCGAAGCAGGTTTCCCCATTGCCTCAGAGGGGGATTTTGATGCAGTAAGGCAGATTGCAAAACTCGTTAAAAACTGTCAGGTAGCCGGCCTTGCGCGGGCCAATGACGCGGATATCGACAGGGCATGGGAGGCGGTCAAGGAGGCGGCCCATCCCCGCATCCATACATTTATTTCGACGTCGGATATACACCTGAAGCATCAGTTCAAAAAGACCCGCGATGAGGTCCTCGCAATAGCCATCGAGGCAACGAAACGCGCGAAACGATATACGGACAATGTCGAGTTTTCCGCTATGGATGCAACGCGCAGCGACTGGGACTACCTGTGCGCAGTCGTCGGGGCAGTCATTGATGCGGGTGCGACAACCGTGAATATTCCCGATACGGTCGGGTATGCGGTCCCTCACGAATTCGGCGAGCTTATCAGCTACATCAGGAAGAACGTACCGAACATCAATAAAGCTATCATCAGCGTTCATTGTCATAACGACCTCGGTCTTGCGGTCGCAAATTCGATCGCGGCTGTCCATAACGGGGCCCGCCAGGTGGAATGCACGATCAACGGGATCGGCGAAAGGGCAGGCAATGCATCACTTGAAGAAATAGCGATGATATTGAAGACCCGCAAAGGCCAATTCGATGTGGATACAGGTATCATTTCGGAAAAGATATTTCCGACAAGCAGACTGATCACGTCGATCACAGGTGTGCCGGTACAGCCCAATAAGGCAATTGTCGGCGCCAATGCGTTTGCCCACGAATCGGGGATACACCAGGATGGCCTCTTGAAGGCAAAACTCACGTATGAGATCATGACCCCTCAATCCGTGGGTATTGCGAAAAGTTCGCTCATTCTGGGCAAGCATTCCGGCAGGCACGCCTTCCGGGACCGCATCGAAAACCTCGGCTACATTCTCGACGACAAGGAATTGAACCAGGCGTTCAAACGTTTCAAGACGCTGTCCGATATGAAGAAGAATGTCTATGATGAGGACATCGAAATGATCATCATGGATGAAATATATAAAATGGCCGAGCGCTGCAAGCTTGTCTACCTGAGCGTCAGCTGCGGGAACAAGATCGTGCCGACGGCAACCGTAAAGCTGGAGATAGAAGGAAACATAGTCCAGGATGTTGGCGTCGGTGACGGCCCTGTCGATGCAACATTCAAGGTGATAAAGAAGCTGGTTAAAACAACAAGCAAGCTTGAGAAATTTTCAATAAACTCGATCACACAGGACATGGACGCTCAGGGCGAGGTCTTCGTCAAGCTGTCCGAAAAAGGCCTGAAGGCGATCGGTAAAGGGGCGGACACGGATATCATAGTGGCGAGCGCAAAAGCTTACATTAATGCGCTGAACCGCCTGGAATATATGAAATCGAAAAAGGCGTAAGGGGAATACACTATGGGAATGACAATCACTGAAAAAATACTGGCGGCACACTCTGGCAAAGATCATGTAGAGCCCGGGGAGATCATCGCTTGCAGCATAGATCTCGCCCTCGCGAATGATATAACCGCACCATTGTCCCTCGAGGAATTCGAAAAGGTTGGGGCGAGTAAGGTCTTCGATCCTGCGAAGGTCGTTTTCGTCCTCGATCATTTCACGCCGAACAAGGATATCCTTTCCGCGGAGAACTGCAAGAAGATCCGCGAATTTTCAATAAAATACGGGATAGTCAATTTCTTCGAGGGCGGCGAGTGCGGGATCGAACACGCGCTGCTTCCCGAGAAAGGGCTCGTCGTGGCGGGCGATGTCGTCATCGGCGCAGACAGCCACACGTGCACGTACGGGGCCCTCGGCGCGTTCTCTACAGGCATGGGCTCGACCGACATCACGTACGGGATGGTCATGGGCCGGATCTGGTTAAAGGTGCCGGAAAACATCAAGTTCCACTGCTACGGGAAATGGCAGAAATGGGTCACCGGCAAGGAACTCATCCTCCACATCCTCGGCATGATCGGCGTCGACGGCGCACTGTACAGTGCGATGGAATACACGGGCGACGCGATTGCCGCATTGTCCATGGACTCGCGGTTCTCCATTGCGAACATGGCGATCGAGGCGGGCGCGAAAAACGGGATCTTCCCCGTTGACGACAAGACCATAGCCTATATGAAGGAGCATGCGACACGTCCGTACAAGGTCTACGAAAGCGATGCCGATGCGCAATACAAACAGGTATTCGAGATCGATGTTTCGAAGGTGGGCTTTACCGTGGCCTGCCCTTCGCTCCCGTCGAATGCAAAAGATGCCGGCGAGCTCGGCAACGTGCACATCGACCAGGTCGTCATCGGGTCGTGCACCAACGGCAGGATGGAGGACCTTGAAATGGCGGCCGAGATACTGAAAGGGAAACGGGTCGCGAAGTATACACGATGCATCATTATTCCGGCAACGCCGGCTATCTACGGCGAGGCGATGCGCAGGGGTTATTTCCAGGTATTCCTGGATGCCGGATGCATCATTTCCCCTCCGACCTGCGGGCCATGCCTCGGCGGCCACATGGGCATACTGGCGCGGGGAGAAAAAGCGGTCGCAACAACGAACAGGAATTTCATCGGAAGGATGGGACACCCCGAGAGCGAAGTCTATCTCGCAGGCCCGGCGGTAGCGGCCGCCACAGCTATCAAGGGCAAGATCAGCCGTCCCGAGGAGGTAATATGAAACTCAAAGGAAAGGTTTGGAAATTCGGCGATCACATCGATACCGATATTATAATACCGGCCAAGTATCTCATGCACACGGACCCGAAGGTGCTGAGCCAGTACTGCATGGAGCCCCTCTCACCCGATTTTCCGAAGAAAGTGAAACCGGGCGACATCATCGTGTCCGGCAACAATTTCGGGTGCGGTTCGTCACGCGAGCATGCCCCGCTCGCGATCATCGGGCTCGGGGTCAAACTCGTCATAGCAAAAACATTCGCCCGGATCTTTTACCGCAACGCTTTCAACAAGGGCCTCGTGCTCCTCGAAGCAGACATTTACGATCTCGTGAAAGATGGCGACGAGATCGAAGTAGATATCTCCCAGGGCATTATTCATGCGGGAGGAAAAGAAATTCATGCCAAACCAATTCCCCCCTTCATGGAAGAACTTGTCAATGAGGGCGGACTGATAAACCATCTCAAGAAAAAGCTGGAGGGCTAAAATGAAACAGTACAATGTAGCAGTAGTCGGGGCCACAGGTGCCGTCGGAAATGAAATGATCAAAGTCCTCGAGGAACGGAAATTTCCCGTCAAGAATCTGACACTTCTCGCTTCCTCGCGGAGCGTAGGGAAGACAATGAGCTTTCACGGAGAAGACATTGATGTTCAGGAGCTGAAGGAAGATTCTTTCAAAGACATCGATATCGGCCTTTTTTCACCCGGCGGTTCGATAAGCCTTAAATTCGCTCCAATAGCCGCTGCAAGCGGATGCGTTGTCATAGACAACACCAGCGCTTTCAGGATGGAGCCGGATGTTCCTCTCGTCGTCCCCGAAGTGAATGAACATGCGATCGCGCTGCACACGAAAAGAGGGATCATAGCAAATCCTAACTGCTCAACCATTCAGTTGGTTGTTGCATTGAAACCCCTGCATGATGTGGCAAAGATCAAAAGGATCGTTGTCTCGACATACCAGGCTGTATCGGGCACCGGCCAGAAAGCAATAAAGGAACTGGAACAGCAGGTTCTTGCGATATATGCCATGAAGCCGATCGAAAAAAAGGTATATCCCTATCAGATCGCCTTCAACGTCCTTCCGCATATCGATAGTTTCCTCGAAAGCGGATACACAAAAGAAGAGATGAAAATGGTCAACGAGACTAAGAAGATAATGGAAGACGATTCCATCCAGGTAACGGCAACAACGGTCAGGGTCCCTGTCTTCTACGGTCATTCCGAATCAGTTAATATCGAGTTCGAAAGCGAAATGACCCCGGACATGGCACGTAAGCTTCTCAAGAAAGCACCGGGCATTAAGCTTGTCGACAATCCTTCGAAAAATCTCTATCCGCTGGCCTTGGAAGCGGCAGGTAAAGACGACACCTTTGTCGGCCGCATCAGGGTCGACGACACGGTCAAGTACGGCCTCAACATGTGGGTAGTAGCCGATAATATCAGAAAAGGCGCTGCATTGAATGCGGTCCAGATAGCTGAGTCACTTATTAAGAAATATTTGTGAGACCGTGAGGCGTGAGGAGTAAGATCTAAAGATACAGAGTATACGGATTATGGCAGGTCCGGAATGACACAAACTAACCCGTCATTCCGGCTTGCCGGAATCCAGCGTCTTTGGCTTTAATCCAATAAGAAAAGAGGCTTATATGCCCGATAATGAATCTTCAGAATCCCGGGATAGTGTCCTTATCCTGAAGGCGTCGTGTTCCGATATCTCCCGGTTCGACACGACCGGGCGGTTGAAGGACCTTGAGAAAAAGGCGCAAGAGCCTGCAAAAAATACTGCGGAAAACCCGGTAAAAAAATTCCTTGCAGCCACGATCGGCATTTTTTTTCTCATGATCGGGCTGATCGGATTGTTTGGAAATGACCAGGTCCTTATCAGCGGCCTCTGTATCTTCTTTGGCATCCTGATTATATGGACTTTTATTGCGAGGCCGGAAATGCAGAAGAGAAAGGAAAGTCCAGCTCAGAAAAATGCGGGCGCTACCGAGGTTTCAATGATATTCAATAAACATTGCATCATTATGAGTTCGCCCTATAACGAGCTGAAAAAAGACTGGTCCGAACTGGTTCAATACAAAAAAACGAAGAAAGGCATCCATTTCAATTTCAGCGACGAGATCGAAGCCTGGCTTCCCCTCACTTCTTTTTATGGCGATGAATTAAAGACCCTGACATCACTCCTGCAATACAAGAAGAATTAAATATACCTCTACCTTTGAGGCGGCTTAGAACTTTCCAGGTCGGCTATTTCATTTTCAATATCTTTTATCGTGAGACGCATGCGGGTGATCGAATTCATTCTGTCCCTGATGAACGGGTCATCGGACGAAACGCTTTTCCCGCCGACAAACTGGTCGTAAACATATTCGCCTATCTCGGCGTTGACCCCCTGAATTGAACGCTGCAGCTTCGTAACATCAAGATATTTTCTTTTTCCGATCATTGCCTGCCGCTCGACATTAAAGGCAATATCCTGTGCTGTTTCTTTCAGGGTTTTCAAGCCTTCTTCAGTCCTCTTCTTTATGTCGTCGATAAGTGTCATCTTTCCTCCTCTCCCAAACTATAATATTGGCATTTTTTGAACAGAAAAATCAAATAAGGCCGTAAATCGTAAAGAGTATTAGAGGCCGTGAATCGTATTTAGAGGCCGTGAATCGTAAAACGTAAATCGTAAAGAGAGTAGAAACCTTAAAACCTTTTAAGGATTATTTGTTAACTCTTTACGATTCACGATTTACGCTTTACGGTTTCTAATACTCTTTACGATTCACGATTTACGCTTTACGGTTTCTAATACTCTTTACGATTCACGATTTACGCTTTACGGTTTCTAATACAAAAACATCGGTTTTCCTAATGTATCCCTTACCTTTGGCCGATATGTATCGACATCGTAGAGTTCTGTGACATCGACCTGTTTCCTGGCGGTTATAACCATATCGAGCGGGACTGTTGTATAGATTGCCTGGTGCAGGGCGACCATGCGCCCCCTGTGGCCCATCGCTATCTGGTCCAGCGCAAGGCTCCCGTATGAAACGGCGACCATCCGGTCAAGAGAGTCGGGCGCGCCGGAACGCATTATGTATGCAAGCTGTTGATAAATGATGTTCACTCCACTTCTCTCTTTTATCTCCTGGGAAAGCAGGTGCCCTACACCGCCCAGTTTTTTATGGCCATACGAATCCTCGATGCCTGTTTCGGTCACTGTTCCCCCGACGACATGGGCACCTTCAGAGATGGTCATGATGGCATAATGGGAAGGATTTGTTTCGCGGTCCGCTACAAGAAGCCCGACAAGTTTATCGATATCGAAAGGAACTTCCGATATGATTGCGCGATCAACGTCTGCGAGATACGCGGCAATGAGCGAGGTTTCGCCTGAGTTGCGACCGAAAAGCTCAACAACACATATGCGTTCATGAGAACCGGCTGTCGTCCTCAAGGCATTTATCGCATCTACAGAGCGCGTAACAGCCGTTGAAAAACCGATGCAGAAATCCGTACCGAACACGTCATTGTCCATTGTTTTCGGAATGGCGACGATCTGGACCCCTTCCCTGTTAAGCCGTGAGGCATAGCTCAACGTGTCGTCACCGCCGATCGGAATGATAGCATCTATTTCAAGGAATTCCAGCACCTTCAGAATGTGCCGCGTACAATCAATTTTGTCGCCGGGTATAGGCACCCGGTCCGAATCTGCTACATAGGGCGGAACATCAGAGACCTTCATGTTTCCGGGGTTTGTCCGGGATGTATGCAGGATGGTCCCTCCGGTCCTGTCGATCGTACGCACCTTCTCGAGACTAAGAGGGACTATATACTGCTGCACGGTTTCCGGATCGTCGGGATTAACGCGTAAAAGGCCCATCCATCCCCGGCGGATTCCTATGATATCTATATCGCTGGCGGTTGCACGAACAACAACGGCCTTGATGGCCACATTAAGCCCCGGAACATCTCCACCCCCTGTCAATATGGCAACTCTTTTGCGCCTTGGCATCAGGACACCTCCATCCTTTTCCTTTCTTATTGTTATACACCACTACATTGCTCTATAGCTTCGATTACAGGGCTTGTCAAGGTGATGGATATTGAGGGGCAAAGATCCCCGTGCACCATTTTGCATGCAAGAGCAAGATTGCATCTATTTCTTAACAAATAGATTGATGGCCAGGGGTATCGTCGATATTGCCCCAACGAGCGTAAGCGTCCATCCAACGGCCTTGCGTTGATCTTTCGGCAATTTCTCTGCCACCAGCAGACCAACTCCGACGCCAAGCATTGCGCGTGTGCCGGCAATAAGCGCGAGTTCCGGTAACGTGACTTTAGCTTCCTTCATGAGGCCTCCTATGATAAACACGCACGTTCTTTATATATTAACGCTACTTTATACAGCAATGGTTTTGCAAGGACAAAAGATCGTTTCGGCAGCGGGATTCATCGAGGAGCGCGAATACAGCGCTGATGCCTGCAGCATCGGTCCGACGGTCCTGCATATTTATGATTCGCTCTACGGCCTTAATCCCAGCTTGAACGCTTGAACATGTCCTCGCCTTTCTCAGGTTACTTCGTTGATATTGTTACATCTTTGTGCTACATTAGGGAGTTGGCGGCAATCGATGAATATCCGGGAAAGATTGGAACAACGGGAAGAGCAGATACTGTCCCCGTATGCACAAAAAAGTGCTTCTACGCGCGGGAGAATGCGTTACGAACCCGAATGTGATATCCGCCCGGCCTTTCAGCATGACCGCGACCGGATCACACATAGCAAATCTTTCAGGCGGCTCAAGTACAAGACCCAGGTATTCCTTTCACCGGGTGACCATTACCGGACGCGCATGACGCATACGCTCGAGGTGTCGCAGATCGCACGGACGATCGGCAGGGCGTTGTCGCTCAATGAAGACCTCGTGGAGGCAATTGCACTCGGGCACGATCTCGGGCATACTCCCTTCGGGCATTCCGGCGAAGAGGTGCTCAACAGGCTCTATCCGGACGGTTTCCGGCATTACGAACAGAGCCTCAGGGTCGTCGATCTCCTCGAGAAGGATGGACAGGGGCTCAACCTGACACATGAGGTCCGGGACGGCATTGTCAAGCATTCCAAGGGTAAAGGCGACATTTTGATCAATGACGATAAAGAAAAACCCCTGACCAAAGAAGCGGAGCTTGTCCGGATAGCCGATATCATTGCATACATCAATCACGACATTGATGACGCTATCCGGGGAAACGTTATATGCGAGGACGATATTCCGAAACATTTGAGGGACCGTCTCGGTCATACCGTATCCGACCGTATAGACACGATGGTGCGCGGCGTCTTATCCTACACGTTGGGCAGCGACAATATGCAGATGGGCTGCGGCGCTGAGCTGGAATCGTACATGGTTGAAATGCGAAGTTTCCTTTACGAGCATGTCTATGACAGTCCCATCGTCCATTCCGATTTTATCAAGTGTTCGAAGATAATCGAAGACCTTTACGGTTTCTTCCTCCGGGACCGGGACGCTCTTCTGAAGGAGACCGGCCGTGAAGATTTTTACGATGACCCTGTTACCTGCGCGCGGGACTTTATCGCCGGCATGACTGACCGGTACGCATTCAGCCTTTTTGAAAAGCTTTTCCTGCCGATGCCCTGGAGCATTCCGGTATGAGAAGTGCAAAATATAATTTATATATGACCATCAAACGCGATTGATCGGTACATTGCAAGGGAGTTCATAATGATGGATAAAGTTTACGATCCCCACAGCATCGAGAAGAAATGGTACGCCTATTGGCTGGAAAGGGGATTTTTTACCACGAAAAACGATACCTCGAAGGGATATTTTTCAATGGTCATACCTCCCCCGAACGTGACGGGGTCCCTTCATATGGGCCACGCCCTGAACAATACACTTCAGGATATTGTCACGCGCTATTTCCGCATGTGCGGCGTAAATTCACTGTGGCTTCCCGGGACTGACCATGCCGGTATCGCAACCCAGAACGTCGTCGAGCGCGAGCTCGCAAAAGAAGGAACTGACCGCGAAGCCTTCGGCAGGGAAAAATTCATCGAACGCGTCTGGCAATGGAAAAAACAGTCGGGGGGCACGATCATCGAGCAGCTCAAGAGGCTCGGCGCTTCCTGCGACTGGTCGCGAGAACGGTTCACCATGGACGAAGGCCTCACCCGTGCGGTCCGCGAGGTCTTTGTGAGGCTTTATAATGAAGGCCTGATCTACCAGGATAATTACATAATAAACTGGTGCCCGCGATGCAAGACCGCCTTATCCGACCTTGAGGCCGAACACGAAGACACTCAGGGCCATCTCTATTATATCCATTATCCGCTCGCAGCGGGCGGGGGTTACCTCACCGTCGCGACGACGCGGCCGGAGACGATGCTGGGCGATACGGCAGTCGCCGTGAACCCGGAAGACCCGCGCTACGGTAAATATGTCGGCCAGAACGTGGTCCTTCCGATAGTCAACAAGGAAATACCGGTCATCGGGGATTCATATGTCGACGTCAAATTCGGCACCGGTGCGCTGAAGGTCACACCGGCCCACGATCTTAACGACTTCGAGATAATGAAAAGGCATAGTCTGGAATTGATCAAGGTTATCGACGAAGACGGCAACATGAACGAGAACGCCCTCCATTACCGGGGAACGGACCGTTTCGAATGCCGGAAAAAAATTGTCGAGGAACTGGACGAAAAAGGATATCTCGAAAAAATAGAACCATACGCAATGGGCGTCGGTAAGTGTTATCGCTGCAAAACGGTCGTTGAGCCGTATCTTTCCCTGCAATGGTTCCTCAGGATGAAGCCGCTCGCCGAACCGGCGATCGAGGCCGTGCGCCAGCACAGGGTCCGCATCATCCCGGAGATGTGGGAAAAGGTCTACTTCGAATGGATGGAGAATATCAGGGATTGGTGTATCTCGCGGCAGATCTGGTGGGGACACCGGATACCCGTCTGGTACTGCACTGAGTGCAACGAAATGATCGTTTCGGTCGAGGACCCTTCACAATGCCCGAAATGCGGCGGGACCCTTCGTCAGGAATCGGACGTCCTCGACACGTGGTTCTCTTCCGGTCTTTGGCCTTTCAGTACGCTCGGCTGGCCTGACAAGACCCCGGACCTCGAGCAGTTTTACCCGACATCCCTTCTCATAACGGGATTCGATATACTGTTTTTCTGGGTTGCGCGAATGATAATGATGGGGCTCAAATTCATGGGTGACGTCCCGTTCAAAGATGTTTACATCCATGCCCTTGTCCGCGATGCCGAGGGCAAGAAGATGAGTAAATCGAAGGGCAATGTAATTGACCCCCTGACCATTATCGACGAATACGGGACAGACGCATTCCGTTTCACCCTGACCATGCTTGCAGCCCAGGGACGCGATGTCCTTTTGTCCGAGGAACGCATCGAAGGATGCCGCAATTTTATTAACAAGATCTGGAATGCCTCGAAGCTGTCCCTTTTGTTTATCGGGGATGAGAAACCCGCGCATTCCGGAAAGGGATCGACCTTTCTTCCCGACCGATGGATACGGTCGCGTGCCCAGCGTGTCATCAGCGAGGTCCGTGAAAGCATTACGTCGTACCGCTTCAACGAGGCCGCAAATTCTCTTTACAGCTTCGTCTGGCATGAATATTGCGACTGGTACCTGGAATTGATAAAGCCTAACCTTTATGGAAAGGTTGACCGGTTTGATATCGCGACGACAAAAGGCGCGATCTACAGCACGCTCGAAGATATTCTCAAGCTCCTCCACCCGATAACACCCTTCGTTACTGAAGAGATATATCAGAGGCTTCCCGGCAATGATGGTTCGAGCATAATGATCTCCCCGTTCCCGGCCGTCGATGAAACCGAGATCGACACGGATAGCGAAAAAATGATGGAAACCATCATGGGCATCATCGATGTGATCAGGAACATTCGCGGAGAAACAGGCATTGCCCCGAATATTCGCATCGAGGCGATGATCCGGGCCAATGGTAATGAGGTCTTTCTCAAAGATTACGAATACTACATAAGGGAACTCGGCAAGGTTGAACATCTTTCCTTTATTGACGGCACATCACCGGAGCATTGTGCTGTTGGCGTCTATAAGGACATCGAAGTTTTTGTTCCGCTCAAAAACCTTATCGATAGTGCAAAGGAATTGGGCCGCATCCAAAAGGAACTTGCAAAAATAGACGAGGATAGTGAAAAAATACAGAAGAAGCTGCGAAACGAGGCATTCCGACAGAAAGCGCCGCCTGAGGTAATTGCAAAGAACGAGGCACAGTATGCCGAACTTGCTGCCAAAAAAGAAAAATTAATGGTTAGCAAAGAGGTCCTTGAAGACCTTTCGAGGTAATTGATGCCGTTAAATTTTTCCCTGATCGAAACTTTCATTGCCGAGCATCAGGAAGATATGAAAAACAAGGCGATGCTGCGCCATGAGCGCTATCGCACGCTTGCCGAACTGGGAAACGCATTGCAGACGGTGCTTAAGGATTATGAGGTCTTCGAATCCGAATTGCACAGCCTCGTGATAGACATCATAAATAACACTGCATCCTATGCAACACTGAACGAATGCCATCAACGGGCAGTAGCAGGCGTTGAGAATTTTTTTCTCGAAGAAGACACAATAGTTGATGTTCATGACCTTTTCCGTATTATACGCGACAGGATCGCGATTCGGGTCCTCGACCTCGTCGAAAACGAAATGGCCGAAGAAGGACTGGGAAGGCCTCCCGTAGATTATGTCTGGGCCGGTCTCGGCAGCGAAGGCCGGGATGAGCAGACGATGGTGACCGATCAGGACAATATGCTTTTGTACGATGAACGGGACGATTCCTTCGCTTCCGATGAGCTCAAAAGGCGATATTCTGAAATGACGGGCCAGTCATCATCCAAAACGCTTCTCGATGCATATTTTGAAATGTTCGCCCGAAAAGCATCGGATCGGCTTAACGATGTCGGGTTCGATAAATGCAAGGGCGGGGTTATGCCGGTCAACGATCGCTGGCGCGGTACAAAAGCCGATTGGAAGAGAAGGATCGATGAACGCTTTACCCGTGACACCGGGATCCTGGAGCCGCTCGATATTATCATCCTCACGGACGCCCGCGCCGTTAAAGGCAACAGGAAACTGCTCGACGATTTCATGAGGTATTTTTTCTCAGTGTTGACAAATCATAAAAGCTTCATGAAGGAATTTGTCCAGTCCGCTGTCCTTATGCCAAGCGCTCTGACATTTTTCGGCGGGTTCAAGCTGGAGAAAGAAGGCGAAAATAAAGATAAATTTAATATTAAAGTACTCGGATGGTCACCGCTCATCTTGTCGGTACGGATGCTTTCCCTCTCCAACGGTATCTTCGAAACGAACACCCTGAAGCGCATCGCGATACTCAGGGAACGCAACATCATAAAGAAAGAAATGGAAAACGCCCTTATGGACGCTTATTTTACATTCGTTCGGTACAGGATCATAAATCAGATGAATGCTCGCGATGAGGGTGCCAAAAACTCGAATTTCTTGCGGCCCGACATGCTCGGTCCCGAGGAACAGGACCGGTTAAGGCGGGCCATGAAATCCGTAGAGTCCTTTCAGAAATTCATTCAGGAAACGCTGCTCTTCGGACAGCCAGTATAAGGGGGAAACGATGAAAGTAGTGGAGCTCATGAACAAGAACGTGGTAACCTGTCATCCATCGGAAAAATTGAATATCATTCTCAATAAGCTCGAACTCTTTAAAATAGCGGGCATGCCGGTTGTGGATAAAGGCAAGCTGGTAGGCATAATTTCCCAGAGCGATATCCTCAAGGGCCTTAAGACAAGTACGATCTGCGAGCTATCCGTAGCCGATGTAATGACCGCAAGCGTGATAACGGTGCCGCCGACAGAGTCGGCAATCGTTGTCGCCAAATTAATGGTCGATAAACACGTAAATAGAATACCTATAGTTGACAATGATAAGGTTGTGGGAATCGTGACACGCGGGGATATAATAAAGGCCGTTGCTGAATGCGGATAATAAGAAAACCGTGAATCGTAAAACGTAAGACGTAAGATGAAACAAATTATTCTTAACGTTTTACGATTTACGTTTTACGGTTTTTAAGGAAGGACATATGAAAATAACCAAAGAAACTGTTGAATATGTGGCGCACCTTGCAAGGCTGGACCTGAAGCCCGAGGAGGTCGATGCGTATACGCTTCAGATCGACAAGATCCTCGAATATATGGAATCGCTCAATAGTCTGAATACGGACGGAGTGGAACCGACGAGCCATCCTGTCCCCGTTGCGTGCGTCATGAGGGAAGATGTCGAGAA
>Ga0316605_10001144_pt1 | contig 15719 bp, 13 predicted proteins | sample OWC_soil_day20_n_FD_207666 | JGI IMG/M metagenome (GOLD analysis project Ga0316605, IMG submission 207666) | Wetland soil microbial communities from Old Woman Creek delta, Ohio, United States - OWC_soil_day20_noCT | ecosystem: Environmental > Terrestrial > Soil > Wetlands | place: USA: Ohio... | reverse complement strand
TTGCATTCCTTACGATAGCCTTTTACTTTGTTTTCCCCTACATAACGCAATACATTATCGATACGGTCATCGGTGGAAGAAAAATGGAGCTTCTCCTGCCGGCTGTTGCCTGTCTCGCCGGGACCTTTCTTTTATGCGAATTGTGCAACGCAGTGCGGATTATAATAAATACTCATTTCGGACAGAACGTCATTTATGACATGCGCCGGGATGTCTATGCCAGGATGCAGAGACTGCCTGTAAATTTCTTTGACCACCGGTCGTCGGGGGACCTCATGACGCGGGTCATAGACGATGTTGCGTCCGTTCACCGTATCCTGATCGACGGGATCGAACGTGCTGCCACCACATTCTTGAGCATCCTGGTGGTTTTTGTCATTCTGCTTTCAAAAAATCTTACGCTGACCATGCTTGCTCTGATCCCGCTTACGATATTGATCGCAGGCACTGCCTGGTACAGCCTGACAGCGCATCGACGGTATCGCAGGCAAAGGGAGGCGATCGGGGCCATGAACTCCCTTCTGATGGATAACCTGCAGGGTATCCGGCAAATAAAGGCGTTTTGCCGGCAAAGCCATGAAGAGGAGCGTTTTCGTAAAAAGGCCGATGGGCTGCGCAGGACCACATTCGGCGTTATGAAGGTGTGGGCCGCCTATTCGCCCGCTATGACACTTATGGGGTCTTTAGGGATGGTCCTCGTTCTGTGGGCAGGAGGGCCCATGGTTGTCCATGGCGAAATGACGCTTGGGGAGCTGGTCGCTTTTCTCTTTTATCTTACCCTTTTTTATCAGCCTGTGGGACGGCTCGACGGTCTGAACCAGATGCTTCAGTCGGCACGGGCGGCAAGCGACCGTGTGTTCGACATACTTGACGCAGCCGATGAGAAGCAGGGCCGCAGCCGCGTATCGTTCTTAAAAACACCGGTCAGCGGAGACGTGCGCTATGAGAATGTTTTTTTCAATTATGATCAAGGGGCCCCGGCATTAAAGAATATCTCCCTGCACGCACGGCCGGGGCAAACGATCGCCCTCGTGGGTCCGACCGGCTCGGGTAAGACAACACTTGTAAATCTTCTGCCGGCGTTTTATATGCCGGCATCCGGTCGGATCCTGATCGACGGTCAGGACATATCGTCGCTATCGCTCGAATCAGTGCGTTCATATATCAGCATTGTCAGTCAGGAATCATTTCTGTTTAACGGGACCATACGCGATAATATCCTGTACGGCAACCTTGGCGCCAGCGAACGGGAAATGATCCGTGCATCACAGGCGGCGAATTGCCATGATTTTATAATGTCTCTGCCTGACGGCTACAATTCGCGTGTGGGGGAGCGCGGGGTCAAACTGAGCGTAGGTGAAAAGCAAAGAATATCCATAGCGCGGGCCCTTCTCAAGGATGCGCCCATACTTATACTTGACGAGGCTACAGCGAGCGTCGATACGGTCACCGAACGGCTCATTCAGGAGGCCCTGTCCCGGCTTATGGCGGATCGTACGAGTTTCGTCATAGCCCACCGGCTGAACACTATTCGGAATGCTGATGAGATCCTCGTTATGCATCATGGCGAGATAATCGAGCGGGGAAGACATCAGGGATTGATCAACCTTAACGGGATGTATGCAAGGCTTTCCCTCATTCAGGGCATGGAACGTCCGGATGTCGGGAAATCCCTGCACATAGCATAAATGCACTCTGTCCGGAAAGCTTATCAGGTAACTTTTTCGGCCCGCGATTGTCAAAGATAACGGACCAATTAACAAAACATGCAAAGGAGAGAAAAATGAACCGGTTGTTCGCTGCATTCACTGTAATGATCATGATCGCTGTATGGGGCTTTTCTTTTCCGGGGGTATCCGGTGCGGCTGCGGCCGCCCATAAGAGCGTTGCGGACGGAAATACGGACGTGGCCATCGACCTTTATCGTGAACTTGGCAAAAACCAGGGGAACCTGTTCTTCTCGCCGTTCAGTATATCATCGGCGCTTGCAATGACATATGCAGGCGCCCGTGAGGATACAGCGGCGCAGATGAAGGAGGCCCTTCATTTTCAATTGGAACAGTCGGGTTTAAATTCGGCTTTCAGGAGCCTCAATCAAAAACTGGCAGAAGCTGCCGAAAGATCGGACCAGAAGCTGAACATTGCCAATGCGCTTGTGCTTACAGGAGGCAGGGTAAGCAATACATACGAAAAGATCCTCAGGACATACTATAACGCGGAGATCTTTGGCGGAGACCTGGGTGCTATTAACGGATGGGTGAAACGAAAGACTGAAGGCAAGATCGATACCATTCTCGAGCAGCTTTCAGCGAATTCCGTTTGCGTCATCCTGAACGCGATATATTTCAAAGGCACCTGGGACGCACAATTTGATAAAACCAGCACACTGAACGCCCCTTTTAGCGTCTCGACCGATAAACAGGTGAAAATTCCCCTCATGCATCGAAAAGATAATTACAAGCTGCTTGAGCAGGATAAGGTTCAAATTATTTCATTGCCATATAAGGGGAAGGCGCTGTCGATGGTCGTTATCCTTCCCAAAGAGGTTGACGGCCTCGCCAATGTTGAGGAGCAATTAAAGGCGAAGGATATTAAGGAACTGCTTGCAAAATTGGACAAGCAGCCTGACCGGAAGGTTTCCGTTTATTTTCCAAAGTTCAGGATGGAAACCAAATATGATCTTGGCGGGCCGTTCCAGAAGATGGGAATGAAGGATGCATTTTCGTCCCGGGCTGATTTTACCGGTATGGGATGGCAGAAGGGTTACCTCTGGATCGGGCAGATAAAACACAAGGCATTTGTCGAGGTCAATGAGGAGGGGACCGAGGCGGCTGCAGCGACCGCCGTCGAAATGGTAACGAAAGCGATGCCTGCACGGGAATTGGTATTTCGTGCCGACCATCCATTCTTTTTCATGATTCGTGACAACGAAACGGGCACTATTCTTTTCATGGGAAGGATGGCGGACCCGGCCACCCAGAGATAGTTTTAAGGTTTCACCTTCTGTTTTTCCTTAAAAACAGGCCGGTATATTGCCTCCTGCTGCGCTTTCCTGCTTGTTTATTTGGGACTCCTTGCTAAGATTACTATATGAAGAGAGTTCTTTAAGGGAGGGGACCATGGATAACAGAAACATTTTAGTGGCCTTTGACGGCTCGGAGAGTGCTTTCAAGGCGGTCAACTATGTGGGGGTTCAATTCTCGGGGCTTGCCGACATGATGATCACCCTGTTTTATGTAGTGCCCAATATACCGCCCCAATTCTGGGATGACGGACACATACTGACCCAACAGGAGAAAAGGGACCGGCAGGGGGTTATTGACAAGTGGTTTGAAAACCAGAAAAAAGTAATGGAACCCCATCTCGAAAAAGCCGGGAAGATCTTGAGAGACAATTTTCTCTTTGAGGCCAAACAGATAGAAGGGAAAATGAGGAGCGATGTCACGAGCGTTGCTGAAGCACTACTCGAAGAAGCAAGGTCAGGCAAATACCGGACCCTTATACTGGGGCGTCGCGGGGGGATCCATACCCTCGCGGGCGGTCTGTCGATGGATATCCTGCATAAGGGTGCGGGCCTTGCCGTGTGCATCGTGGAGTGATGTATCCCGTTTGCAGTTGACATTCCGGGGCGATGATAACAAGAATGTTGCATCGTATCGAGCCCGCAGGATCGTGCCCGGACGGCGAGCCTTTTCGAGATCGAGAAATGTGGAGTGTGAAAAATGTTGAGAGAAAAAAAGAAAATTGAAACCTTTTTCCGCATCGTACGCGTCGCAAAGGCGATATCGACATTAGCCGTAGTTGCCGCGCCGGTTGCAGCAACGGTCGGTATAATTGCGGGTTACGGGGTGTATTCGCTTATGAAGCATATGCGAAAAACGTAGCAATGTCGCTTTCGTTAAAAACTGCCATTCAGAGCGGAATGGACGAGCAGCGTTTAATGAGCCGACCGGGTCTTTGAATCGCTGTTTGACGTGTCCGGTCCGTCATGGGACGACGGTTCATGTCCGACATAAATAATCTGATTACAGCATACGGCAATGAACCTGTTCCCGAACGGTATAATATTTGCTTCGTTTCCGCAGTGAGGACATTTCTTTTTTGCCATTCCCCCTACCCCGAAAATAAGTATCATGAAACGGCGAAATTGTCCCAGTGATTTTATAGGGACATAATATGGGTAGTAATACCATATGTTAGAAAGTGATGCGGGCATCATTTGAAAAACAAGATGTTTTGATGTAAATTGTTATCAGTCCCTGTGAAAAACGGGAAATCTCAACAAGGTGACCACGGTTCCACATCTCGATATAATTTACGAAAGACAAAGAAATAATATTTCGTATTGTTTGTATCAGGACCCGATATCCTTCGTTCACCGCTTCAGCGACGATGCCGACCGTGAGATAGCAGGCTTTATCGCCGCACAGTTTGCCTACGGAAAGATCGAGCTCTTCATGGGTTTTCTGGAGAGGCTTTTTGGTTTAATGGAAAACGGCCCCGTCCGCTTTGTCGAAGCGGGGCAATGGGAAGGCCTGAAGGATCTTTATTACCGTTTCCATAAATCCCGTGACCTCGCCATGTTTTTTGAGGTATTACGAGGGATCCTCGCAGAGCACGGTACATTTGGAGCGATGTTCCGTTCGGTCTATGACGGGAACACGCAGGAAGCTATATGGCGTATCCGGGAGAAATACTTGCCTGATACAGACAAGCTGCTGTTCTTCTTTCCCAAGCGCGCCTCTACCGGGGCACAGAAGAGATGGAATATGTACCTTCGCTGGATGGTAAGAAAAGATGCCATTGACGTGGGGATCTGGGACTATATTGACCCTGCCGATCTCACTATGCCCCTCGACACGCATATCTATAAGATCGGAAAATGCGTTGGGTGGATCACCAGCAATACGCCTTCCTACCGGGCGGCACGCCAGGTAACTGAGGCCTTGAAAAAATACAGTCCGTCCGACCCGCTCAAATATGATTTTTTCCTCTGCCACAGTGTCGGTATCTCTGCGGGGTGTAGGGGTAAGCGAACGGACAAATGCAAGGAGACATGCGCTGTTTATGACATTTAAGATAATTAGCCTGGGGTGCCCGAAAAATCTCGTAGAATCGGAGTACATATGCCATAAACTATGTGCTGCGGGGCACGAACAGGGTAATGACGGGGATGCGGTCATAATAAACACCTGCGCATTTATTGCGGAATCCGCCCGGGAATCCATAGAAACAATCCTCGAAGCCGCAAAAGATGACCGGAAAAAGATAATCGTTACAGGATGTCTTGTCGAACGTTACCAAAATGACCTCGTCAGTCTTCTCCCCGAGGTGCATTCCTTTATCGGGAGAACGTGTTATACCGATATTGCCGGAATTATTGACGTCCCTGGTTTTCATCATCGCGAAGGCACCTTTTCAGAGACATTTCCCCGCCGGGTCCTGACACCTCCTCCGAGCAGTTATCTCAAGATACAGGAGGGCTGCAACAATCGTTGTCATTATTGCACAATACCCTCCATCAGGGGCGATCTCACAAGCAGGCCGGCCCGGGATATCTTGAGCGAGTTTCGCTGGCTCCTTGAAACGGGCTACCGCGAAATAAATATCATCGGCCAGGATATTACCTCCTACGGAATGGACAGGGACCGAAAAGAGACACTTACAGGTCTTATCAGGTCATTGCTTGGTGAAACAGGCGACTTCTATCTGAGGCTCCTTTATATGCATCCAAAAGGCATTGCCGGCGAGCTTATTGATATCATGCGAAGCGATCCACGGATAATCCCCTATCTTGACGTTCCTATCCAGCATTCTGAAGACCGGATCCTGTCACTCATGGGCAGGGGGCACACAAAGGCATACCTCGAACAGGTTCTGGAAATGATGCGCGACCGTATGCCCGAGGCGGTTTTAAGGACATCGATCATCGTGGGTTTTCCCTCAGAAACAGACGCCGAATTTGAAGATCTTCTTTCTTTCTTAGGCACGTATCAATTCGATATGCTCGGCGCATTCAGATACGCACGGGAAAAAGGTACAGTGGCGTATAAACTCAAAGGGCAGATCACGAATAAGGTCAAAAAAGACAGGTATATCCGGCTTATGGAAGCCCAGAAGGAGATATCACGCACGAGGCTTGCCCGCCTTAAAGGCACGACTGTCAAGATAATCGTAGAAAATGATGCCGAAGATCCAAAGACCGGCCGTATGCTTATTCAGGCCCCGGATATTGACGGGATCGCATTTATTAAGGGAAAATGCCGCGCCGGTGATATATGTGACGCAAAGGTCCTGAAAACACTTGATTATGATGTCGTAGTGGAAGTATAGAAATATATCGCTAAAAATTGAGGAAAAGATGGAACCCATAAACGAACTGTATGCCGTGCGCAAAGAAAAAGAGAAATATCTGAAAGAACAGGGTATCGAAACGTATCCGCAGGATCGCGGACCGTATGTTACGACACAGGATGTCGAAAACAGGTTCGGAGATCTCAACGCCGAGGAGTTAGAAAAAAGCGAGGACCGGGTTGCCATTGCGGGACGCATTATGGCATTTCGGGATTTCGGCAAAAGCGCATTCATTCACATACAGGATAGAAAAGGGAAGATGCAGGCCTATATCCGGAAGGACATCCTGAAGAGCCCGGCATATGATATTTTCAAGAAGTTCGACATATGCGATATCATCGGCCTTGAAGGACGGGTATTCAAGACAAAGACGGGTGAATTGACGGTTCTCGCCGACACCATGAAGCTTCTGACCAAATCTTTGCGGCCTCTTCCCGAGAAATGGCACGGCCTTAAGGATGTTGAAGAACGATATCGCAAGCGTTATCTCGACCTTATTGTCAATGACAGGGTGAGGGACGTGTTTATAACACGGGCACGGATCATTGATTATATCCGGCGTTATTTTGTCGAGAGGGATTTTATCGAGGTTGAAACCCCGATGATGCAGGTTATCCCCGGCGGAGCGACCGCCAAACCTTTTGTTACCCATCATAATGCCATGGGAATGGACCTGTTTCTCAGGATAGCTCCCGAGCTTTATCTGAAGCGGCTTGTTGTCGGAGGGTTCGAGCGTGTTTTCGAGATAAACCGCAATTTTCGCAATGAAGGCATATCCATCCGCCATAATCCGGAATTTACAATGTTGGAATATTATCAGGCATACGCAACATATGAGGACCTGATGGCGCTCACCGAGGACATGGTATCGTCTCTCGTAAAAGAGCTTTTTGGGACCTATGTCATTACATATAACGAGCAGGAGATAAATTTTACGCCGCCCTGGAGAAAGATCACGATGGCACAGGCGATGGCGGAATTCGGCGATTTTGACTTGAGCGCGCTCGATGACCCCACACGACTGAAAGCCTATGCGAAAGACCTCGAGATCGAAGGCGCCGACAAGGAATCACGGGGCAAATTGATCACGAAGATCTTTGAGGAGCTTTGTGAGAAGAAGCTTATACAGCCGACGTTTATCACCCAGTATCCGATAGAGGTATCCCCCCTCGCGAAAAGAAGCCTTGAGAATCCCGATATAACCGAACGGTTCGAGCTCTATATTTCCGGTATGGAGATCGCGAACGGTTTCAATGAGCTCAATGATCCGGAAGATCAGCTCCACCGTTTTGAGCAGCAGATCAAGGAAAAAGAAGAGGGTGCGGCCCTCGATGAGGACTATATTACAGCCCTCGAATATGGATTGCCCCCGACGGCAGGGCAGGGGATCGGCATTGACCGGTTGACGATGCTCCTTACCGACAGCGCGTCGATACGGGATGTCATTCTCTTTCCTCTTCTGCGTCCGTAAATACCTGACGCTATGGACATTACTGATCGTAATAGAGGGCAGGTGTGTTGCGTGGTAAGGCCTGCATATGGTAAGACATTAATTCCCTTATGGATTACGAAACTACAATAGGATTGCGGTATCTGAGGTCAAAGCGGAAGGAGGCCTTTATCTCCTTTACCACCTGGATATCGGTCATCGGGATTGCTATAGGCGTTATGGCCATCATAGTCGTGATAGCGGTCATGACGGGCTTTCAAGACGAGATCAGGGCCCGCATTCTCGGGATAAACCCTCATATACTGGTCATGGATGTGGGCGGCGAGATGCGCAACCCCGATGAGATCGTATCGAAGATCAAAGCGATACCCGGAGTTTCGCGGGCGTTTCCGTTCACTGCATTTCAGGCCATGGTGCAGAACGGGAAGCAATTGTCGGGCGTGGCAGTAAAAGGGATCAACCCGGCGGACACACAATTCCTGTCGAAACTTGTCAAGGATGGCTCTGTCGATTCCCTGCAGAAAAAAGGAAGTGTTCTCATAGGGAAGGAACTTGCAAAGCACCTGGGACTTTTTCTCGGTGACAGCTTTACCGTTATGGTGCCTTTCGGCGGGTTCTCTCCAATGGGGTCCATGCCCGAAACGGTACGGGCGCGCGTTGGCGGTATTTTCGAAACGGGAATGTACGAGATCGATAATACGCTTGTCGTCATGCCCCTTTCCGATATCGAAACCGTAATGGGCATCGGGGCTACGGGAATAGAGGTCAAACTTGTCGATGAATATCAAGCCGGGGATATGAAATGGACGATCCTTAAAGTCCTGGGCCGCGATTATTTTGCGAAGACCTGGATGGAGATGAACCGCAACCTGTTCTCCGCCCTTAAGCTTGAGAAGCTGGCCATGTTCATTATCCTCGCGCTTATCATTCTCGTTGCAAGCTTTAATATAATCAGCTCGCTCATCATGACGGTTATGGAGAAGAAGAAAGATATCGCCATATTAAAATCGATCGGGGCCAAAAAACGAAGCATTATGAAGATCTTTATGATGGAAGGGATAATGATAGGTGTGGTCGGCGCTCTTTTCGGGTCTGTCACCGGGTATTTCCTGTGCTGGATAATCAAGAGCACGGGGCTTATAAAATTACCGGAAGATATCTATTACATAACGACCCTGCCCGCAAAGATCAGTATTTTGGATGTCGTTTTCATTGCTGTCGTGACAATGGTAATATGTGTCCTCGCAACTATATACCCTTCGTATAAAGCCGCGAAGATCGACCCCGTGGAGACGCTGCGTTATGAGTGATCATGTCATTGAAGCGTCCGGGATCAAGAAGACCTTTCAGAAGGATGGCGTTGTAATCGATGTTCTGAAAGGGGTGGACCTTACCGCCGATAAAGGCAGCTTTATTACGATAATGGGGCCGTCCGGAGCCGGCAAGAGCACATTTCTTCATATAATCGGCACTCTCGACCGGCCAACGGAAGGCACCGTCCTTTTCGAGGGCCAGGACATAATGAAGTTCAACGAGGACGAGCAAAGCCGTTTCCGCAATGAACGGGTCGGTTTCATTTTCCAGTTCTATCACCTGCTTCAAGACTTTAATGTGATCGAGAATATCATGATGCCCCTTTTGATCCGGCGGGTAAGGCCCGAGGAGGCTCGCAAAAAAGCTAAAGGCTTTCTTGAAACTGTAGAGCTTACGCACAGGAGCAACCATAAACCGGGTGAATTATCCGGCGGTGAACAGCAGAGGGTGGCAATAGCACGGGCGCTCATCAACGAACCGAGCGTGATACTTGCCGATGAACCAACGGGAAACCTCGACCGGAAGACAGGCCGCGAAGTCCTTCATCAGATCCTGACGATCCAGAAGAATCTCTCTGCAGCCCTGATCCTCGTCACACACGACCCCGAGATAGGCGCCCTGGGGGATAGAGAACTTATGATGGTGGATGGACTCTTCGATTCGTAAAACGTGAATCGTAAGGCGAAAAAGACACCATTATGCGAACTATCTTTGTCATCCCGGCGTAAGATAACGCGTCGGATGGACGCATCGAGTTCAGAAAGTTCCTTACTCTTTACGATTCACGATTTAAGTTTTACGTAAAATGAACGAGCGGCCGTTTCCCTATGGGATACACATTGAAGCCTATCTCATGGAGACGTCTATGGTCCATAATATTCCGGCCGTCAAAGATAAATGCGGGCTTTGACATTGAGTCATAGATGCGTTCATAATCCAGTTCAGTGTATAGCTTCCATTCTGTCATGACGGCGATAGCATCGCAGCCCCGGGCTGCTTTGTAGGGGTCGGGTTCGTAGGTTATTCCGTCAGTGTCCTGAAGATCGATCCTGGCATTGTCAAGCGCTTTCGGATCTGTAATAATGAGCTCCGCTTTTTCCTCGCACAGGCGCCTTGCGACAGTGTATGCGGGTGTCTCGCGTGTATCGCCCGTATCGGCTTTGAATGCAAAGCCGAAAAGGCATATCCTTTTGCCTGCAAGCGTGTTGAACATCGCATTGAGGATACCGAGTATGAACCGTTCCTTCTGGTATTCGTTGATACCTACGACACTCTCCCAATAGTCGGCAACATCGTCGAGTCCGTAGCCGCGGCATATATAGGCAAGGTTCAGTATGTCCTTTTTAAAGCAGGAACCGCCAAACCCCACGCTGGCATTAAGAAATTTACTGCCGAGCCTGCTGTCAAGCCCGATGGCCCGGGACACTTCGGCGATATCAGCCTCCGTTTTTTCACACAATGCCGATATTGCGTTGATCGAGGATATCCTCTGTGCGAGGAAGGCATTTGCGACAAGCTTAGAGAGCTCACTGCTCCAGATATTGCTTTCGATGATCTTTTCGCGCGGCACCCAGTTAAGATAGATATCGACGATGGCTTTACGTGCCTCTATCCCATTGGGGGTTTCCCGGGAGCCTATGAGTACGCGGTCGGGAAATTCAAGGTCGCGTATTGCCGTTCCTTCCGCGAGAAATTCGGGGTTTGAAAGGACATCGAAACGTATACTGCCATCCTTGGACGTCAGGATCCTTTCCATCGCCAGCGCCGTCTTTACAGGTATGGTGCACTTTTCAACGACGATCTTCGGCGATTCGGATGCTTCGCGTATCTGGCGTGCGGTCTTTTCCCAGTACTGAAGATCGGCTGCCTTTCCTGCTCCTGCACCGAACGTTTTTGTCGGTGTATTGACCCCGACAAAAATGATTCCGGACTCCCTGATACCTTTATCTATATCGGTTTCAAAGAAAAGGTTTTTCCCCCGTGTAGCCCGGATAATTTCGTCAAGCCCGGGCTCGTACACGGGCAGATCATCCGAGTTCCACCGCGCAATTTTTTCATGGTTTATATCAACGACAGTAACCTTATACTGTGGGCACTTGTACGCTATCATGGCCATTGTCGGCCCGCCCACATAGCCGGCGCCTATACAGAGAATATTTTTGCGCTCCAAGAAACCCTCCATTGTAATTTTCGGTATTCTAACATAACCGGATCCCTCATGGAAGATGCTAAAGCCGAAAATTAGCCTGCCGGCCACATCGGGCTGCCTCCCGCATAGAATACCCGGGAAGAACATCGGGCATTTCAATGTTAAAGGGATCGATCATCCCATTTCTCTTTACACCGTACAGTGAAAGTGGTGAGATGTAGATATTCGGGAATTGAGATAGATCATTTCCTCAAGGAGAAAAGAAATATGATAGTCGATTCAGGCCAGGTCAACAATGTCTTAAGGGGGCGTCTTTTCGATACCCTCAGCCGATGAGGCCCGTGAGTTGACGAGGCAGATAGCCCGGTTGGAAGAAAGCATTAAATAATCCTGATGGAAACATTCAATACGCCTGCGAAAAATTCAAGGCCGATCCTTATCAATCCGCCTGTTGCGAAGCCCTGCGAAGCCCCTGCGGGCATATCGAGGCTTGCGGGTGCGCTCCAGTCTTCCGGCCATGCATGCACAGTCGTGGATATGAATATTGAAGGGATACTCTGGCTACTTCGCCATGCAAAACCGGGCGATGATACCTGGACATCCCGGGCGGGCCGGAACATTGACCGGAACCTCGATGCCCTGCGGGATAAAAAGACGTACCTTAATTTTGACCGGTACAAGAGATGTGTCAATGATATCAATCGTATACTTCACAAGGCGTCATCCGGAGATACCCGGATAAGCCTTTCCGATTATGAGGACAGGCGCCTGTCGCCATTAAGAAGCTGCGATCTTCGCGAAGCGGCGGACCATCCGAAAGACAATCCCTTTTATGCTTATTTTTCCGCACGCATCCGGGAAATACTGGCGGACCACGATCCGCCGTTTATCGGATTTTCACTCACGTATCTCAGCCAGGCATTGACGACATTTGCTGCGATAGGTTTCGTCAGGGCCGAGTTTCCGTCCTTGAAAATAATACTTGGCGGAGCGCTTGTGACGTCATGGATGAGCAACTCGCCCGTTAAGATCAATTTCAACGGGCTTATTGATCATATCGTATCGGGCCCGGGAGAGGCATATCTTGCGGGCCTTGTTGGTTCACAACCTCAGGACACAATATCTTCATTATATGCCTATGATGTTTTCCCCAGCGGTGATTACCTTACGCCCGGAACGATAATGCCCTACAGCACCTCTACCGGGTGTTATTATGGCAAATGCACGTTTTGCCCCGAGACGGCTGAGGGAAACGGATATCGCCAATTAAACCCCCAACGGGCGGCGAAAGCTATTGGCCGCCTCGCTTGTGAGACGCGTCCGTCATTGATCCATATTGTCGATAATGCGATAAGCCCGGCAGTTCTCAAGGCGCTTGTCAAGGAACCTCCCGGCAGACCCTGGTATGGATTCGTCAGGATCACCCGAGAACTTACCGATCCTGATTTTTGCATGCAGTTGAAGGATTCGGGATGCGTGCTGCTCAAGATCGGTGTCGAGTCAGGAGACCAGGACGTACTTGATGCCATGCGCAAAGGGATCGATATAGGAGATGTATCACAGGGATTAAGGGCCCTTTCTGAAGCAGGCATCGGCACATATGTCTATCTTCTCTTCGGGACCCCGTGGGAAAATGAGCTGTCTGCCAGACGGACCCTTGATTTCATCGTGGAACACAACTCTTATATAAATTATCTCAACCTGGCCATTTTTAATCTTCCGCACTATAGTCCCGATGCGAAGGGGTTGGAGCAGAAGGCATTCTATGGCGGAGATCTGTCTTTTTACACGGATTTCGTACATCCCATGGGATGGGAGCGAAAAAAAGTAAGGCACTTTCTGGACAGGGTATTTACACGGCATCCCGCCGTGCGCCGGATCGTCAAAAGGCAGCCTCCTTGCTTTACATCGAATCACGCGGCATTTTTCATGGATACTTTTTGTTGATTTTCATCTCCGTATCGCTGTTATAATGACACATTATGAAAGATCTCTTTAAACGCACGGTCCGGCATCACCTGGCATTGATAGGACTTATTATTCTCGTTCCCATGTTCTTCTGTGCCATCTTTGCACCGCTTATAACACCCCACGACCCCATCGAGCCCGATATAAAGAACATATTATCGGGGCCGTCATTTTCCCACCCTTTTGGAACTGATACCCTGGGCAGAGATGTTTTCTCCCGGGTCCTCTACGGGACGCGCATATCGCTCCTCGTCGGTTTTGTATCCGTCGGAATTGCCGTCCTCATAGGCCTCGTCCTCGGGGCAGTCTCGGGCTATTTCGGTGGTATTGTCGACGAGGTAATCATGCGGTTCGTCGACCTCATGATGTGCTTCCCGACATTCTTTCTTATTCTTGCGGTGATTGCCATTCTTGAACCGAGCATCTGGAATATCATGATCGTTATCGGCCTTACGAGCTGGATGGGCACCGCGCGGCTGGTAAGGGCCGAGATACTCAGCATCAAGAGCAAGGAATATGTCCTGGCCGCGAAGGCGCAGGGGTTCGGTTCGCTCCGCATCATCTTCCGTCATGTCCTGCCGAATGCCGTCACGCCCGTATATGTCGTTGCTACGCTCGGGATCGGAGGGGCGATATTGACGGAATCCGCACTTTCATTCCTCGGTATCGGCGTTCAGCCTCCGACCCCCAGCTGGGGAAATATCCTGACACAGGCCAAGGACAATATCGAGGTGGCCTGGTGGCTCTCCGTCTACCCCGGCCTCGCGATATTCCTGACGGTTATGGGGTATAACCTTCTCGGCGAAGGCCTACGGGACATCTTCGACCCCCGCCGCAAGGGCCTGACCCAATAAAACAAGATAAACCCGGGCTCACGCCTTACGCTCTCACGCCTTACGATCAAATATGAAAAAACCCGGATGTGAATCACATCCGGGTTTTTTATTCCTATTCTTAAGAGTTTATGCCACTGCGGTCTTCTGTGCGAGACCGAGCCTGTCGAGAGTTTCGAAATATGCTTCGATCCGTGTCCGGACCTGGGATTCTGCGTAAAAACGCTGATCGCCCATATCGCTTTCAAAAACGAGAGCGGGGATCCCGGTCCTTTTCGTGAGGATGTCCTTCAAGGTCGGGACGGCAAATGAGACGGCCTTGCAGCTTCTGTTCATGAACATGATCATGGCGTTCATCGAATATTTCTTGAAAAGGTCCATTGCCATATCGGCCCTGTCCTCGATCGTCGAGTTAGAGAAACGGTTGACGTAATTCTCGGCAAGGGTCTCAAGCGGGTCTTTGTTGAGATCGAAATCGAAGCTCCATGCATGTACGTAGAGTGACGTAAGGATAACACCGCCATAGGAACCGAGGAGCTTTGCGTGGTCGCTGAACTTAAACCATACCGGCAGGTTTTCCCAGTACAGGCGGTATTTTTCCTGGTCTTTAGGAAGGACGCCAATACCCTGATCGACCTTCGCCTGGATCTCGTCACAGAGCGTCTGGTAGTAATCGACGCATTCCTGTGTGCCTCTTCGGTAGACGGCGATCGCCATGCCGATAAGGGCATCGAAGATGCTGATCGGTGATGGCTTGTACTGTGCCATGTCGAGGAATTTCTTGTACAGGATGCTGGAGGCTGCGGAGTATTTCATGACCTCTTTAAGCCGGTCATAATCGAATTTTCTCTTTGTCTGGACTTCGAGGAACCCGATCAGTTCCTTGAGCTGAAGGACACAATACTTAACGATCTCCTTGCGGGCTTCTTTGTTCATAATATGTTCCGGCGTATCGAAGACAAATACAGGGAGATCGCCTTTGCGCGCAAGGACCTGGAACCATTTTGTCAATGTAAAGCATTGGGCATTGCAGGCGAGAAAAAGGTCAGGGTCAGGGATGCCCTTCGTCACGGTCACACCGGTCTTGCGGTATCCCAGGTCGCTTCGGGCGTAGGCACACAGGTGGCTTGTGTAACCCATGCTTTCGACCGCGGAGCAGAGTTCCACGCCCTTTTTGGCGGTCAGGTTGGCGACGGCGTGGTTTTCAGGATAGATAGGCACGATATCGTGGGCAACGAAGATCTCTACGGGAGAGATCGCCGTTGTATAGCCGACGAGCTTGCCGTTATCATGAGCATGGAAGGCATCTTCCATATATTCGTCGGTGATCTTTCTGGATAATTGTTTTGATGTCAGCTTTTCGCTCATAATGCTCCCCCTTTGAGAGATTCGAAGAAAGCCTGCGCTCTTGTCAGGATGTGGGACAGTGACACGGTCTGATACTCCGTGTCCAGAACATGCATCGGTATCCCTTCTTTCTTGATCATGTTCTTGAGGTCCGGCAGATCATATTCCTGCGATTCACAGAACTCAATATGAACATAAATGATCGCTTTTGCTTTCGTATCATAGTAGAGCTTCTTCACTTCTTCGAAATTCTTGTAAACATTGTCATGGATGGGTGAGAAGAATCCCCCGTTGAAATGCCTGT